>Ga0315283_10001054_pt1 | contig 21539 bp, 12 predicted proteins | sample YL17G09_0_MG_FD_204541 | JGI IMG/M metagenome (GOLD analysis project Ga0315283, IMG submission 204541) | Sediment microbial communities from Yellowstone Lake, YNP, Wyoming, USA - YL17G09_0 | ecosystem: Environmental > Aquatic > Freshwater > Lake > Sediment | place: USA: Wyoming | collected...
GGCACGGGCGGCTGCGGCGCTCTTTGCCCCGATATAAGCATTCCCCCGTCGATAGGTCTGGACAGGACCGTCCGGCTCCTTCACAGTGAGGTCATTCGGATGTTCCTGATGCCATTCCAGGCTCTTCTTCGTCCCGTAGATCCAGATCGCCAGATTGTTCTCTTCACCGATGGCAATTTGACTCACGTGCAGGATCCCCTTTGCACCGTTCTCGAAGCGCAGGAGACAGTTGCCATCGTCGTCAAGCCGGCGACCTTTGACGAACGTCGTGATATCCGCACAGATTTCAGTGACTTTCAGTCCCGTCATGTATTCCGATAGGTTCTCGCAGTGCGTACCGATGTCTCCGATCGCGCCTGCAATGCCGCTCTGCCCGGGATCGGTGCGCCAGACAGCCTGGACACTCCCGGTCTTCTCCAGCGGAGTGGCAAGCCAGCCTTGCGGGTACTGGACCACAATCTTCCGGATTTCTCCCAGGTCGCCATCCCGGACCATGTCCCGGGCGAGTTTTACCATCGGATAGCCGGTGTAGTTGTGCATGAGACCGAACACCTTCCCCGAGGTAGTAATGATCTTCCGGAGCTCCCGCGCCTCGCGGACGGAAAACGTCATCGGCTTTTCGCACATGACGTGGAAGCCGGCTGCGAGGAGTGTCTTTGCAATGGGGAAATGAGAGTTGTTCGGCGTAACGATGGACACAAAGTCTATTCGCCTTCCTTCCGGGAGTCGCCCCTCCTTCTCTGCCAGCTCTTCAACACTGTTGTAGACCCGCACCGGTTCAAGGAGGAGCTGACGTCCTGTCTCCTGGTTTTTGGCGGAGGTTCGGCTGAAGTTCCCCGCTACAATATCGATGCCGCCATCCATCCGCGCAGCCTTTCGGTGCACTTCTCCGATAAATGCTCCGGGCCCTCCGCCAACCATTCCCATCTTCAGGGTTCGTTCGAGCTGCATATGATCTCCGGGAAGTCTACTACAGACGAGGTGAACACTTCATTCAACGTCAGCTGGGGCAAGGGGATATACCAACCCTCCAGTGTACGGAAGGTGAGGGCCGCACGACGGGCTATGGAACGCGCCGTGGCAGTGAGTGCTGATCTGTAGCACTGGATGGCAATATAGGGTCCTTGAGCGGAAGATTCAAGGTGGATTTTTCATATCTGGTGAACGGCATCAAACATGGCGACGACGTTTTCCGGCGGAACGTTGGGCATGATGTTGTGGACCTGCTGGAAGACGAACCCCCCGCCCGGAGAGAGCAATCGCACCTCTTCGCGTACATGAGCGCGGATGCTCTCGGGGGTTCCGTGGATCAGCTCCTCCTGTGTGTCGCAACCTCCTCCCCAGAACACCATCCGGTCGCCGAAATCGTCCTTCAATCCCGCGGGCTCCATCCCCCGGCAGGAGATCTGCACGGGGTTGATTGCGTCCAGTCCGGCTTCGATCAGGTCCGGCAGCAACTCCCGGACTCCGCCACAACAATGGAGCATCACCTTCACGTCGGCGAGCTCCTTGGCCCGCGACCAGAGGCGTGCATGGCGGGGCTTGAAAAACTCCCGGTACATCCGGGGGGAGATCTGCGGACCTGTCTGCATGCCCAGGTCATCACCGAACACGATGATATCGATCGAAGGTCCGACCGCGCTCAGGAAATTTTCGAGATTCTTGAGATGAAGCTCCACCAGTCGATCCAGGAAATCGTGAGCACCATCCGGGTCGCCGGCCAGGAGCACAAAGAAGTTATCATTGCGGTAGAGGAACTGGCCGACCTCCAGGAGATTCCCGCCAAAGAGCCCGAGAATCGCACGGTCGGTGTTTGCGCGTAAACGCTGCGCTCCTTCGATCAAGAGTTTCCTTCCGGCGGGACCGGCCGTGATCGGGCCTGGTGGCGAGACGATGGCGGTCCACATGCTTTCGTCGAACGCCTCAGCAATCCGGCGGTGATCCGGTGTGTCGTCCACGAACGGATAGTAGGTTTGTTCGAAGAATAACGCACCGTCGGGCATCTGGGCGAGTACACGTCCGCTCCGGGAACGGAGGATCCACCGGCTCCCCTCCCGTTCGGGAACCACCCACGCCGGCATCTGGCAGGGGGTGCCGTCCGGAAGAACCCAATCCACCCAGTATTTGTCCTCCAGCGCGAAGGCGCGTCCCAGTTCGATCGTGTCGACGGAGAACCTCTCGAGCACATCCTCATCCACAATGGCCAGTTGCTGGATCGGGTCATAGACCCGGAGGGCACGTTTGGGCAGTCCCAGGTGGTTCCGGAGTTTCGCGTACGCGATAGCGGTGATACCGGAGGAACGGTGGCCGGAGAAATCGATGGGAATGCGGTCGGGTTCGTGATGCTTGAGTGATGTGAGTACTCGTTGCCGGGGGGTCATAGGGATCCTGTGTGTGCGCTCGCTATAATATAGCATCCAGGAAGGAAGGCTGCAAGACCCGGCGGGGCGAGGGAAGGAGAAGTGCTTTTCTTATTTTGTTGATACCGGGACTGATTGTTTTGCGATATCTATGTCATGCTTCACCTCATCGGTCAGATTAGCCCATGAGAATTTCTTAAGTGGTCTGATATTGCCGCTGTTGACATATTTCTTGTTCAAATGCATCAACGGGATTTCATCAATATATTTCTTCGTAATGGTAACCACCTTTTCCCAGTACCGTAGCGCTGCTTCAAGGTTTTGAATACTCTCCTTTTGCTTTCCGATGCTTCCCGCCTTACGGAATTGCTGCAGTGCAGTTCCCCCCTTCAGTTTTTCGCTAAAATACAGACTCAGATATGCCCACGTTCGTATATCATCAATTTCATGTGTCAATGTGGGATTGGGAGTCTCAATATTCTGAACTAATGCCAGAGCATCGTTTCCGTTTTTATTCAATTCGTCTGCCAGCTGCAAAGGACTTGTTTTGTGGGATCCTTTGAAACTGCCGTCCACAAAATCCTTTATCGACACAAGATTTGTATCCAATGTAACTGTTTCAATAATTTCATTCACGGATATAAAGGGTGAAAGGCTATCGTACAAACATTTGCTACGGGAGGGGGCATTAGCCAAAAATCCTTCTGCATACAGTGTAAAATCCCAGGATGAGGCATAAAACGAGCCTAATTTCAAAGGCATCGTATCAGCCAGTTTATGGGCTTCAACCAACGTATTACCGTACGTAATGCCATATTTCTGATTGAACGTGTTTGCGAAAACATCATCTGTTGTACCCGGATCATACATTAATCTTCCCCAGACTTCATAGAACAGCCATTGCTTTTCAAAAGCATATTTCCAGGTCAGGTGCTTCCCGGGTTTCGTGATGTATTCTTTTCCGGGAATATAGGTTTCCGAACCGATCAAGAATCCCCCCAAATAATTCTGCACATTGCGTTTTAGAACCTCTCTTATGAAATCCGGCTCCCCCCAGCGCAAGACAAAGAAGTCCTCGTTTCTCATGGTATAGATCACTTTGTAGTTCTTCGGCGCCGGTTCCCACAATGCCTTGGACTGGGATCCACCATGAATATACATGAGATCCGGAGAGGCATGGGCATGAGACCAATTGAATTTCACGTCAACATACACAGTCCCAAGCCTGTATGCATTGTCTTCAACTGCCTTTCTGGTCATTTCAGGAGTCGGATGCGTGTGTGCGCGTATGATAAATTCGACCTTTCGTGTTGCACTGTTTATTGCGTCAAAGTAAGTGTTGACGATCCATTCCTGCCAGACCTGTTCAGGCACTCCTTCCATTCTTTCATTTTGACTTGCTCCAAAACCGGTAAGTTCCGGATATTCCTCAATAAGCTGCGTCACGCTTTCACGGTTATACTTTTGGATAATTGGCGAATAGTCTCCCTCACCAATGAAATCTTTCCCTTGGTAATCATCCAGGCAATAGTTGGCGAGACCGTATTTTCTGGCAAAGGAATTGGAAACAAATATGTTCCAGTTCATGATATATGTCTTGATTCCACGCTCGGAAGCCATTCTCAGGAGACCGTGCCAGAAGTCCTGCCATGCCCTGAGTTCATCATCTGAAAATGGGCATGCATCCGGAAAGTTATTTGCCCTTATCATATAGGTGAAAGGATGGAGATTCCAGAGTGTCAGGGTATTGAAACGGTTTTCAGCCATCATATCCAAAAAGCTCTTCCAATAGTTCACATCACGTATTGTCTTCTCATGCAGTTGAAGACTTTCGTCTCTACGGTAAGAATTCCATGGCAGATTGAATTTGATCCCTCTAAAGCTTAATACAGGATTGACAGATTTGTTGGTTAACGAATGTAATGTTTTGCCCATCTGAATGTGTTCTGCAATATCCAGTATTCCATACATTGCCCCTGTCTGATCGGTGGCAATGACCGCTATTCTGTCATGAGGTAATGTCTTTATAGAATAGCCTTCAGAAGTAATTGCTGCATATTCATTAGTCAGGCTGTATTGGGCGCATAGTTCTTTTGAGGAGATGACGATAATGTCTGCTTGTTCAGGACCGTTTTCGGCTTTCAGATTTATTACTTCGCTCAGTTTCTTTATGCCAAAGCTCTGTTGAGGGCTTTCCTTCTGATAATAGACTTTGGCCTCTTTTTGATTGGAGACATTATTGCAGGTGGCTGTACATACGTAGCTCTGGAGTACAATCGAGCTGAGCAAGCAGGTTCTGTACAATCTGTTCATTTGAAAAAGTCCTTCCTTTGTCCTTTCCATTCAAGAGACATCTCTCCTCAGATCGACCGCGTTCAGACCACCATTCTTACTTCTTCTCCACCGTAAGCTTGAATGATTTTCCACGCTCAATCGTAATGCCGTCGGGAAGCGGCGAACCGTCCGCCGAGAGAAATCCGGCGCGCTTGAGTCCGCGCATGTCCAGCACAGACAAGCCCGGATCTCCGGCTTTTCCGATTCCACCGACAGTTGTGGTGGCCTGACGCCCATCGCCGGAGATCGACACCGTTAACTTGACCTTTCCGAAGGATGTCGGGCAATCATTCAACGAGGTCGTCGCGCCGGGTCTGTACCAGTAGTCGGGGACACCGGCGAGAAGCTCAAGCGTATCCTCCCGCTCCATCATGAGCAATCTCCTCACCTGCTTGATGAACAAAGCGCTTGCCGTGGCGTTGGAACCATCTCCCGACGTCTTCTGGCCCACGGACCGGGGGAGCTGCTCTTCCACCCATGTCCCGAGCGGAGATGCATGGTTCGCGACAGCATAGAGGAGCCGGTGCGCTGCAGCGTAATCACGCTGATACGTGTGTGTGATTCCCTCAAGTGAACCGAAGAAAGGCCAGAGGCCGTCCTTCAGCCACCCCGTGTTGGTCGGGAGCCCTTCCTTTGTGCTGTCATCCAGCATGGCCAGTGTGCCGGTCACCAGTGTGTCCCGTGGGTCGAAAAGATGGGCAATTCCTTGAGCATCAAGCAGTGCCCATTGGGCCTGCTGGGGAAGCACGGTTCCTGACGTATCGGCCACCCGTGACGGAAGGTACCAGTGTCCCGCATCGTTCCTCCGCATATCGCGGTGGGCGGCCTGGCGGAAAGACTGCATGAGTTCTTCGTACGCTGTTTGCCACCGCCGGACCTCGGCCGGCTTCCCCATCCAGAGTGCGGCATCGACGCCCGCACGAAACCCCATGAGACCCCAGTGGGCCGAGGCGTACTCATATCCCACCCCCCCCAGCCCACCGTCGGCAAAACCCGGCGGAAAGAGTCCGTAGCCGGGAGAAGCCGGATCCCTCAGGGTCTCCTTCCGTCTTTCCTGCGTCCATGACAGTGCCCGCTCAAAGCTGTCCCAGTGCGAGGCCAACCATTCCTTGTCTCGAGTCATCCGGGCGAAGCGGAACATTGTATAGGCCACGATCGGCGTCTCCCGGTTCATGACTAACGGCACTGAGACTTTGATCTGACCTGTGGGAAGTTGAGAGCGGAGGATGTTCTCCAGGTAGAGCCGTGCCAGTGTGGCATCGCCAAGGAACAGCAGCGCCGAAATGTGCCAGAACGCGTCATGCACCCAGAGACCCCGGTAGACCGACGGACCGGGATTGAACTGCTGCCGTCCGTCTACCAGATCGCCGAGCTGATAGAGGTTCCGAATATTCGCATCGAGAAGATACTGGATCTCGCTGTCCGGTACCGTGATGCGCGATTGCGGGAGCTGCACCTCATTCAGCCAGAAGCGGTCAACCCTCTCTTTTGTCTTCTCCACATCCGGGAGACGCCTGACCGACTCCTTGGTCCAGGGTCCGTGGAGCACAAACGTCTCCACATGTTTCGTCCCGGCCGGAAGGAGAATATGCCACTCGTTCTCTTTCAGCGATGCGTTCAACGCCCTGGGACGTGACACGACGAACGGTTTCCCGTCGGAGAGCAACATCCCGCTCGAGCTGTCGAAGATGAGGGATCTCGTTGACCGCACCACGATTTCTGGTGTGGTACGATTTCCCTGGAACGAGGTGATGAGCGCATCCGCCCGGAGTTCGTTCCGCCATCGTTCTTCTTCCACCCCGCAATCGAAATAGAGCTCTGCTTCCTTTGTGGCTCTCCCTGCAATCAGGTCCTGCGCACTGACCGTGGCCTCCGGCGGAAAGACCCAGAAGACATTCAGAAAGGGATTCGGGTCGGGGCTTGCGATCGCTGCGTGCGCCTCGATCGCGAGCTGTCCGTCCCCGTTTGCATCCCGACCCCTGAAGAACAGGACATGCGGTTCGTTCTTCTTCCCCTTTTCCAGCGGGTCGAAGATGACCGGTTCGGCCCCTTCCACACGAAGATCGAGTATGCGGGTGCCCGGACCCCACTTATATGGTTCGCAGATTCCGAGAGCCACGAGTTTTTCACTCCCGCGCCGGACGGGAACTCGATAGAGTATCGGCCTGTTTACGCCCCACGCGGCGTTCCGGAATGCCGGATCGACCTGGCCCTCGGGCCTCGCCCAGCCGATCGTTCCGTTCCATCCCTGGACGCGCTCCGCGGTACGCTTGGGGTTGCCTCCCAAAATCCCTTTCATTCCCAGAGGAACAGCAAAAACCTCCTGCACCATCCCGATGCCGGTTCCCCGGAAGCTGGCGCGGACCAGCGGGATCTTAGGGTCCGGGAAGCGGTGGCCGGCGAGCGTGACGTTTTCCCCGGCGGGACGAACCGTGACTTCTGTGAGGGGCGTTGCGTAGGGCCCCGGCCCGAAATCGTAGCCCAGTCCGTTGTTCTCCGTGACAACGCTCTTGAGCCAGTCATTGGGAAAACAGATGGCCGCGAAATAATGGGAGGGGGAATATCTGAAATCGACCGGTTGGTACTGGGTCCATGCCGGAGAGAAGCCGATGGCAAGAAGAAGCGATAGCAGGATGAAGATCTTCATCATCAATGGCTCCTCTTCATGATTCGGATGCGCTGCGGAGCCACGGGGCAGTGGCCGGGCGCGGAATCGTCATGTCGCCTGCAGGAGCAAGATACTTGAGGGCGGGCCCATTATCAAGTCTGAACCGGCTGACCATTGGCGCTCGCCTCGGGGTACTTGTTCTCCACTCCCCGCCGTGTCCCGGATTCTGGTTCTCGATGGAGCAGGCAGAATTGCGGAATTGACTCTCACCCCACCCTGCTGTATATTGCTGCCGTGCCGCTGGTTCTTCGTGCTGCGAGAATCGATCTGCCATATTCATGGTTCATGGCAGATATATGCTCGCTCGTTGGCGACACAACGCCGGATTGCGGGTCTTGTCGGCGTTCGGGGACTCGAGGCGATTGTGAATGAATCGCGGACCATGAGGAAGGAAGCATGAACGTACAAAGACTTGCCGTGTCCGGACTCCTGGTGGCTTGCCTCGCCTCAGCATCCGCGACGCCGGCGGTCGCCCAGGAAGTTCTCCTTGCAGCGCCTGCCCGCATCATCGACGAGACCCTGCATAAAGGTTATCCGTCTTCACGAGTGTACTGGGAGAGTGCTCAGCTGGATGGCCTCGTCTCGCGTACGCTTAGGTTGCGGGTTACCCCCCCAACGAGGTTCACCAGTCTTGCAGTCGCCTGGAGTGTAACCGGAGCGAATCCACCGGCCAGTGCGTTTGCTTTGTCGCTAAGCTCTCGCATATCATCAGAAAGCTGGAGCTCCCCTGTAGCCGTGGAGGGCGAAACAACTCCGAGCGAAAACCCCTCCGGGTTGTACTGGAGCACCCTCTACATGACCCCCGGTGGATCTTCGAACGACGAAGTCGAGATAGCGATGACGCTCCCTTCAGGTGTCCAGCTGACGATGCTCCAGGTTATGACAGATGAAATCCTCCCAATCCCCTCTTTCAACAAGGTGGTTTCAGAGGCAGCGGCCCGCGCCGCGGGTGTTGCAGGTACGCCCCGGCCGGCCATCATCCCAAGAAGGGACTGGTGGGGTAATCTTCCTCCGGACAGTCTCGAGGGGCACTTCGGCCCGATCAAGATTACCATCTCGCACGCGGTGGTGCACCACACCGCGATGACGAATAACCCCCCCGACCCTTCCCAGGAAATCCGCAGCATCTGGAACCTCCACGTGTATGGCAACGGATGGTCCGACATCGGATACAACTTCCTCATCGACCAATTTGGGAACATCTACCAGGGACGCTACAACCCCTGGCTTGACTCAACGGACGTGCAAGGTGCCCACGCGACGTCGGCGAATGCCAAGAGTGTCGGGGTCAGCGTTCTCGGGAACTTCGGCGGTTCTCCTGGCGGGATACCGGATCCCCGTGCGCTGCAGAGTCTGGAGCGACTTATCGCCTGGCGCTTCGATCAACGCAGCTTGCATCCCCTTGACAGCGCCTCGATCCCCACGAATCTGGGGGGACCGAGAGTGGTGGCACGAATTTGTGGTCACCGCGACGTCGGCATCACTGAGTGCCCCGGCGATAACCTCTACGTATTGTTGCCGACCGTGCGGATGAACGTCCAGGCTCTGCTCTCCGGCACTGCAGTCAACGACGGAGAAGCACCACCCGGTTTTGCGCTCTCCCAGAACTACCCCAACCCATTCAACCCTTCTACCACCATTCGCTATGGCTTGCCTCAGAGGTCACAAGTCGTTCTTCAGGTCTTCAACACTCTCGGCCAGCAGGTGGCTCTTCTCGTCCAGGGTGAGCAGGAGACAGGATATCACGAGGCGCAATTCGAAGGGACGGGTCTTTCTACCGGAATGTACTTCTACAGGTTGATAGCCGGCAATTTCTTTCAGACCCGTACGCTCTTGTTGCAGAGATGAGCGTCGCCACTATGTGACGTGCGAGTTGTGCTGCTTGCTTTTCGACATTCCCGGAAGTATAGTCAAATTTGAATCGTTCATCTATTCGATCGAAAGGACACATCCATGAGATCCCTGCCGCAGGTCACATGCTGCACAGTGCTGCTCGTTCTTCCACTTTTCGGCTGTCAGCGTGCAAGCGACGATGAGAGACTCCGCGCGTTCATCACAACACATCTGGAACTGATGGAGCCGCTGATGAAGGCACAGAACCTGGCGGATTGGAATGCAAACGCCACAGGAGCGAAGAAGTACTACGAAGAACTGGCGACGCTGGAATTCCGCATCCGCACAATCCGTTCAAACCCATCCGATTTCGTTCTCCTGAAATCGCTTAAAGAGAAGGGATCAATTAAGGATTCGCTCCTTCAGCGCCAGCTGATCATCCTCTTCAACAACTATGCGCGGAATCAGGTTGATACATCGCTCCTGCGTGTGGTAACAGGCAAACAGAGTGCAATTTCGATGGCCTTCAATACAACGAGGGGCACTCTCGCAGGTGTTCCAATGAGCGACAATGATCTCCGGAAGGTCCTCACCGGTGAGCGTAATCAGGCGAAGCGTCGTGCGGCCTGGGAAGCCCTGAAACAGGTGGGCCAGAAGGTCGCCCCCATGCTGATCGAACTGGCAAAGCTCCGCAATCAGATTGCCCGCACTCTCGGATATGATAACTACTACGTGATGATGCTTGCCACCGACGAACAGGATCCGGGCGAGGTGCTGAAGATTTTCGACGAACTGGCACAGCAGACCGAGGTACCGTTCCTGTCCATGAAACGGTCCCTGGATGCCGAGCGGACCAAACTGTTCGGCATCTCCCCGCGAGCCCTCCGACCCTGGCATTACGAAGATCCGTTTTTCCAGGAAGCCCCCGCCGTCCGGGGAGTCGATCTGGATCTTCTCGTGAAGGGGAAAGATATCCAGTCTGTGGCACGGACCTTCTACAGCGGCATTGATCTTCCGGCGGACGACATTTTGCAGCGCAGTGATCTTATGCCCCGTGACGGAAAATACCAGCATGCATATGCCGTGGACATTGATCGTCTGGGCGACATCCGCACGATGTGCAACCTGTCGGACAATATCTACTGGCTGGGCACGATTCTGCACGAGCTCGGCCATTGCGTCTATTCCAAGAATATCGACCGTTCCCTCCCCTTCCTTCTTCGCAATGAATCGCACGCGTTCGTCACTGAAGCCATTGCACAGCTCGTAGAAGGCCAGGCCCACAATGCTGAATGGCTTGGCGCCATGGTCGGGCTGGGTAGATATGACCCCACGGTCATACGGAAAGCCGGGGAAGCCGGGCAACGGATGGGTGGCCTTATCTTCAGCCGCTGGTCGCAGGTGATGATGCGTTTTGAACGAGCTCTCTACGAAAATCCGGATCAGGATCTTAATACAGTCTGGTGGAACCTCGTCGAGAAATATCAGGGGCTCTCCCGGCCCGAAGGAAGGAATGAACCTGATTGGGCGGCCAAGATCCATCTTGCACAGTACCCCTGCTACTATCACAACTATATGCTCGGGCGCCTGGCGGCATCCCAGATCCTGAATGCCCTGAACAGAAAGGTGCGGCAGCAGGAACACACCGTCGAATTCTCCTTCGCCAAGCAGCCCGCTGTCGGCAGCTATCTCAAGACAAACATCTTTGCCCCCGGGATGCGTCTCCACTGGAACGAGCTTCTGAAGGAAGCAACGGGAGAAGGCCTCACGGCACGATTCTTCACAGAGCAATATTGTACAGAGGCGAGTCAGAACATCGCTCCACCGTTGCGTTAAGACGGGGATTCACCTACTGCCCCGGGAAGGTGTATTTGCTCCATCATTCCCGGGGCATTTCTCTCTGGTTTAACCAAACCCACCTATCTGTCGTATCATCTTCAGAACACCGACTCAGCCGACGGAAGAATGCACACACCCCAACAGACAGATGATCCAGGAACACCGCATGTACCAGAGCTCATCGGCCGGTGTCTCCGAAATGAGGGGGGGGCGTTCCGCCAGCTCGTGGAAGAGCACCAGAGATATGTCTTTTCACTTGCCTTCCGGGTCCTTCGCGATGAAGATGATGCGCGGGATGTTGTTCAGGAGACCTTTATACGGGTGTGGAAAAACCTCCATGCATACGACATGCGGGCGAAGTTTACAACATGGCTTTATACCATCACCGTCAATCTGACCTCCGATATGCTCAAGAGCAAAACCCGGAGACGACGCTGGCTTCTCGCTCCCGAAACCGCTGAAAGTCAGAATTCAGCAGCAACAATGGAAGAAGAAATGAACATCGTGAACCGCGACCTCGCTGCGAAGATCAAAGAGCTGGCCGGAAGCCTGCCCCCGAAACAGCAATTGGTGTTTGTCCTGCGGGACCTGCAGGACCTCACCGTGAACGAAGTCGCACAGATCCTCTCGATGTCGACGAACACGGTGAAGACCAATCTCTGCTACGCACGCAAGTTCATCAGAGCACACATGCAAGAACTGGAAGGAATGGAGGGGAGAAGATCATGAAATGTCATCAGGCACAGGATCTTATGTATCTCTACCGGCCCGGAGAGTTGACCGGGAATCAGCATCAGGAGCTGGAAGAACACGTGGGGTCCTGCCCCGCATGCGCAGCAGAGTGGAAGGCGGTGTTGGAGATGGAGAAAAGAGTGTCAGAAGTGCGGAATATCGAACCCCGGCTCGAAGACGCGGTTCACCTCACCAGGACAATCCTGAGAGCCGCCGCTGAATCCAGACGGCAGCCTGCGAGACTTCTCGGAGCAGTTCCCGAATGGACGGCTGCTCCGGCGTTTCGGATCGCGGCCTGTATCACGCTCTTCGCGCTGACAGGAGCATTCTTCCTGCAGACCGCGATCGACGCGAGGAAAGTCGCCACGCTCGAAGGACGGTTGAAGTCCCAGAGTACCACGCCGAACACCATAGGATCCCAGGACATCCAGCGTGCCGGCTTGTTCCTGTCGGGTACTGACCGGTTCACTGCACTCCCGGAATCGCTGGACGTCGCGGCAGCGGAAATCAGTCAATGGCAGAGAGAACCGGCGATGGCGACAATGCTCGCAACTCTGTTTGGCCGACAAGACCGGCACGGGACAACCATGATAGACTATCTTTCAAAGAAACACCCGCGCCTTGCCTCAGTCCGGATTGACGACGGATTCGATGATCGTGAACGGGAGATCCTTGCCTCCGACGGGGAGGCACTCCTCAAAGACATAGAAACGTTGATGCAGAAGGGAGGCGTCCATCATGATCGCTAGAAGATTTGGTACATCTATCGTTATCCCATGCCTGCTCGCAATCTGGGCTCCGGGCTGCCTGGAACACGAGGTGAAGACTACAATCAACGCGGACGGCACTTGTGAGCGCACCATCACCCTGAATCCGGAGTCAAAGCAGATCCCCAAAACCTCCTTCCCGCTGCCGGGCGATGGAAGCTGGGACACCAGCTGGACGAAGACCGGCGACGCGAAATATCTTGTTTCGTTTACCAAGAAGTTCAAGGATTTTGAAGAACTGTCCCGCGAGTACCTGTACCCTGCGGATTCCCTGAAGATCCGGCTCGACCTGCGCGTAGGCAAGTCCTTCCGCTGGTTCTATACATACTACGACTACGTGGAGACGTACGGACGATTCACCGACTACACACTCATCGATCCAATCACCGTCCTCACGGAAGACGAAATCCATCGCCTCACGTACGGCGATACCAGCCAGGCCCTTAAGAATAAACATGAGGAATGGGTGGCACGCAATCTCTATGAAGCGATCTACCGCCGGTTCGGCCTGGGTGCGGAAGCCATGCAGGATACATTCCTCACACCGGCAACCATGGCCGCACACAAGGAAGAATTGTTCCGCCTTATCGTCGGCTGGACAGGTTCCGGGCTCAAGCTTCAGGATCCAAACCATATTTTGAAAGAGCAATCGACGTATCGGGGAACAGAGGCAACGATGTTGACGGATAGCAGTATTACCGACGAGGGTGTGAACGCTTTTTGTGAAATCGCCGCCCGAACGTTCAAGTGCGAAGGGGTTTGGAAGCTCAAAGACCAGATTCGAGCAGGGTGGCAGGATGCGCTGAAAATGCTAAAGGGGAAGGGTACAACCGGTGAATCATTCGCGAATACGGTCGTCCTCCCCGGCATTCTTCTGGAAACGAACGCCCCGGACGTGAAAGGAAGTGCTGCCTCATGGAAATTCAGTGTTGATCAGCTTCAGCTTCGCGACTTCGCAATGCGGGCGCGTTCCAGGGTGGTCAATGAATGGGCGATTGCGGTGACCGGAGTTATCGTGCTCGTGCTCCTTGGACTTCTTGTTCTCTCTCTCATTCGCCATGCGAAGCGGGCCGCTCTGACGCATCACTCAGAATAGTACGTCCCGCTACAGGAACTTCAGACAGACGGGCACCGGTAACTCGACTTGTTGATCTGTCGGAGAGAGAGTCCCTCCCTTTTGGCCTATTGAGAACACCGTAATTGTATCAGACCGTTGATTGGCGACAAGCAGGTATCGCCCTGTTTGATCGATCGTGAAATTGCGTGGCCATTGACCTTTCGTCGGTTGATGCTGGAGAGTCGAAAGCTCACCTGTTTTTCCATCAACGGCAAATACCGCAATGCTGTCGTGACCACGATTGGAACAATAGATGAATTTCCCCGAAGGCGCGATATGAATGTCTGCCGGGTAATTTTTTCCGGCAAAGTCACCGGGAACCGTTGAGACGGTCTGTCTCTGCTCCAGCGCTCCTGTTGACCGGTCCACGGCAAAGAGCGTCAGCATGGAATCGAGCTCATTAAGCACATACGCCTTCTGCCCATCGGGATGAAACACCATATGACGAGGGCCGGCTCCGGCTTTGAGCCCGGCCCAACCCGGGGTGGCCGGAAGCAGTTTTCCACCCTTTCCATCAAAGCGGTAGATCATCACCTTGTCAATGCCGAGATCGGGCACGTAGACGAAGTTGCCCGAAGCGTCAACATTGACGGAATGCGGATGCGGCGCCAGCTGCCGCGCGGTCACACTCGATCCCTGGTGCTGAACGACGTCTGTTGCCTCACCCAGGGTCCCATCGTTGTGCACCGGGAGTACTGCAACGTTTCCTCCCGAGTAGTTCGCGACCAGCACAAACCGACCGCTATTGTCCAGGGTCAAATGGCATGGATCGGCTCCGCGTGAGGATTGACGATTCACCAGCCGGAGATCCCCCGTCTTCGAATCGATCGAAAACGCGCTGACGGAACCGCCCGGTTTCCCGTCATACTCGGCTGTTTCATTGACGGCGAAGAGCCGGCCTCGACTCCTGTCGATCGCCAGGAACGAAGGATTGGTTATGCCTTTGGCGGCGGATTCGATCCTCAATGACCCGGAAGTGAGGTCCAAGCGGCCGCGATATATCCCTTCGCTTTTCTCCTTTGTGTACGTTCCGATGAAGAGTGTACGTTCGTCAGAATCGCCGCGCAATCGCAGTCCTGCAAAGAGCTTCTCCGTGATGGCAATGCTGACAAGGCCCAGTCCCATCGCTTCAAGAAAGTTACTGCGCGTGATAGTATGGTTCATGAGAGCTCTCCAATTGGGTTGCCGGAAATCGACAAATACTGGATGGCCGACGGAACTGATTCACCGCTCTGAGTGAAGGTACACCGAACAAAGTGTATTGTCAAACTCACGAAGGTTGAAGTAGCTGAAAGCTGAAGCGACCGGAGGGGCTTCATCTACTAAAGACAAAAAAGCCCCAGCCATCTCTGACCGGGGCTTGCGTAGCACGATGGTAAGTTTTCTCCTACCGCAACACCGCATCAATTTCGTAACGTTCGTTGGCTATTGCTTCGCCCTGGGATGAAAACCATTTTTCGGTCGATTTCGGTTTGCTGCAGTCATTCGTACAGCAAAACCTCAGCCCGTTCTCGGTCCTTTCGGACATTACGGCCATTTGGATTCCCCGATGTGTCGCCTTGGTTGTCGTTACTTTCATCATAATGCTTCTCCTGGGGGATAGTTTTTCATGCTGTAATATGCGCAAATTGGCGCTCAAGTACCCAAATATTTTTCATTGGGAAAGCCCGGCATTGCCGGACCACGGAACCAGCTCGATCACTGCTCAGTGCAATAGCAAGAGTGTGCGCGTCTGAACAAAATCCCCCGCCTGTATCCTGTAGAAATAGACCCCGCTCGAAAGCCCGCTCCCATCGAACCTCACCTCATGGTACCCTGCACCCTGTTCACCATTCTGGAGAACTGCCACCTGCTGGCCAAGGGTGTTGAAGACTGTCAAGGTCAGGTGCGACCTTACAGGGAGGCCGTAGCGGATCGTGGTCGAAGGGTTGAATGGGTTGGGGAAGTTCTGATGGAGAACCAACTGCTCCGGGATAGGCGATGGGAGTGGAGCCGAAGACACCCTCTCCTCCGGAACGGCAAGCTCGGCGACTGCTGCCAGCATCAGTTGAGCGCCACGCCGGATCAGGCCAAGGCTCAGCTTATCCATGGTGTCAGTTGTTTTGTGGTAGTACGGGTCGGCACCCCCCCAGATTTCTTCTGCAGTTGCCTCGGCGACATCCAGGGCGTCGTAGCCGGCCAACGCAAACGGCCCGTAGTCGCTTGCTCCTGTCTGATCAATAACGGGAACCAGTGTGAGACCAATATTGTAACGTACATTGTATGCGAGAGCCGAGTCGATGAGACGGTTTCGGGTGACATAGCTCCCGATAACGAGCCGGGCTGTATCTCCGGTGACAGGATAGCCGATCATGTCTCCATTAATGGCCCCAACGATCTGTTTTCCCTGCTCTCTTGCCCTCAGGGCGTAATCGCTGCTTCCGTACATGCCTAATTCTTCGGCTGAAACCGCGATGAATGTCACGGTGGAGTGGAACGCAAACTCGCGGCACACGCGCGCTGCCTCGATGACGGCGCTCGTCCCGCTTGCGTTATCGTTTGCACCCGGCGCGGAGGCAGAAGGGCTATACGAATCGTAGTGTGCAATAATGATGCACTCTTTTTCGGGTGACTCCCGGCCCGGGATCGTGGCAATGACATTTCTTGACTGGCGCACATACTGTGGGGGGAGGTTCGCGGTCAGGCTTGTCCAGGTCGCCCCATCATTCTGGCTTGCGGTGAGAGTCCCGCGAGAGCCGCAGCAGATGATCTCTCCGTCTGGTTTCGCCTTGATCGCATAGAGTGAAGGTCCCCATCCCAGATTCAGGTGGTTGGTGAGTGTCCACCAGCTTTGCCCGCCATCGGTCGTACGCAGGACAACGCCGGACCGGCTCACCACGTATCCCCGCAAAGCGTTTTGGAATGAAACACTTCCCCAGGACGTCCCCGATCCTGCAGGAGGGGCAAGCTGCCCCCACAACTGGCCGCCGTTTGTTGTCTTGAGAATCGACGGACCATCCCCCACAGCCCACCCGATATCCAGGTCCATGAAATCCACATCATAGAGTGTCCTGGACACTCCCGAAGGCTGGGTGACCCAGTTCATCCCGCCGTCACTTGAGTGAATGATATTTCCCCCATCACCTACCGCCCATACGTTCAACGGGTTGATGATCTTCAGCTTCCTGAGTATCGCAGTGACGCCGGCGTTGATCTGAGTCCAGCTGGTTCCACCGTCTGTTGTTCTGAGCACGATTCCTCCGCTCCCGACAGCGATCCCGAGTTGCTCACTGGCGAAGCCGACGTCGTACAGGGTCGCGTTTACGGGCGACGTCTGTGGGACCCAGGTTGCACCGGCATCTGTTGTGTGGATGATTGCTCCGGATGACCCCACGGCCCAACCGACAAGGCGGTCTCTGAAATTCAATCCATAGAACGTGGCAGACCGGGGACTCGTCTGTGAGTGCCAGGTCTTGCCGGCATCCGTCGTTGCCACCAGCATCGAGCCGGTACCAACGATCCAGGTTGAATCATGAGACACAATCTCGAGATCGTAGATCGTGGTTGTGCCGAACACGAACCAATCAGCATGGGCCGTGATCCCGTATTCACTGAGCGTACGGAGAATGTACGAGGCGGCCGAATCCCTCTGGGGTGTGTATTCGTAGCGAGTCCCAAAAGCCTGTAGTGCGTTGATGTGCGAGGCGAGCGTGTCTCGCGAGACGGCATTGACCATCTCCTGCACGAGCGGGTTTGCCAATCCGGCATCGGAGATCCCTGATTCCAGGGGAAGTGACCGAGCCCTCCCGGGTCCGCCAACAATATCCAAGCGAACGCCGGCCTCCCTCAGCATTTGCAGTTGTCCCGCGCTGACATCAGCCCGGCAGAATCCGTCCCGGTGATCACGAATCTTGACTCCGGGAACCATCTCGCAGAGGTCCTCCAGCGTTGTCTCCATCGGGAGGATGATATTCACCTCCCAGGTCAACTCCTTCTCGTCCTGTGCCTCTGTTCCGGCAATCGCCAGAACGAGCAACAGTCCGGTAATCATTCCGTAACGGATACGCATGACATGCCCTCTCTCAGATAACACTGGAAATGGTGGAAGGCGGAATGATGGGGATCCCCGGTGTGGGCACCACAACGGAGGGACGGGATTCGTGCCGTCACATGCTCCTCCGCACCAGGGATAACCAGCGCTCATATGCACCACGCGTCACGTCCATCGCGCTTTCTGCGGGTCGCACCTCCTTCACTTTGGTTAGCGATATGAATGCATCGCGAAACGACGCATACAGCCCCGCCCCTATCGCCGCTCCCCGTGCCGCACCCTGCGCACCATCCGTTTCATAGAGTTCTATGGTCGCCCCCGTACAATTCGCCAGCGTGTCCCGGAAGATCGGACTCAGGAACATATTCGTCTGACCCGCTCTGATCATCCGAATATCCATCCCCATTTCCTTCATGACATCCATTCCGTATTTGAACGCAAATGCTATCCCTTCCTGGGCCGCCCGCAGAAGATGTGCCCGTGAATGCCTGTTGAAATCCAGCCCGAAGACCTGACCGCCGACATTCGCGTTCTCAAGAACACGTTCCGCCCCATTGCCGAACGGGATCACCGTGACCCCATCCGAGCCGGCCTCGACACCCGCGGCCGCTCCGTTCATTTCGGCATACGACATTCCCGAGGCGATATTTTTCCGGAGCCAGGAATTCAGGATGCCGGTGCCGTTGATGCACAGGAGAACGCCCAGCCGGGGTTGACCGGCAGAGTGGTTCACGTGCGCAAAGGGATTCACCCTCGATTTCGTGTCATGAATGATCTTGCCGAGCACACCGTACACAACACCCGATGTGCCGGCGGTCGCTGCCACCTCGCCGGGATTGAGGACATTCAATGAGAACGCGTTGTTCGGCTGGTCGCCTGCCCGATACGCAACGCGCGTTCCCTCCCGTAATCCCAGTTGCCCTGCTGCGTGTTTGGTGAGTTGTCCCTGCACGGAGAATGTGGGTCGCACGGTTGGAAGCACACGCTCTTCGATCTGGTAATACTCAAGAACTTCACGGGAAATCGCATTCTCTACGAAATCCCAGTAGATCCCTTCCGACAGACCGGACACTGTCGTACTGACTTCTCCCGTGAGTTTCATCGCAATATAGTCACCGGGCAGCATGGCCTTGTACACCTTCTTGAAAACATCGGGCTCATGTTCTTTCACCCACCGCAGCTTTGACGCGGTGAAGTTGCCCGGGGAATTCAACAATCTGCCCAGGCAGAACTCCTTCCCCAGCGCCTCGAATGACTTCTGGCCGATCTCCACGGCGCGGCTGTCGCACCAGATGATTGACGGACGCAACACCCTCTGTTGATCGTCAACAAGAACGAGTCCGTGCATTTGATAGGAAATGCCGATGGCTGTGACCTGCGCAGGATCGACGGCGTTTGTGGTCATCAGTTGCCGGGTCAGTACGCTGACGTACTGCCACCACAACTCCGGATCCTGTTCCGCCCAGCCGGGTTTGGGCGAATGGATTGCCATTTCCTCCGCCGGATAGGAACCAAGCGCAATCGTTTTCCCGCTTTCACAGTCAAGGAGTGCACATTTGACCGATGAACTTCCTATATCATAGCCGAGTGAGAGCATGTTGTTCATTCCTTCTTTGGAGTGCGCTCTGGGATCTGACCAGCAATATACGAATTGAATCAGACTCCTGGAAGCGGGGCAGCGGCTCAAACCGGAGCCAACGAGTGCCCCCCACAACTCCATGCCTTGGCATTCCAGAGGGGCAGAGTGCCGCGTCAACTGGCCCCAAACGACGAGCCTGTCAGGTGAGATCGTTGCAGCGGTCTAGTCCGGCAGACTGATGCCGAAAAGACTGCCAGCAGGGCCGGCCTGCTCTGCAGCGCTATTTTGAGACCGTATCCAGCACGAGCACGGAGCATAACTTATCCGGAGGATTCGCCGGAAGCGTAATGGTGATTCGGTCGTTCTCCTGCCTGATCTTGAGACTCTTGCGCGCGGGATCAGTAAGGAGATCGTTCTACGATTGCTGTTGTTGTTCCTAACCTTTCTGCCTCTCTTTTCATGTTATAGAGACTTCAACAACCGGCGCGCAAAGATGCCGGCAACGGGATTGTGGCGGGTTCTTCCGGCCAGCGCGACCTGACAGATGATGTACCCCCCATTGCCGGCCGGCTTTTCGGCGGCGGCGAACATCGTCTTCCACGCGCCGCCGCCCCAGACCCCGTTCCCGTTAGTCAAAATCGGCTCCCAGCCGTCGGCCTCGAACACCGTCGCCAGCAGCGGCCGGAAATAGCCCGCCTTCGGGTCGTACCAGCACTTGAAATCCTCCGGCTCGAACCCGGCGACCAGCCGGTGTCCGGTTGCCCGCGACACAAACTCGCGGGCCCGCATCACACAATCCACCACGCGCACCACCGAGCCACCGATCTTGTACTCACCCACCGGCAGCTCGAGGAACACCACCCGTGCACCGGCGGAAACGGCGCGGTCGATGGCTTGACGGCGGTGCCGGTACGCCGCGTAGTCGTCCACAACTATGACCGACGCTGCTTTCGCGGCCGGTTTCACCCCCAACTCGCGCACCAGTTGCCGGGCCTTGCCGGTACCGATGACATTGACCGGCAACCCGCGCAAGGCCGGCGGGGCCGGGAAGACATCGTAGTCGATGGCGGTATCGCGCAGGATCTTTGCGCCGTCGGCGAGCGCGAGGCGCAGGGTGTACCGGGTCCGTTGTTCAACATGCGGAGCACCGGGCGTGAAGAACCCTTGAAAGATTGCGCGCTGTGCCTGTACGGTGGCCGGCGCTTGCCGGGAATAGATGACACGACCGCTCTGCTCGATCTGCCAGCGCAACCGGAGTTTCTTCGATGTTTCAGGCGTGTCGTTGCAGACCCAGAATTCAAACGGCATCGCCTCCCCGGCCGTGAATGCCCAACGGTCGGTCCGGATATTGACGGTCAACGGTTCGAGCGCATCCCGGTAGGCGAAATATGCGGGTTTGGGCCGGCGTTCGCAGTCCATGATCGACTTCATCCAGCTGGAGGGGAAGGCATCAATGAATAAATGGATCGCGAAGCTGACCATCCGGTTGTCGAGGCGGAACCGCTCGGCGAACAGACGCGTGGCCCATACCTGGTGGTGCTGGCTCACGCGCACCCAGTCTTCCAGCGTTCGCTGTGTGTCGAACCACATGTAGTGGAACTTCCCGGTCTGCGCACCGTGAATGGCGTCGGGCGACCAGACGGATTCATCGGGGCCGGGCAGCCATTCGCGGGGATAACGGCGGCGCATCAGGTCGGCGGGATCGAGTCCTTCCACGCCGAACTCGCCACAGGCGTACAGCCAGTTGCGTTTGACCGGCACCCAGAAGCCCCGGTGCAGCTTGCCGAGTTCGAGTCCGTGGCCGTTGTACCATCCACAGTAGCAGTGATTGTCCGGCAGGGTGTCGCCCGGCGGATCGTAATCGCCGTCGACGTGTTTGATGACGCGCTCGGGATTGAGCACGCGCACGGCGCGGTCAGCAGCCTCGAAGAACGCCTGTAAGTCCGGACGAGTGAGATGCCGGTGTGGTTTGCCGCTGGCGTTGGGAAACGGTTCGTTGATGTAGCTGACGACAATGTTGCAGGCGTGACCGCGCACCAACCTCTCCATCTCCTCGGCCTGCCTGACGGCCTCGGCGAGCTTGTTGTAGCGCAGGCAACCGAACAGCGGCAGATCGCTCTGCGTCATCAGCCCGAGCCGGTCACAATACGCATAGACTTCCGGCTGCACGGGCCGCTGCGTGAGCCGAAGGTAGTTCATGTTGCAGATCTTGGCGAGCAGGATGTCATCCTCGAGTTGCCGGAAATCCTTCCGGAACACGTCCTGCTGCTCGAAGCCCAT
>Ga0315283_10001055_pt1 | contig 21528 bp, 12 predicted proteins | sample YL17G09_0_MG_FD_204541 | JGI IMG/M metagenome (GOLD analysis project Ga0315283, IMG submission 204541) | Sediment microbial communities from Yellowstone Lake, YNP, Wyoming, USA - YL17G09_0 | ecosystem: Environmental > Aquatic > Freshwater > Lake > Sediment | place: USA: Wyoming | collected...
CCACCTTCCAGGCACTGGATGAAGATATCGTCTCCAGTCGCCTGGCCGTCATCATTGGGTGAGTAAAGGTGCAGGGAGGGGTAGGGGTGCGCGGGCCCGTCGAGAAAAAAAGTGAAAAGAGAGAGAGAGCGGGCACAGGCAGGCCCGCTCTCTCTCTCTCCGCATGCGGGTCTCCACCGAGGACACTCGTCCGCTCACACCCCAACGCACGCACTCCCTTTTTTCACAGCTGGCTGGGCGCCAAAGATCGCACCCTCCAGAAGTATGCGGACTGGTACCGGCAGTCAGGGTGAGTTGAATAAATAAAGAAAAAATGGAGGGGAAGAGACGACGCGTCGGGAGAGAGGGGCAAGTAGTAGCCCGCCCCCCACCCCCCCCCCTCCCGGCGTCGCTCCGTAATGAGGCACATCCACGTTTCGCCACCCCGATCTCGCCCCCTCAAAAGCTCAGGCGGGTGATGCAGACGGGGTTGGGAGGGTGGGGAGAGAGATGAAGGGCGGGGTGGGTAGTTTTGACGCGCACAGGCTCGCAGCCGCAGCGCGCGCGCGCGAGCGCGCGCTCGTGCCCGCCGCTCCTCTCCCACGTCCCATCCATCCAAGAAAACCTCTCTCACGCCTCCTCTCTCTCGCTCCTTTTTTTTTTCTGATAGCTGGACCCCGCTCGTCTTCACCTTCCCGGCATCCTCCTGCCTGACCCTAGCCCGGGCGACCGCCCGCCGCCAGGCATGCCTCAAAACCATCCTGGACGCCTTCGACGCGGCAGAGCAGCGCGCCACGGGCGCCGGGACCGCCGCCGCAGCGCCGCCCCGGCCACCCACCATCCTCATGCACTCGTTCTCCAACACGGGCTGGCTGGTCTACTGCGCCCTGTTGGGCGACCTGGCGGCCGCCCGCCCGGCCGCCCTGGCGGCCATCCAGGGCGCGGTCATCGATTCCGCGCCCTTCCCGGGCATGTCGCCAGAGGTGTGGGCGGCAGGCTTCCTGACGGCGGCGGCTGGGTCGCCCCGCAAGAGGGCGGACAAGGACAAGGCAGCGCAGGAGGAGCAAGACAGAGTGGTGGGGGGGAAGGCTGGCGCCGCCGCGGGCGCCGCCGCCGCCTCCTGCTCCACCACACCCATCGCCCTGACCTCCAACGCCCCGGACCGGTCATCCCTGGCGTTCCGGGCGACCGCCACATTTTTCAGGGTGTGGATGCAAGGGGCGCGTAAGCGGGCGCTGAAAGCTGTCATCGCCGATGAGGCCCGCCTCGCGGCCTGGCCGGCCCTGTACATCTTCTGCGAGGACGACCACGTCATTCCGGCCACCTCCGTGCGGGCGGCCGCGGCGGAGCACGCCCGCCGGGGCGGCGGCGCGTGGGCCGCCCGGACCCTCTGCTTCCAATCTTCCGAGCACGTCGCCCACCTGCGCCACCACCGGGCCGCCTACACGGCCGCCCTGGCGTCCTTTGTGGGCGGGGACGTGCTGAAGACTAGGGGGGAGGTGGTGGCGAGCGCTCCTGCTGTCATTGCTCCCTTGCCGCCCCTGGCTGTGCGGGTGGCGGCAGCCCCGCCAACCACGGCGCTCGGCCAGTCGCTGTCGCGCACGCTCTCCTTCAAGGTCGACCCGTCCGCCCTAGCCCTGGCCCGCACCGCCTCCATCAAGGCCGGGCCGGCCAGTGGTGGTGGGCTAAGCGGCCTGGCCCCCATCATGGGGCGGTCCCTGACGCGGGCGGGGTCCATCCGGGCGGCCGCGGGCGGGGAGGTCGGCTCGCCGACAGCGGCCATGGCCGCCCTTCTGTCCGCCCGGCCCCAGCTGATGTGATTGTGATGCCATTCATTCTTTGTGAGTGTGTGAGTGTGTGTTTATCGTGCTTTGATGTCGTGAACCTGCCCCCGTCGTTTAGGACTGAGAGGAGAGAAGTGTGCTGTGTGGGCGTTGTGTGCGTGTTTTTGTGTGTGTGTGTACTTCTGTGAGCCTGGCTGAGGTTTTGCTAGCGCGGCCACCACCACCCCCACACCCAGCTGGAGAGAGAGTTTGTTTGTGTGCCTTGTGTGTTTTGTGTGTCAGCCTATTTTTTTCTTGCGTTTGCCCGCCCGGGTGAACTTGTTGTTCGTGTGCAAGAGAGAGAGCGGGATGAGCGCGCATCGGCACGCCCCCGCCCCCGTCTGTAAAGCGATTCGCCTATCTTTGCTTTTCCTCCATTTTTTCATGTACTCTTCTCTCTCCCCGCCCCTCTCTCTCCCTCTCTCTCTTTCTCTCTTTCACGCCGCCGCCGCCTTGCGCCGCCACCACACCTGGCCGCCCTCCACGGCATCAGGCCCCTTGCCCTTCTTCTGGGCAACCGACTTCACCTGCTTGGCACCCGCCCTGTTGTCCTGCTTCCCCTTTTTTGCCAAAACCGCCTCCTCGCCCGCGGACGCTTTCTGGACCCCCAGCGCGCGGGCCAGGACGACGAAGCTCATGCCGCCCAGCACGTTGTTGGCCGTCCGCACCGCGACCGACCAGGCCCGGAAGGCCAGGGGCGGCAGGACCGGCTGCAAGAAGGCGTCCGCGCCGTTGATGGCCTGGTACCGCAGGTTGGAGGAGACGCCCATGTGGGCCGCCCAGGCGCCCGCGTTGGCGAGCACGCCGGGGGGCGCGTTTTGGAGCGTGAACCCCGGGTCCGCCCGCTGGCGCGCCCAAAGCAGGGCGTTGGAGAGGGTCGTCCCGATGACGCCCGCCCCGAAGCCGACGCCCGCAAAGAGGCCGCCCTTGACGGCCAGGTTTGTGAGGCGGGCGGGCAGGGAGAAGCCCGGCTCAAACGCATGGCCCGCGGGCGCGCCCAACCGAGTGAGCGTGGCCGGCGAGAACAGGGAGGCGAACGCGCCGCCCAGGCCCGTGCGCGTGGTGCCTGCCTGTGCAGCAGCAGTAGCAGCAGCAGCAGCAGCAGCAGCAGCAGCAGCAGCAGCAGCAGCAGCCCCCGCAGCGCCGCCACCGGCGGCCGCCGCCGCCGTGGGCGCCAACAGGTACATGAGCGCAAAGTTGAGGATGGACCCGACAACCAGGGTCGCAAACACAAAGTCCAGCTCCTTCAGGCCCCACCCGGGCCGGGAGGCCATGTCGCCGACGACGGCCGCCCCCACTCCGATGACCTGCTCCAGGGCGACCTTGTAGGCGAAGGACGGGTCGGCGGCCGCGCGGGCTTGCCAGCCCGGCCACCGGGCAAAGAGGGCGGAAAAAAGGTTGCCGCCAGACGAGGGGGAAGAGCTGGAGTCGTCGCCACCGCCGCCACCGCTCCAGCCGCCGCCATTGCCGCCACCGATGATGCCGCCGGCGCCGCCACCGCCGCCGGTGGCGGCTTGTGGGACGTGGGTAGCAGGGCGGGCGGGTATGCTGTGTGTCGGGAATGAAGAAGATGATGAAGAAGAAGAGAGGAGAGGTCGCGGACGTAGGAATGGTGAGAGAGCGCATGCGTCTGTTTGGGCGTTTGCTGCAGGCGGTTTGGAGGGGGCTGGCAATGCGCCCACCCCTCCATCTGACAAGCTCCACCGTGTGCGCGGTCTTGCCAGGGTCGTGATCAAGGGGCCGGGCGAGCTTTCTCCGGGGAAATGCGGCAATGCACCAAAAAGGAACGCACCATCGCGGCGGGCCTGCGGTCGGCGCCCGGGCGGGCAGGCGGGAGGGGATCGGGCGGCCGGCACCGCCCACACGGGGAGCCAGGCCCCTCATGTGCAGGACGATGGTCATTGGAGTGTGGAGGGTAGGGTGGGCGCTGTGCGAGAGGAGGATTGAGAGTTGCGCGGCGCCCGGGGGGGGGGGAGAGGAGTGGTGGGGGGCGTGCACTCCTCGCTTCGACCTGGTTCGCCTGGTCCTCTTTTTAAAATCCCGCAAATCCACATCCCCCCGCTCGCATACATGCGGGACGACACACACCCCAGCTAGCCTGAGAGCGACCTCACCCTCGCGCCCAACACAACACTCCACCAAAAAAAGATAAAACAGGGGGGGGCCGCACGGCCCCCCCCCGCCGTCTCTCACCCAGGCGGGCGCGGCGGCCTGGCCGCCGGGTCCGCCACGGGCGCCGCCTCCCCCGCCGCCGCGGCCGCCGCGGCCGCCGCGCCCCGCCGCGCGCGCTCGGCCCGCTGCGTTTCGGCCAGCAACAGCGCCCGCAGGCGGGTGATGATCTCGGCGAAGCGGGGCCGCTTCTCCGGGTCGTGCTGCCAGCAGTCGTTCATGAGCTGGACATAGGCGGGCTGGCCGGGGAAGGGCGGGGTGGGCAGGTCGGCGCCCGCCGGGACGGGCGGCCGGGTCCGGTCATCCGTCACCAGCTTCACCACCTGCCAGGGCCCGCAGTCGTGCCAGGGCAGCTTCCACGCCAGCAGCTCCCACATGATGACGCCGTACGAGTAGACGTCGCTGGAGAAGGAGTAGCCCCGCCCCGACAGGATTTCGGGGGCCAGCCACCGCGGGTTGGAGGCGGCCAGCGACGAGACGACGGCCTGCTCCTCCAGGACGCGCGACAGGTTGAAGTCGCACACCTTCACCCGCCAGTGCTTGTCGACCAGCAGGTTGGGCGACTTGAGGTCCCGGTGGATGACGGGCGGGTCGGAGGAGTGCAGGTAGTTCATGCCCTTGGCCGCATCCAGGGCCATGCCCAGGCGGCGGGGCCAGTCCAGGGAGGCCGCCCCCGCCGGCGTCGCCGCCCCGCGCTTCAGCACGTCCGTCAGCGACCCGCGCGCGCAGTACTCGGTCACCACCAGCGGCGGGTCCACGCACACGCCCAGGTACATGACCACGTTGGGGTGGCGCATGGCTGCCATCATCGAGGCCTCCTTCTGCAGGCCCGCGAGCAAGGGGTTGGGCCCGGCGGGCGGCGGGATGGCGTCCTCCCCCTCCTCCCCCTCCTCCCCGTCGCCCAGGCCGAGGGAGGTGGAGATGAGGACCTTGACGGCGACCGTCGTCTCCCGCCACTTGGCCAGGTAGACCTTGCCGAAGGAGCCCTCCCCGATCTGGCGCACAATCTCCAGGTCCCGCCACTGGACGGCCCAGAGGGAGGCCTCCACCCCGCCCCGGGTGCCGGCCAGGGCGCCGGACCCGGAGCGGGCGGCGGCGTCCAGGCTGGACAGGTCGGCCGAGCCCGCGCCCCCCGGCGGCCCCCCGCTGCTGCCGTCGCCGCCCGGGCCGTCCGACACGCCGCGCAGGAGCAGGGCCGCGTCCGTGTCGGACCGGCCCAGCCCGGCCGCCGCGTCGCCCGCGATGGCGGCCGCGGACCGGGAGTTGAGCAGGCGGAGGGCGGGGTCCCGGTCGAGGGCGGAGTCCCGGATCTTGGCGTTGTTGGCGGCCGCATGGTCGGCGCCGCCCGGGCCGCTGCTGTGGCCGCCGCCGCCGTAGCCCAGGCGCGCCTTGACCGCCTCCAGGTCGTCATCCGAGGCGCTCCCGCCCGCCGCCGCCCGCCGCTGCCGGGTGGCCGCCCGGTAGACGGCCGCGACCAGGGCCACGGTCGCGGCGATGGCGCCGACGAGGATGCCGGCGATGGCGCCGGGGGACACGCCCGCCCCGCCGCTGCCGCCCGAGCGCGAGGACGCCCCCGACACCAGGGGCGGCAGGCCGGCCGCCCCCGCCCCGCCCGCCCCGCCGCCCAGGTTGAGGGGCGTGCCCAGCATGATGTCCGACGCGGGCGGGCCCTCCCCCAGGACCCGCATCAGGAGGACCTGGACCTTGTCCGCCGGCACCACCCCCGACGCGGCCATCTGGGACGCCATCGACCCGCTGTCCACGGCCGTCTGCAGCATTTGCATCACGTCCTTGGCCCGGCCGGCCGGGGCGGTGATGGTCGCATTGAAGGTGACGTGCTGGGCGCCCGAGACGGTGAAGGAGTACCCGTCCAGGGTGACGCCCCCGCCGCCGCCGCCCTCCCGGGAGGGCGCCGGGTCGGCGGCCAGGCGGCGCAGGCCGGCCAGCAGGCGGCGGCGCCCCGCGGGAGGGGCGGCGGCGGCGGCCGGCGCGGGGGCGGGGGCACCAGGCGCGGCCGGCGCGGGCGCGGGCGCGGCCGGGCCGGGCGGCGGCGCCTTGGCGGCCGCCTCCCGCGCCTCGGCCGCCGCCTTGTCCCGCTCCCGCTCGGCCGCCCGGTCGGCAGCCTTGCCGCCCCCGCCCTTGGGCGGCGGCGGCGGCGGCGGCGGCGCCCCGCCCGCCGCCTCCGCCCGGGGCGCCTCCACGGGCACGTTGATGAGGGCCAGGTCGGTCAGGGTGACGGTCGGCGGCGGGGCGGACTGGCCGGGCGGCAGGACGACGGCGACCTCGCCCACCGACCGCAGCTCCAACAGGTGGGGCACAGTCTGGACGGTGTCGCTGACCACCACCATCGCCGCCCGCTGCTGGGCGGCGCCAAAGGGGACCAGGCCGGTGCCCGTGAGGAGGAGCTCCAGGGAGACCGTCTTGAGGGGGCCCGGGTCGGACGGCAGCGAGTTGAAGGAGGGCCAGACGAGGGGGCCGGCGTCCGCGGGCGGGGGCGGGGGCGGGGCGGGCGCAGCCGGGGCGGGCGCCGGGGCGCCCGCCCCGCCATCCGGGGCGCCCGCGCCGCCCGCGCACTGGACGGAAACCGGGCTGACCGTGCACAGGAGGAGGGCGAGGGCCAGGGCGGCCCAGGCGGGAGGCGGGCCGGGGCGGGCCCCGGCGCCGCGGCCGCCCCGGCCGCGGCGGGTTGGGGAACGCATTGAGAGAAGCTGCTGCTGCTGGTTCTCTTTGCTGACTTTTGTGAGGCAACTCTCTCTCTCTCCCTTCTCACACACACGCGCGCGCTCAAGCGACTGACGGTTCAGGCCGACATGGCGAGCGCCGCGCAGGAGGGGGGGGAGAAGAGCGGGGTGGGCCGGCTGTGGAGAGGGGGAGCATTGGGAGAAGGAGGGTGAGAGCGTCGAGGGCCGAATGGCTGAACGTCGCACACACCGCCCCGCCCCGCGCAAAAGGATGGACGCGGCCACGCCCGCATTTTCGCTTCACGCAAAAAAATGCATTGGCATGGCCAGACGCGGATAGGGGTGCGGGTGGGCGCGCCCAGGCCCGACCAGAGGGGCCAGCCGCGTACGTGTCAGGGGGCAGCCAACTGCTCTCCCCCCCGCGCTCTTTTTTTGGCCGAGGCGCGCGTCCGGCCGCCCCCGCCCTTGCCATAACCGCCTCGGCCACCTCCCGCCTCGCACCGGGTGGTGACTGGGCACTCTCGGGACCCCTCAAGCCGGCCTGGGGCGGGCCCGGCGAGAGGTGGGGTGCGGCGGGCCACGGGTGCGCCGAGGTGGCCTGTGAGGCGTGCTGCAAGAGAGGCTCTCTTCTCCAGCGCGCACGCACGCGCCGTCCCACGCATTTGGGGGGAGGGGGCGGGGCAGCGTGCGTGTGTGTGCGTGACCCGGGAGGAGAGGCTGGGTGGTGCGGGTTTGCGTACCTGGAGATAGATCCCGGGCGCGTGAGTACACACGGCGCGGAGAGGGGGGGGTGAAGGAATTTGAGAGAGGAGAGAGGAGCAAGCGAGCGGGCGCCTCGGCCGACGTGCACGCACTTGCTTTTGCCCGCAATGACTTTGAGAGGCGCCCGCCCGGCGTCCTGACCGGGCCTGTGTGTCCTTCAACCCCCACGCACGCCCTCATCTACCCCTCTCCCACGCACCCCCGTGCAAAAGGGCTGAGGGCAGCAAATCGCGGCTTGGAGACGGAGCAACACACCGCGGGCGCACCGCATTGAAAAAAACAAAACGCGCCGACTCTCTCTCTCATGCCCACCCCACGCGCCGAGGACGGCCGCAGGGTCGCCACATCTAGTCGGGACGCCCGGGTGGCTAGCTCGACGCAGGTAAGGGAGGAGGAGGACGGGGTGTTCAGGCAGAGAGAGAGACGAAGAGAGACGAGCGAACCGGCGCCGCGCGCTCGCGCTCGCTCCCACAACCTTGCTGCTGCTCTCTCCCCCCCCGCCCACGGGGCACCCCCGCCGCCCGCCGGCAGCCCCGGGAGACGACACATGAGGGAGCGGTCCACATGCCCTCCACTTGTCAACACCGCCCCTCAAAACCACCACATTTTTTTTCTCTTACCCACGCGCAGTCCCTCATCACTGTTGCCAACGCTCCCTCCACCGCCGCCGCCGCCTCTGCCCTCACGGCCGCGCTCGACCCGGCGTCCGCGGCGGCGGCCTCCCTCGCCTCCGCGGGCGCCTCACTGCTGGCGGCCTCCTCCTCCACCTTCACAGCCTGGTTTGGCGGTGGGGTGGGCGGCGCGGCCAGTGCGGCCGCGGCCGCCCTGGGCGGCGACCAGCTGCCGCTGGTGCCGCCGCCACTGCAGCCAGGCACCCTCCCCGCCGTGACGCCCGCCGACATGGCGGCCCTCCTGACCCGCCTGGGCCCCGCCCTGGCGGGCTTCGAGGCGCGGCAGGCCCGCCGGGAGGGAGGGGCGGCGGCGGCGGGCGCCCCGGCCCCGGCCTCCTCCACGACTGCCGCCACGGCCGCCACGTCCGGCCACCCCCCGCCGCCGCCCGGGCGGGGTGCGGGCCTCCTCCGTGCCCTGGACGCCATCCCGCCCATCTTTTTTGACGCAAGCTTCTCCCTGGCGGACCCGGACGCCTGGGTGGCGCTGCACGGGGCGGCAGGCGGAGGAGGCGGAGGAGGGGCAGGCGACGCGTCCGCCGCCGACCCAGGCAGCGACGGGGCCGAGGCCGCCCGGGCGGCCGCCTCGGACGCCCTGGCCGCCCGCCTCGCCATAGCGGAGGCCGCCCTGTGCGATGAGGTGGCCGCCCGGACGGACGCCCTCGCGGGCGCCGCGGGCGCGCTGCAGGCCCTGCGAGGCGAGGCCGGGCGGGCGGCCGACGCGGCGGCCGGGCTGAGGGGCCTCGTCCGCTCCCTCGCCCCCGGCCTGGCCGGCGCGGGCGCGCCCCTGAAGCGCCTCACCCGCCGGCGAGACGCGCTGCGGGCGGTGGAAGGCCGGGTGCGCGCGCTGGGGAGGGCGGCCGACGCCCGGGCGGCGGCCGCGGCGTGCCTGGCCGCGGGGGAGTGGGAGGGGTTGCTGGCCGCGGCGGGCGAGCTGGACGCCGCGCTGGCGGCCGCCGCGGGGGGCGGGGGGGGCGGCGCCGGCGCCACCCCCATACCCACCCCGTCTGCGGGAGACGGCGTGGATGCGGGGCACGTGGGCGCGGCGCCGACCGCGGCGGCGGCGGCGGCGGCGGCGGCGGCGGCGGCGGCGGGAAACCCACCCCTGGCCGCCCTGGCCGGCGCGCCCGCCCTGGCGGCCTCGGCCGCCCTGGAAGCCCGCCGCCTCCTGCGCGGGGCGGCGGTGCGGGCCATGAACTGGGCGGGGGTCGGGGACGCGGTGGCGGCCGGCGTCGGGCGGCCGCCCCTCCCGCCCGGCGACGGCCCGCCCTGGCCGCCCGACGGGGCAGCGCTCGCGGCCGCCCTGGCGGGCGCGGCCATGGCCGGGGACCCCGGCGGGTCCGGCCCCCTCGCCTCCGCCGCGGACGCGGCGGCCCTGGAGGCCAAGGCCGGCGTGCGGACGGCCGCGGAGGCGGCCCTGGCGGCAGCCGCTGCGGGCACGGCGGCAGGCCGGCAGCCGGCGGGCGGGGCGGCCGCGGGCCCGCTGGCGGCCCGGGTGGCGGCTGCGGGCCCCGCCGCGGCCGACGCCGTGCTCGACGCCGCGACGGCCGCCGCCGCCGCCGTCCTCGCCCACGCGGCCGCCTGCGCGTCCGCGGCGGTGGCCGCGGGGGGCGACGCGGCCGGCGCCGCCGCCATCGTCCAGGCCGCCGCGGACGCGGTGGGCGGGCGGTGGGGCGCCCTGCTGGCCGCCCGCGTGCGCGCGGCCCCGCCAGACAATCACGAGGCCGCCCGGGCCGTCTTTGGCCGTGTCGCCGCCCTCGCGGGCGCCATCACGGCCGCCGGCGCCCGCCCGCCCCCCTCCCTGCGCGCCGAGACCGAGGCAGCGGGCCGGGCGGTCGCGGACGCCCTGTACGCGCGCCTCAGCTCCACGCTCGCGGCCGCGGTGGAGTGCGAGACCTGGAGCGTGGTGGCGGCCGTGCCGCCGGCGGCCCAGGCAGCCCTGGACGCCCTGGAGCGCGGTGCCGGCCCGGGCTTCGGTCCCTCCCCCTCCTCCCCCGCCGCCGCCCCCGCGGCCGCGGCCGCCCCTCCCCACCGCCTCCTCATCGGCGGCGCCCCGCACGCGGTCACGGGCGCGGCCCTGGCCTTCCTGGAGGCGGCCGGCGAGTGCGCGGCCACCGCGGCCGCCCTCCCCCCCGGCGCCGCCCCCGCGCTGGCCCTGCGCTGCGCAGGCCTGGCCAAGGCCTACAACGCGGCCTCCTGCCGGGCGGTGCTGGGGGCGGGCGCGCTGGCCAGTGCCGGGCTGAAAGCCCTGTCCGCCCGCCACCTGGCCGCGCACTCGGCCTCCCTGGCCGCGGTGGCCGGGGTGGCGGCGTGCGCCGAGGCCGCCCTGCTCGCGTCCGCGGGCGGCGGCGGCGGCGCCGCGGCATCGGCGGGCGTGGTGGCCGCCCGCGAGTGGGCGTCCGCGCGGGCCGACCTGGCCACGCACCGGGCGGGCGTGCACGCCAAGCTGGTCGCCCTCGCCCGCGACGCGGCGGGCGCGGGCGTGCGGGCCCTGGCGGCCGACCCCGCCGCGTGGGCGGGCGGGCGCGGCGGCGCGCCCTCGCCCTTCGCCGCGGGCCTGGCCCGTCAGCTGGGCGGCCTGGGCGCCGCGCTGGGGTCCGCCCTGCCGCCGGGCGACGCGGACGGCGTGCTGGGCGCGGCGGCGGGGGCGGGGGGCGGGGCGGCCGCGGCCGCGCTCGCGGCCCTGAGCGGTGGCGGCGCCGCGCATGCTGCGCAGGCGGCGGCGGATGCGGGCACGCTGGCGGCCGCGCTGAGGGGCCTGCCCCTGCCAGAGGGCGCGGTGGCCGGGGCGGTGGCCGCGCTCGAGCGGGTGGCAGCCCAGGCAGCCGCCCAGGCAGCGGCGGCGAACGTGGCGGTAGAGGCGCCCCCACCTGCACAAGAGGAGGGCGAGGAGGTGGAGGGCGAGGAGGAGGAGGGGGAGAAGGAGGAGGAGGCGGAGGGTCCACCACCGCCTCTGCCGCCGCCGCCGCTGCCACAGGCGGCGCCGGCTGAAGTTGAGGAGCGGGGGCCGCTGTAGCGTGTTGTGTAGATGAGAGAGAAAGAAGAAAGAAGAGGCTGAGAAAAGACGTCGGGACGACCCGCGCGTTCTCATCACTCGTGCCAATTCTCCGGCACACACACCCACACCCAGCCATGCTCTTGCGTCCCTCCGCGGGCGCGCGGGCCCCGCTCGCGTCCTTGGACGCCTACCGAGCAGCGGAGCGGCGGGGCGGCGGGAGTGGGGGCGCCAGCGTCGGCGCACTCTCCGGCACGGGGCACGGGGCCTCCCCCGCCCTGCCCTACTTCCCGTCCACCTCCTCCTCCGCGGCCGTCCCGGAGTATGAGACCCTGGCCCTGCGGGTCGCCCCGCCGGAGGTCATCATCGACAACGAGGCCTCCCCCGGCGCGACGACCATCCGTGTGTCCTCCGCCAACCGGGCTGGCACGCTCGTCTCGGTCTGCTCCGTCCTCATCTCGCTCTCCCTGGACATTCGCAAGGCCCACATCTCCTCGGATGGGGGCTGGTTTCTGGACGGTGCGAGGGAGAAATGAAAGGAGCGGGGGCGCGTGCATGGTTGCTTGAGGCTTGCGGGGGGCGCGGTGCTTTGCCCCGACGCGAGCGAAAAAAGAGTCGACGCGACGGTGCGGCGGCTTTGTGTTTCGCGTCTCCTCCGCCCCGCGCGCTCAAACTCCACCCACCTCTCCCCACCCACACGCCAGTCTTCGAGGTCACGGAAACTTCGGGCGCCCAGGTCACGGACGAGCGCAAGATCGACACGATCAAGAGGGTGAGAAGAGGAGAGGAGACAACGCGCGCGCCTGGCATGCGAGCGAGGGCAAAACTCTCTTCCGCCCGCGAATAAATGCGCACCTCATATCCAATGGGCGGCCGCCTTCATCACATTCTCTCCCGTCCCATCTCCACCTCTAGATGCTCGACATCGAGTACACCGACGACGCCGACCTGGCCCCCAACACCGACGACACGGACGACGCGGACCGGGTGGAGACGACGGTCGTCGAGCTGGCCGGCGTCGACCGGTGCGGGCTGCTCGCCGACGTGACCGACCTGTTGACGGGCGCGGGCTGCGACGTCCGGTCGGCCGCGGTCTGGACGGCCGGCGGGCGCGTGGCATTTGTCCTATCCGTCACGGAGAAGGGGCGGGCGGTGGAGGACGGGGCCAAGGCAGCCCGCCTGGCCCAGGCGCTGGCCGACATGATGGGCGGCCACAAAGGGGGCGGGGGCGGGGGCGCCGACCGCCCGCACCGCTCGCCGCCCTCTCCGCCCGCGGACTGTGTCGTCCGCCTGGAGCGCGTCCGGGGGGACGTCCGCCACGACCGCCGCCTGCACACCCTGCTCCTACGCGAGGAGGCCCGCAGCTGGGGGCACGGCGGGGCGAACGGCGAGGACGCCTCGCCCTCCCCGCCCGCCGGCCCGGCCACGCCTGGCTCGGCGTCCGCCTCGCCCGACCGACAGCGTGCCGGCGGCGCCTCTTCCGCCCTCCACGCCTCCTCCGCCGCCCTCGCCCGCCCCGCCATCGCCGTGCGCCCCTGCTCCCGCACGGGGTATTGGACGGTCACCATCGCGTGCGGGGACCGGCCAAAGCTGCTCTTTGACACGCTGTGCACGCTGAGCGACCTGGAGTACGACGTCTTCCACGCGACGGTGGGGGCCTCCCCGCTCCCGGCCCCTTCCCTGACGTCCATGGCCAGCCTGGGCGGGTCGGCGTCCTCCCTGGACGGGGGGTGGGGCACGGCCGACGGCGGCCCGTCCGCCGCCGCCGCCCCTGCTGCTTGCCGCCCCGCGTCCGCGGGCCGGCGCCCCTCCGCGGGCGGCATTGCGCACCAGGAATACTACATCAAGCCCCGGTGGGCGGCGGCGGGTGGGGGTGGGGGGGATGGGAGCGCGCCCCCCGGCAGCGGCGGCGGCGGCCCGCCCTGCTTCTCGGCCCCGCTCCCGGTCGTGCCCGCCCCGCTCGCCGCCCCCGCCGTCGGCCCGCCGCCCGCCTACTGGGACCCGGCCCGGGGCGCCCAGCTGGCCGCCGCCCTGGAGGCCTCCATCCTGCGCCGGGTGCCGCGCGGCCTTAAACTGCACGTCCGCTCGCACGACCGGTTCGGGTGCCTGGCCAACCTGGCGGCCGTCCTGCGGGGCGCGGGCCTCACAATCACGCGCGCCAAGGTGCGCACGTTTGCGGCCGACCGGTCGTCTGGCCACACCTTCTACGTGATGGCGAGCGGCGGGGCGACCTCCGACGGCCTGGTCCCACCCGACCGGAGCGCGGTCCAGGCGGCGTGCGCGGCGGCGGGCGGGCACCTGGCTGACCCGTCGCCCTCCCCCGATGGTGGCGGCGGTGTGGGGGGCGGGGCGCACCACCACCACCCCCACACAACCCACACCCAGGCGAGAGCGTTTTCATATTCCTTCCTCTCCCGCCGGGCGGCGGGCGGGGGGCGGGGCGGGGCGGTGGCCACGCCTGGAATTGGCGCGCAAGGGCTGCCGGCGAAAGGCGGCGCGGCCGGGTGCGACGGCGGCCAGGGCTGGCACGGCGCGGCCAGTGGCGGCGCCCCCACGCCCGTCCCCGCCCACCACGCCCGGGGCGTCCCGACGCCGCCCCGCCCACGGGTGGGGTCGCTGCCGGGGGCCAGCCCGGATTCGGACGGGTCGTTTTAGAGAAGGGGTGATCCTGTGCGCCTGCGTGTGTGTGTGTGTGTGTGTTGTAACTCTATAACATTGAGAACAGTGCGGGACGGGAAGACGGGTGGAGAAGAATGATAGAGCACAGGGCAAGGGCGCGAGCAGAGAAGACAGACCAGTTCAGTTGTGCGGGCGACGCAAAAGAGTCTCTCTGCCCGCCCCGCCTCTCACTGTAATGGTGCATCCCCCCTCCAGCGATGACATCAGACCCCCCCGCCCCCCGCCCGGCGGGTCGGATGGCGAGGGTGATGACGCCCCGGACGTCGGCCCGCCCGCCCCATCATTAGGCGGCTGCGGACCAGATGCGGAGGGCGCCGACGTCGGCCCCCGCCCGCCTCCCGACCTGAGTGCGGGGGACGACGCCGATGACGGCAGCCCGGACGTTGGCCCGGCCCCGCCCCAGCCGAAGGCCAAGAAGCGCAAGGTGAGCAAAGACGGGCGAGAAAAGCAAAAGCCGCCGCGACGCGCTCGCTCGCTCGCCCGCTCGCCCCCAACCCCCTTTTTTGCGACCTCATACCCCCGCCCTCTCCGCTCTCTACCTCCCTCTCTCCTCCCAAGGTCCTCCCCCACGAGGCCGTCTACCTGGACGCCCTCCCCTGCGCCGCCATGTACGAACGCTCCTTCATGCACCGGGACACGGTCACCCACGCCGCGGTGGCGGGGCCGGCCGACTTTGTGCTGACGGCCTCGGTGGACGGGCACCTCAAGTTTTGGCGCAAGACGGCGACGGGGCTCGAGTTCGCCAAGCACTTCCGCGCGCACTTGGGCCCCATCACGGGCTTAGCCATCTCCCCCGACGGCGCCCTGGCCGCCACCATTTCCGCCGCCGACGGGACGGCGAAAGTATTCGACGTCCCAACGTTTGACATGGTCGCCATGGCCCGCCTGCCTTTTCCCCGCCCGGCCGCCCTCGCCTGGGGCGCCGACGCGTCCCTCATCGTGTCGGATTCCGCGTCGCCGACATTAGCTGTCCTGGACGGGCGGGAGCCGGGGGGCGGGCGGGACGTGGTGTGTGACCTAGGGGAGGGGCGGGCGCCTGTGGTCGCGCTCGCGTGGAACGCGCCCGCGGGCGCGCTCGTGCTAGCCGACGCCCGGGGCGGCCTGGACTACTGGCGGCCGCCCCTGCTGCAGGGCGGGAGAGATGGGAGTGGGGGTGGTCTCGCTGGTGCTGCTGCTGCCGCGAGAGAAGAGGATGAAGAAGTCGTGGTGGGCGGCGGGGCGGGGCCGGCGCCCACGGCCGCGGCCGAGCCTGGGGCGGGCGACCTGCACCCGCCGCCCCCTGCCCCCTCCTACTCCTACTCCCCCGCCGCCGGCACCTTCCCCGCCGACTCCGCCTCCTTCTCCTACAAATCAGACACGGACATGTACGCCCTCGCCAAAGCCCGCACGGTGGCCCTGGACCTGACCGCCTCGCCCGACGGGGCCCGCTTCGCCGGAGTGTGCGCGGACGGGCGGGTGCGGGTGTGGGATTGGGCGACCGGCCGCCTGGCCCGGGTTTACGATGAATCGCCCGACGCGGCGGCGTTCCTGCAGCGGGATGGCGGCCCGGGCGTGCGCCTGGAGGCCATCGATTTCGGGCGGCGCCTGGCGGCGGAGCGGGAGCTGGCGGCGAGCGCGGCCGCGACTGCGGCCGACGCAGCAGCGGCTGGTGCGGGTGGTGCGCCCGCCGCTCCTTCCACCCGACCCCCGCCCGGCAACGCCATCTTCGATGCCTCCAGCAATTTTCTGCTCTACCCCACCCTGCTGGGCGTGAAAGTCGTCAACCTGGCCACCAACCGGGTCGCCCGCATCCTGGGGCGGGTGGAGGCCGGCGAGCGCTTCCTGCGTGTGGCTCTGTACCAGGGGACGCCCCGGGCGGCGGGCGCGGTCGGGGCGGGCGGGGCGGGGACCGCGATCGCCCGGGCGGCCGCCGCGGCGGCGGCGGCCGGTGGCCAAGGCGGCGCCGCACCTGGTGCGCCCGCGTCCGCCGCCGCCGCCGCCGGCCCCGTCGGCGCGCGCGCCCTCGAGCCCGACCCCACCCTCATCGCGACAGCGCTCGGCTCTCAGCGCCTCTACCTGTTCTCCCGCCGCGAACCCGCCGACACCGGCGATGAGGACGCCGCCGCGACCGGCGGCGGGCGGGACGTCTTCAATGAGCGGCCCCGCGTCGAAGACATGCTGGCGGCGGGCGGAGGGGGCGCGGGGGCTGCTGGGACCGCCCTGGCGGCCGCCGCCTCGGCGGCCGCGGCCAACCTCCCGCGCGGCGCCGTCCTGCACACGACCGCCGGCGACATCGCCCTCCGCCTCTTCCCGGACGAATGCCCCAAGACCGTCGAAAACTTCAGCGGCCACGCGCGAGGCGGGTACTATGACGGCACGGCCTTCCACCGGGTCATTAAGGGATTCATGATTCAGGGGGGCGACCCCGCGGGCGACGGGACGGGGGGCACGTCCATCTGGGGGTGCGAGTTTGGGGACGAGTTCCACCGGGGCCTGCGCCATGACCGGCCCTTCACGCTGTCCATGGCCAATGCGGGGCCGGGGACGAACGGGTCCCAATTCTTCATCACCACTGTGCCCACGCCCTGGCTGGACAACAAGCACACCGTGTTTGGGCGGGTGGTGCGGGGCGCAGGCGTGGTGCAGGCGATCGAGAGGGCCAAGACTGACAAGGGGGACCGGCCCCTGGAGCCCGTGAGCATCATTAACATCGACGTCCTGGAGTCGGTTGAGTGATGGTGAGGGCGGCGGATGGGGAGGCCCCCCCTACGGCGACGCTCATGAGGGTGGGTGCGGATGGAAAAGTGAAAAACAAACATCCCCGCCCTCCCTTTCATCCTCCCGTCCGCTTGACAAACGCGCGCAGCCGCGCAATCACCTCCCTCGGCCGCGCGGCCGGCAGCCAGTGCGAGGCGTCCAGGACGCGGAGCTCGAGGTCCGGCACGAGCGCGTCCGTCCCGGCGAGGAGCTCCAGCCCGAGCGCCACGTCTCGCGCGGCATACAGCATGAGCAAGGGGACGCCGAAGCTCCCGCGCAGGCGGGCTTTGAAGGCGGCCGCCTGGGCCCGTGTGGCCGGGCGCGGGGTTACCAGGCCAAGCATACCCCGGACGAGGGCTCTGTAGTAGTTGATCGCCGCGGTCGCGGCGCCTGGGCGCAAAAATGCGGCCCGGAAGGCAGCGTCCTCTACGGCAGCGTTGAATTCCAGGAGCAGCGGCGCGGGCGGCAGCCCCGCGGCGGCCTCCACCGCGTGCGCCCGGGCCGCGTCGTCGACCGCCCGGGACGCCGCCTCCGCCCGCCGCCCGCGCACCAGCGCCCCGATGGCCGCCGCCGCCCGCCCGCCCATCATCTCCTCCGCTAACCAAGGCGCCTGGAAGAAGCCGATGTACCACGACCGGGCAGCCTGTTTCAGGCCCACGTTCCTCACAGAGGACGCCCCCGGAAAGGGGATGCACAGCAGGGCGGCCGCCTCAAAGAGGTCGGGGCCGCCCAGCGCCACGGCGTGGGCGGCGACCTGGCCGCCCCAGTCGTGGCCCACGATCGTGATTTTGGGTGAGCCAGTGCTTGCCCTCAAGTGCTGCGCTACCGCCACGATGTCCGCCGCCAGGGCGCCAATGCCATAGTCACCGACGCACGGCGGTTTGTCAGACTCTCCGTACCCACGCATGTCGACCGCCGCGACGGTGTGACCGTCGGCGGCCGCCAGGGCGGCCATGGCGGGCGCCCAGGCACCCCAAAATTCGGGGAACCCGTGCACGCAGAGGATGGTGCGGCCAGAGGGGGGCACGCCGGCAGGAGGGGGCAGGCGGACGACGTGTAGCTTGACAGGCGGGCTGCTGTCGGCCGTCACGGGCACCCACTCGTGCGTCGCGCGTGGCAGGGCGAGGCCGGGCGAGGCGGCGGCCAGCAGGCGCGCGGCCTCTGCCGCCGCGACCGCGTCGTCTGGGGAGAGGGGCAGGCGCAGGCAGGCCCGGGCACGGCGTTCCAGGAGGCGCAGGGCGAGGCGCCAGCCGAACACCAGCCAGATGCAGGGGAGGATGAGCGCGGCGGCGGCGGTGGCCACGGCCTGGGCGGGGCGCATCTTGTGATTGAAAAGGTTGAGAAGGCAGAGAGAGAGCTTGGGAGTTGGTGTTTATCTTGTGTGGCGTGACTTTTCAGGGGGGGCCTCCGCGCAGCGTGAATTCGGCTTCAGGGGTGATTAGCGACTGTTCAGGTCTGTACAAGCTGGTCTTTGGTGTATGTGAAGCATGCGTGATCAGGGCCTGTGTGCAACAACGGCACGCAAAGAAAAATGTGAAACTGATAGTCGCCGCAAAGTGAGCAGCTGGCCACACCTCTTCCGGGTTTACACTCTAAACGCCCCCCGCCGTGTGCACCCCACGCTGCTCGCCTAAAAGAGGGGACGGACCACACACCCACTGATGCTCAGTCTTACCCGCTCAGCCCTGGGCGAGCCGTCGACCTCCGCTCGCACCCCGGGGCGCCAGCACGGCCGCCCAATTATGGCCGCCGCTGCGTCCGCCGGCGCCAACACGGCGCCCACTTCGGTGCCCACCGTCGACGGCGGCGCCCGCTTCATCCGCCCGCACCTGCGCGCCTTGGCCCCGTACACGCCCATCGAACCCTTTGAAGTCCTGTCCGCCCGCCTGGGCCGGGACCCGGCGGACATCGTCAAACTGGACGCGAACGAAAACCCGTACGGCCCGCCGCCCGAAGTCGCGGCCGCCCTGGGCGCCCTGGCCTGGCCCCACATCTACCCGGACCCGGAGACGCGGGCCCTGCGGGCGGTGCTGGCCCGGCAGCTGGGCGTGCCCGCCCCTCAGCTCCTGGTCGGGTGCGGCGCGGACGAACTGATTGACCTGCTGATGCGGGCGGTCCTCGACCCGGGCGACCGCATTGTCGACTGCCCGCCCACCTTCACCATGTACGCCTTCGACGCGGCCGTCAACGGGGCGGCCGTGGTGACGGTGCCCCGCAAGCCCGGGTTCGCCCTGGATGTCGCGGGCATCGAGGACGCGGTCCGGAACAAGGGCGCCAAGGTCGTCTTTGTGACCTCGCCCAACAACCCCGACGGGTCGCTCGTGCCTGCCGCTGAGTTGGACGCCCTCCTGGCCTTGCCCGCCCTCGTCGTCCTGGATGAAGCATACATCGAGTTTGCGGACGGCGTGGCCTCCCGGGCGGGCGACGTCCTCAAGCACGACAACCTGGTCGTCCTGCGCACGTTCTCAAAGAGCGCGGGCCTGGCAGGGCTGCGGGTCGGGTACGGCGTCTTCCCGGCCGGCCTGGCCGAATTTATGTGGCGGGCGAAGCAGCCTTACAATGTGTCCGTGGCGGCGGAGACGGCGGCCCTGGCGGCCCTGTCCAACCCCACCTACCTGAAGGACGTGCGGGACGCCCTGGTGGCGGAGCGGGGGCGCCTGGCGGCCGGCCTGGCCTCCATCCCCTGGCTGGAGCCCTACCCCTCGTCCGCCAACTTCATCCTGGCCAGAGTCGGCGGCGGGCGCGACGCGGGGGCCGTACGGGAAGCGCTGGCCTCGCGCTGGGGCATCATGGTACGCCACTATGCCAAGGCCGAGCTGGCGGGCTACGTGCGGGTGAGCGTGGGCAAGCCGGAGCACACGGACAAGTTGGTGGCCGCGCTCCAGGAATTGTGATGGAAAAAAAAATGATGTGTGAAAAAAAAAGGTGCGACCGTGGGTGTGCTGCCCTCCTTCTCTTGACTCTCTCCTGTGTTGGCTTGCTTGCGAGTGCTTGGTGTGAGTGATGAGTGTGTGTGGGTGGTGTGTGGGAGGCTGCCTTTTGACTCGTGGCGAGAGAGAGAGAGAGAGAGAGAGAGAGAGAGAGAGAGCACGAGGCCAAGGTCAGACTCACAGCGGCCACTGCGGGGGGTGCCGCGCCCTCCCCTTTTTTCCGCGCGATCTCAGAGGCTCGCTTCAGACCTGCCCTTCTCTTCACACCATGGGCGCGTACCTGTCCAGCCCGGTCACGGACAAGGAGGAGGAGGCCGGCGCGGCCGACACTGCGAGCGGCCGCCTGCATTGGAGCGTGGTCTCCATGCAGGGCTGGCGGCGGACGATGGAGGACGCCCACACGGTCTCCGTGTGCGAGGAGCACGGCCTGTTTGGCGTCTTTGACGGGCACGGCGGGAGGTGAGTCGTCTGTGTGGAGCGGGAGCGGAACGGAAAACAACCGGGGTGCCGCCGTCTGCGCCCTTTCTCCTCGACCTCCCTTATCATTTTGCGCTCACTCTCCCTCCACGCCCTCTCTCTTCACAGCGAGGTCGCCCGCTTCTGCGCGGCCTTCATGGCGTCCGAAGTGCGGGGCCACGCGGCCTTCGGCCATGGGCCGGACCGTGACGTGCCCACCGCGCTGGCGGCCGCCTTCCACGGGATGGATGCGCAGCTGCGCCAGGCGCGCCCGGCCCCGCCGGCCGCCCGCCTGGCCGCGACGGCGGCCCACCTGTCGCCGCCGCTGGCAACGCCGCTGGCGTTGGAGGCAGAGGAGGAGGAGGAGGAGGGAGGAGCAGGGATGGCGGCGGTGGGCGACGAGGACGCTGCCGCTGCTGCTCCTGCCCAGGCGCCTGGTGCGAGCGCCGGCCGGGCGCCGGGCGGCGGCGAGGACGTCGCGCCAGCAGCCGCTGAGGCGGCACCGCCACCGGCTGATGACGCCACCACGGTGCGCGAGGCGGCGGGGCCGTCGCCGCCGTCCGCGCCCCCTCCTGGCGCGGCGCCAACCCCGCCCGCCCCGCCCGCCGTGGTGGCTGTGCCCCCAGCGGCTGCGAGCGCGTGGGCCACCGCGACCCTGGCCGCCGCCGCCGCCGCACGCACCCAGGCGGGCTGCACAGCCCTGGTGGCCGTCCTGTCCGGCATCGACCTGTGGGTGGCCAACGCGGGCGACTCCCGGGCGGTCCTGTGCGGGCGCGGCGGGCGGGCGCTGCCCCTGTCATTCGACCACAAGCCTGGCGAGCCGGGGGAGGCCGCCCGCATCCGCGCGGCGGGCGGCTTTGTCGCGGCCGTCGGCGGCGTCGCCCGCGTCAACGGCTCCCTCGCCCTCTCCCGGGCCATCGGGGACCTGGCGTACAAGGACCCGGCCCGCCCGCCCCCCGCCCAGGTGATCACGGCCGAGCCGGACGTGCGCCACTGCGTCCTCTCCCCAGGCGACGCGTTTCTTCTCCTCGCCTGTGACGGGGTGTGGGACGTGCTGACCAGCCAGGGCGCGGTGGACGTGGTGCGGGCCGCGCTGGCCGCGCCGGGTGGGTCTCCCTCCACGGCCGCGCACGCGCTGGTGGATGCCTGCCTGTCGCCCGACCCCCGCGCGAGCCGGGGGGCCGGGTGTGACAACATGACGGCCGCTGTTGTCCTGTTGCCGACAGTGGATAGCGAGTGAGGGGGGCCGCGCCCTTCATCAGGCTGAGATGTGTGGAAGTGTGCTTTGTTCGTTCAGGGTGTGTGCGATTTTGCTGTGCGTGTGGGCGAGAAAGAGAGAGAGTTTGCGCTTTTTTGTGGGGCCAGCTGTGTGAAAAAAATGATGAATGAAATTTTTTGAGACGCAGGGCGGGCGTGTTGCTTGGAGAGCAAAGGCATTCGCTCACACTATAATACTCTCTTTCCGCACCCCCCCGCCCGCCTTCTCAACCTCACGCCCGCCTCACATGCGCCTGGCCGCCCGCACGACGTTGCTGTCCTATCCCACACGCACGCACGCCCGGCCCCACCCCCCCCCACCACCCCCCCCCCCCCCCCACAAAAAGGGGGGGGCAGGGCCCCCCCCCCGGCCCCCCGCCCCCCCCCCCCCCC
>Ga0315283_10001060_pt1 | contig 21495 bp, 18 predicted proteins | sample YL17G09_0_MG_FD_204541 | JGI IMG/M metagenome (GOLD analysis project Ga0315283, IMG submission 204541) | Sediment microbial communities from Yellowstone Lake, YNP, Wyoming, USA - YL17G09_0 | ecosystem: Environmental > Aquatic > Freshwater > Lake > Sediment | place: USA: Wyoming | collected...
GAACACGCCCTACATCCAGAAGACGCTGGACATGTTCTCGGCGGTCTGGACCCAGGGCTTCCGCAACACCGGCGTCGTGCTGCAGTCGGCGGTGTTCCGCTCCGAAGAGGATGCGAAAGCGGTGTCTGTCACCGGCGCACGCGTGCGGCTCGTGAAGGGCGCCTACAAGGAGCCGAGCGCGGTGGCCTACCAGGCCAAGGCGGACGTCGATGCCGCCTTCGTCCGCATCCTGCAGTACCTGATGACGGACGGCCACTACCCGGCCATCGCCACCCACGACCCGGCGATGATCGACGCAACGAAGGCGTTTGCCGCCGAGAAGGGCATCGCGAAAGACCGGTTCGAGTTCCAGATGCTGTACGGCATCCGCCGCGACCTGCAGGCCTCGCTCATGGCCGACGGCTACCGGATGCGCGTATACGTGCCGTTCGGCAAGCAGTGGTTCCCGTACTTCATGCGCAGGTTGGGCGAGCGCCCGGCCAACGTCGGGTTCATCCTCAAGGCCATTGTCGGGGAGCGGTAACTCGGTCGCCGTCTGTTCAGGCCAACGCATGCTGACACCGGTTGACGTGATCGCGGGACTCTGGCTGTCGCTCTGGTGCGCGGGGGGAACTCCCTGCCAGTTCGCGCCGCCGTCGACCGCGTACGCCGGGCAGGGTGGGCCCGTCGCCGTGATCGTCGCGCCCGCGGCCGTGCCCGCGCCGGCGGCTGTCGTGCTGCCAGCGCCTGCCACCGCGGCCCCCGGGCCTGCCTCGTTGCCCGCGCCGGTTGCTGCGCCGGCTGCCGCGCCCGCACCGCGCACGGATGGCACGGAGCGCCCGTCGGCCCTGCTCGAGTTGAGCGACGACGAACTCCTGAGGCGGATCGAGGCCGACCCGGCATCGCTCGGATCGCTCTCAATCGGCCAGCCCGGCAGTTCGCTTCTCTACAATGCGGTCGAGTTGCCCGAGAGCCCGCGCTGGTCGCGCGCGCCCAATGCCGACTGGTGGGCGACGACCGAGACGGTGGAGGCCATCGGGGCAGCCGTCGGAACGGTGCACGAGCTGTTCCCGGACACGCAGCCCATCGTCATCGGCGACATCAGCCGGCATGACGGCGGGCGCATCCAACGCCACGAAAGCCACCAGGGCGGCCGCGACGTCGACTTCGGCTTCTACTACAAAAACGGATCGGTGAACTGGTGGGCGCCCGGGTCATCGGCGAACATGGACCTGCCGCGGAACTGGGCGCTGGTCCGCGCCCTGGTCACGCGAACCGACGTCGAGGTGATGTTCCTCGACACCCGCGTGCAGCGGGTGCTCTACGCGTACGCGAAGGAGATCGGCGAAGACTCTGAGTGGCTGGATCACGTGTTCCAGTTCACGCGCGGCTACCGGAACGCCATCATCCAGCACCTGCCGAACCACCGGACGCACTATCACGTGCGCTTCTACAGCCCCATCGCCCAGGAACTGGCCCGGCGGGCCCACCCGATGCTGGTCCAGCTCGACATCATGAAGCCGCCGGTCTACACGCTGAAGGTGGTGGCGCGGTCCGGCCAGACGCTCGGGCATCTCGCGTCCCGCTACGGCACATCGGTGCGGGCCATCATGCAGGCCAACGGCCTGACGTCCTCGCAGATCCGCGCAGGCCGCGCGTACCGGATCCCGGTGCGGGCGGCGGCGCCGCCGGTGGAGCCGCTCCTCATGCCGCGCCGTGTGCTGCCGCCGGTGACGCCGGCCGTGCTGGCGACCGTGGACTGGCCGACGCCGGCGTCGCTCTACGGCTCCGGCCAGCAGCACTGAGCTGCCGGCCGTCCCCGCCTACTTCCAGTCCGCAATGAACACGTTCGTGTCGCCTTCCTTCGCGTCGTTCCGGTTCGACGCGAAGACCAGCTGCCTGCCGTCCGGCGAAAACATCGGGAAGCCGTCGAAGGTCGGATTGAACGTCACCTGCTCGAGGCCCGTCCCGTCCACGTTGATCAGGTAGATGTCGAAATTCCGCTTCTGCGGGTCGTTCACGTTCGACGAGAAGATGATCTTCTTCCCGTCGGGCGTGAAGTAGGGCGCGAAACTCGCCGCCTTCAGGTTCGTGATCTGCCGCAGGTTCGAGCCGTCCTCGTTCATCACGTAGATTTCGAGCGAGGTCGGCCGCCAGATCGCCTTTTTCAGGAGCGCCCGATAGTCGTCGAACTCCGCGCCCGACGCGAGCGCGCGGCCGCGGAAGACGATCTGCTTGCCGTCAGGCGAGTAGAACGGTCCGCCGTCAGGCCCCTCGCGGTGCGTCAGCCTCTTCACGTCGCTGCCGTCGCCGTTCATCGAGTAGATCTCCATGTCGCCGTCGCGCACGCTGGTGAAGACGATGCGGCCGTCCTTCCGGATCGTCGCCTCGGCATCGTAGCCCGGCGTCGTTGTCAGCGCCCGGATGTTCGAGCCGTCGGCGTTCGCGATGTAGATGTCGTAACCGTCGTAGATCGGCCAGACGTAGCCCAGGTCGAACGACGGTTTCGGCGGGCAGTCCATCCCGGCCTTGAATGTCGAGGCATAGATGACGCTCTTCGCATCCGGCGTGTAGTAGGAACAGGTCGTCCGGCCGCCCTTGCTGACTGGCCGCACATCCGACCCGTCGATGTTCATCGTGAAGATCTGATCGCAGGCCACACCGCCGCGCGTGGACTGGAAGGACAGGCGCTTCCCGTCGAATGAGAAGTAGGCCTCCGCATTCTCGCCGCCGAAGGTCAACTGCCGGACGTTGCTCAGGTGCGGCTCATTCGGCAGCGCGGGCACGGGCTTCGCGACGCTCCCCTGGCCCGAGACGACGGCCATCGCGGTAACCGAGACGACGAGTGAACCAAGAACGGACGCGAGTCGTGTGCGCACGGGACGTCTCCTGCAGATGAATTGAGTGTAGGCCCTGGGATGTATCATCTCAACTGTGACAGACCATGTCCAGTCGCTGCCCGCTCCTGCCCTGGCGCTCGCCCGCGCCATCGGTGACGCCGGCGGCCGCGCGCTGGTCGTGGGCGGATGGGTGCGCGACTGGCTGCGCGGGATCGATTCGAAGGACGTGGATCTCGAGGCATACGGCCTCGACAGCGGTGCGCTTCGCCGCGTGCTCGAAGGCTTCGGCCGCGTGGACGCGGTCGGCGAAGCCTTTACGGTCTACAAGGTCGCCGGCATCGACGTCTCGATGCCCAGGCGTGAGTCCAAGATCGGCCGTGGCCATCGGGCGTTCGAGGTGCACGGCGATCCGCACATGGGCCCGCACGAGGCCGCGCGGCGCCGCGACTTCACGATCAACGCGATCATGCTCGACCCGCTGACGGACGAACTGCTCGACCCCTTCGGGGGGCGCGCTGATCTCGAGGCGCACGTCCTTTGCATGGTTGACGCGGCGACGTTTCCCGACGACAGCCTCCGCGTGCTGCGCGCCCTCCAATTCGCCGCGCGGTTCGAGCTCGAGATGGACGCGGCCACGAAGGCGACCTGCCGCGCCATCGCACTGGACGACCTGCCCAGCGAACGCATTCTTGGGGAGGTCGAGAAACTGCTGCTGCAGGCGCGGCGGCCCTCGATCGGGTTCGCGCTCGGCCTCGAACTCGGCGCGGTGCAGACGCTCTTCCCGGAAATGGCGGCGATGGTCGGCTGCCCCCAGGAGCCCGAATGGCATCCCGAGGGCGACGTCTGGGTGCACACCCTCATGGTGATCGATCAGGCGCGTCGCGCGATCGACGACCTCGACCGCGCGCGCGGGCTGACGATCATGCTCGGCGCGGTCTGCCACGACTTCGGCAAGCCGGCAACCACCGCGTTCATCGATGGGCGGATCCGTTCGCCGAACCACGAACCGGAAGGGATCGCGCCGACGCTCGCCTTGCTCGATCGCCTCAACGTGCACACCATCGACGGCTTCGATGTCCGCCATCACGTCGTCGGCCTCACGGCCTATCACCTGGCGCCGGGCATGTGGCACAAGTCGTCGTCTTCGGTAGGCGACGGCGCGTTCAGGCGTCTCGCACAGAAGGTCGACCTCGAGCTGCTGGCGCGGCTCGCGCGCGCCGACTGCCAGGGGCGGACCGGCACGTTCGACTGTTCGGCGATGGACTGGTTCCTTGATCGAGCGCGGGCGCTCGGTGTGGAGCACCGTCCGCCGGCACCCATCCTGATGGGCCGCCACCTGCTGGCGATGGGGCTGCAACCGGGCCCCGGGGTCGGCCGCATCCTGAAGGCGGTGTACGAGCAGCAGCTCGACGGCGCCGTCACCACGCTGGACGAGGCGATCGCGGCGGCTACTTCGCTCCCGCCGCTTTGAGGATCTTCGCGGCCGCCGGGCACGCGCCGGCCTCGGTCATGATGGTCATGCCAGGCGCGCGTTGGTACGTCAGGTCCGCCTTGTGGTCGACCAGCGTCTGGACGGCCTCGGGCATGCACATCATGACGGCCCAGTTGAGCGCCGGCACGCCGTACTGATCACGCCCGTTGGGATCGGCCCCCAGCTTGACGAGTTCGACGGCCTGCCGCTCGTTCTTCTGGATGAATGCCGCGAACAGCAGCGTCGTCGCCGACTTCTTGTCGATGTTCGATGTGGATGCGGGCGCCGGCGTGGGCGCTGGCGCGGCAGGAGCCGCCTTCGCCGGAGCGGCGGGGGCTGGCGCCGAAGCAGGCTCCGGAGCCTTGACGGCCTTCGCGGCTGAGAACTCGACGGCGCAGGCGTACTTCGTGCCGTCGAACTCGCGCGTGGCCAGCTTCAGGCTGCCGGCCACGGACGTGGTCGCCGCGTACTGGAACCACGCGCCCGGCAGGACGGTCTTGCCGTTCAGGCCCTTGTGGAACACGGCGACGTTGACGAGCCGGCTGCCGTCGATGCGCAGCACCAGGCCCGTGATCTCCCCGGCGCGGGCGCGCATTGACAGGTCGATGTCGTCGTCGGGAGCTGTGGCCCCGAGCGGCTTGTCGGTCAGTACGACGAGCGTGTCCTGCTTCGCGCTGTCGAACAGCCCTTCGACCTTCGTCGTGACCGCGTGCGCCAGCGTCACCGTCGTCGCGTTGTAGGTGAACGTCCCGACCGCCTTGCCCGGATCCGCCGCGCGCGCGATTGACGCACACGCCATCACGCACGCCACCGCGATCAGCATCGTCAGCATTCGGTACACGGAAACCTCCCGGACATCGAGTTGCAGCGCTCGGAACTCTCATCTTACGCCATAATCGTGGCTGGCCATGACCCGCACCACGCTCGTCGACGTCTTCTCGGACCTCGCGTCCACGCGGGGGGAATTCCTCGTCTACGACGACGGGTTCCGGACCCGGTCGCGTTCGTACGGGGACGTCGGCCGGGCCGCGCGCGCCTTCGCGGCCAGGATGTCCGACGCCGGCATCCGCCAGGGCGACCGCATGATTCTCTGGGGCGAGAACTGCCCGGAGTGGGTCGTGGCCTTGTGGGGCGCGCTCATCTCGGGCATCGTCGTCGTGCCGATCGACTATCGCAGCTCGGGCGACTTCGTCCGCAAGATCCGCGACATCGTCGACGCGAAGCTACTGCTCGTTGGGGCTGACGTCACCGGCGCTGAAGACCTCCCCCGGAGTGGTTTCCAACCCGTGGAAGACCTCTCCCGGAGTGGTTTTGGAGCGGTTTGGCCGTTCTCGAGCATTGATTGGCACGATCGGCGCGAGATCCCGATGGCCGCGGTTGCCGCAACCGACACCGCCGAAATCATCTTCACGTCGGGCGCCACGGCAGAGCCCAAGGGCGTCGTGCTCACGCACCGGAATATTCTGGCGAACACGGTCCCCATCGAGCAGGAAGTGCTGAAGTACCGGAAGTACGGCAGGCCGTTCTTCCCGCTCCGCTTCCTCAACCTGCTGCCGCTCAGCCACATGTTCGGGCAGGCGATGGCCACCTTCATCCCGCCCATGCTGCCCGGGACGACAATCTTCATGCAAAGCTTCAGCCCGCACGACATCATCCACCAGATCCGCACGCGCCGCATTTCCGTGCTCGTCTCGGTGCCGAAGATCCTCGATGTGCTGCGCGAGCACCTGCGCCACGTGGCACCGTCGACGGCCACGATGACCGACGCCCCCATGCACTGGGTGACGCGCTGGTGGGTGCATCGTGACGTGCACCGCCTGTTCGGGTTCAAGTTCTGGTCGTGCGTGGTCGGTGCGGCGCCGCTGGACGCCGACCTCGAGGCGTGGTGGGGGCGGCTGGGCTTCGCGGTGATCCAGGGCTACGGCCTCACGGAAACCGCGCCGGTTGTCACCCTGAACCACCCGTTCGCCATGCGCCGCGGGTCGGTCGGCAAACCGATCCAGGGCCTGAAGGTGAAGCTCGCGGCCGATGGCGAGATTCTCGTGCGCGGCGACAACGTCATGCAGGGTTACTACAACGCGCCAGACGCGACGGCGGCGGCCTTCGAGGACGGCTGGCTGCGCACCGGCGACATCGGCGAGATGGACGACTCGGGCCGCCTCTACGTCCGCGGCCGCAAGAAGGAGATGATCGTCCGCGCCGACGGCCTGAACGTCTTCCCGGACGATGTGGAACGCGTGCTGAACGCGGTCGCCGGCGTGCGTGACTCAGCGGTCGTGGGCCTGAGCGAGGGCGGCGACGAGCGCGTGCACGCGGTGCTCGTGCTCGAGCCCGGCGCGTCGGAGGACGACATCCTGCGCCAGGCAAACGCGCACCTGGCCGACCACCAGCGCATCCGGACGGCCGCGACGTGGCCCGGCGAGCACCTGCCGCGCACCGATGGCACACGCAAACTGAAACGCGTGGAGATCCGGCGATGGGCGCAGGGCGATCAGGTGCCGTCGACGTCGGCGCCCGGCGAGGACGCGGTCGAGACGCTGCTTGCGAGATTCGCGCGCGGGCGGAGCCTGAGCGCAGCCACGAGCCTCGACGACCTGGGCCTCAGTTCGCTCGAGCGCGTCGAGTTGATGGTGGCGCTCGAACAGAAGCTGCAGACGTCGGTCGATGAGGGGGCGTTCTCGTCCGCGCGCACGATCGGCGATCTGCGCGCACTCGTCGAGGGCGGGAGCGCCGCGGCAGCCGAGCCCCACGACGTCGTCGAGTTCCCGGCCTGGGGACGCCGATGGCCGGCGCGCGCGGTCCGCGCAACCCTGCAGGCTGTGCTGGTGCTGCCGCTCACGCGCCTGTTCGCGCACGCGTCGGTCGACGGGCTCGAGCATGTCCGCAGCCTGTCAGGCCCGGTCATCTTCGCGTCGAACCACCAGAGCCACATGGACGGGCCAGTCATCCTCGCCGCCCTGCCGAGGGCCGTCCGGCGCCGCGTCGCCCCGGCGATGGCCAAGGAGTTCTTCAAGGCCCACTTCTTTCCCGCCGGGTTCGGCTGGCGCGACCGTTCGGTCACGAGTCTGGTCTACTACCTGGCCGTGCTCGCCTTCCACGCCTTCCCGCTGCCGCAGCGCGAAGCCGGCGCCCGCGACACGCTGAAATACATCGGCGGCCTGGCCTCCGACGGGTTCTCCATCCTGATCTTTCCCGAGGGTCAGCGGGGCGAAACGGGGTCGCTCAAGCCATTCCGCCCCGGCGTGGGCATGATCGGCAGCCGGCTGAGCCTTCCCGTCGTCCCGGTCAGGCTCGACGGGGTAGACCGGGTGCTCCACACGGGTTGGCGGATGGCGAAGCCCGGGCCGGTTCGGGTGACGTTCGGTGCCCCAATCACCCTGACGGGCGACGACTACGCTGCCATGGCCCGCCAAGTCGAACGGGCGGTGATGGATTTGTCCAGGAAATAAGCGATTTCTCGCGAGGTTGCGGTGCCAGACCCCATGTGGCACAATCTTTGATATGGCTTACGAATACGAACCCGGCGGATCGCCCGATCCGGCACCCGCGCCGGCCGAGCCGACGCCCGTCCCGGAATCGTCTCCCGTAGCCGAAAGTTCCGCCGCCGTGCAGCGTTTTCAGAGTTGCCGCTGGCGCCAGAAGGCCGAAGACGGGGTGCCCGACCACTGCTCGCACCGGGACGTCCAGCCGATGACCGGTAACACCGGCTTCGACCCCGAAGCCTGGTGCCCGGGTTGCACTTACTACAAGGTGCGCCGCAACCCCCGCAAGCCCACGCCCCGCCCGCCCAGCGACCGGTACTACTAGCCGGCGCCTGTCTTCTATTCGCTGAACTCGCGCGCCAGATCGGCCCATTCGCCGTCGGGCGCGAGGCTGTGGTACGCGCGCCAGTGCGGCCGCGCGTCATCCGTGCGGCCGGCCTTCTCGAGCGCGACCGCCAGATACAGGTGCGCCTCGGGGTAGCCGGGATTGATCGTGAGCGCCTGGAGGTAGTACCCCTCGGCCTCGTCGTACCGGCCGAGATCGTGATGGATGTTGCCGAGGTTGAAGTAACCCTCGAAGACGTCCGGCTCGAGCATCACCGCACGCTCGTAGAGCGCCTGCGCCTCGATGAGGAACTCGCGGGCGTAGTGAATGTTCGCGAGGTTGATGAGCGCCGGGACGAGGCGCGGCTCGAGGGCGAGCGCCTGCCGATAGCCTTCGGCCGCGCGCTCCTGTGTGGCCGGCGACCCATCGTCGAGCGACGATGCGAGGGTGAAGTACTCTTCGGCGAGCGATCCGGCCGGCACCGACGAGACACCGGTCGCCGCCTGCGCGCGATGGTCCGCCCGCGCCGTTCGCGATCCCCCGGTCTGGGGCGGCCGCAACGCAATCACCTTCGCGGGTTGCCTGTCGACACGGAAATCCAGGGCGAGCTGGCCGTCGCGCGAGGCGAGCAGCGCCCGCAGCACGGCCTTGAACGTCGTGCCGCGCTGGAGCTCGGCATGCACCTGGCGAATGACCACGACGTCGGCGAACGAAATGACGCGCTCGCTGCCCGCGAGGGTGGGCGCGGCGAACAGGCCGCATTTCTGCAGCGTCCGCAGGTGATCGTCCCGGACGCTCGGATAAAGCGCCAGCACCTCCGACAGCCGGTGCAGCGGCTGCCGGACCTCGGCCGGGCTGGTGCTGTCCGCGGGACTTGCGGCCACTGACGTCCTCCGCCCGGATTGTAACCGGACTCAGGGTCTAATTCACCGCCGTGAGCGGGATGATCGACGGGGAGCGGTAGCTCTGGATCGACACCTGGGCCGCCGTGCGCTCGGCGACAGCCATGAACGCTTTCGCCGCCGGTGACGTCGTGTCGCTCAGCATGATCGGCCGCCCCGTGTCGCCGCCCTCGCGCAGCGGCTCCGAGATTGGGATGCTGCCCAGGAACGGCACGCCCAACTCCTCCGCGAGGCGCTGGCCGCCGCCGCGCCCGAAGATGTCGCTCTCGTGCTGGCACGACGGGCACGTGAAGTAGCTCATGTTCTCGATGAGGCCGATCACCGGGATGTTCAGCTTCTGGTACATCGCCGCGGCGCGCCGCGTGTCCGCCAGCGCCACCTGCTGCGGCGTGGTGACGAGAATCGCGCCGGCGACATGCACGGTCTGGCTGAGGCTGAGGGCGACGTCACCCGTGCCAGGCGGCAGGTCCACGACGAGGTAGTCGATGTCCTTCCACCGCACGTCCATGAAGAACTGTTTGATGACGCCGTGCAGCATCGGCCCGCGCCAGATCACCGGCGCATCGTCCGACGTCAGAAAGCCCATCGACACGACCTGTATGCCGTACTGTTCGGGCGGCACGATCTTCTCGCCGTCCGTGCCGAGTTGCCCCTTCACGCCCAGCATGATGGGCACGTTCGGGCCGTAGATGTCGGCGTCGATAATACCGACGCGGCTGCCCGCATTCGCCAGCGCAAGGGCGAGGTTCACCGACACGGTGGTCTTGCCGACGCCGCCCTTGCCCGCGCCCACCGCAATGATGTTCTTCACGCCAGGCACGGCCGCCTTGTTGAGGTCCGGCGACACGGCATGCCGCACCTGCGCGGTCATGGTCACCGCGACGTCCGTGACGCCGGGGATCTGCATCACGGCAGCCCTGGCCTGTTCTTTCAACTGTTCCTTCACCGGGCACGCGGGAGTCGTGAGCTCGATGGTGAACGCCACGCGCCCGCCATCAATCGAGACGTCCTTCACGAAGCCGAGCTTGACGATGTCCTTGTGGAGATCGGGATCTTTGACGGCGGTCAGCGCCTGGAGAATCTGTGCCTGTTCGAGTGCCATATGTTCTCAGCTTACCAAATGGGGACGCCGACATGCCAAAAGGGGACGGGGCCAACTGCCGATTCGCGTGTCGGCGGTTGCTGTCTGCGTAACTTACTCACCCAGTTCGAGTTCGCCGCGAAAAATAGGGTCAGACCCCAATTACGGGAGTTTCCGCTGGTTTAGGTCGAACGCACAAGGGGCCTGGCCCCTGTTCACTCCCAGGAGTAGCCGGGGTGGGAGGTGAGGCGGTGATCGTCGATGGGGATGCCGACGGTGAAGTGATACAGGCTCTGGAGGCGGTGGTCGGTAATCCCCAGCAGTTCGTGCACGCCGTCGTCAAAGAAGCAGCCGATGCCGGTGCCGCGCGCTCCGGCGGCTTCGGCTTCGAGATAGAGGGCCTGGCCGATGGCGCCGGTCTCCCAGAAGAGATCGCGGTAGCGCGGCGCGCCACCCTCCTCGAGGGCCGCATCGAACTCGGCGAGCATGCCGAGGCTGAAGAACCCGTCGGACGCGATGTCCTGTCCACAGCTGAGCTGGCGCGCAATGCGGCCGCAGTCGACGGGCGCGAGCAGGAACAGCGGCAGGTCGTCGGGCACCGCCGCGGGCCGCAACCAGAGAAAGTCGGCGCGCATCGACTCGCGCAGGATGTCAACGCCCCGCCGTGTTCGCACCAGCGCGTAGATGCCAGGCTCCAGCCCGTTCACGCGGTGGACGAACAGCGCGAGATGCACGCGCGGCTCCGTCGCGAGCGCATCGAACGGCACGCCCGCGCCCGGCAGCAGGCGCCGCATCATAACCAGGAATCGATCGAGATCGAGCGACGACGCGCCGTCCAGGGTCTGGGCGCTGCGGCGCTGCAGCAGCAGCCTCTCGGCCGACGGCGCCGCGATCGATGCGGAACGAACGACAGCGGGCGATGGCGCGATGCCGCTTTCCGCTGCCGCGATCGCCACGTCGCCGACGATGTGGCCTCCGACTGCCGCCCGCGACGAGTCCTGCGCGATGTCGCCACCACCCTTTGCATCGCCCGCGGCGTCCACCACGCGGCTCGCGTCGCCCACGGCTTCGACCGCGCGACTCGCCACCGCCGCCGCCTCAATCCAGTCCCACGACACGCAGTCATGGCTGAGTTGATTGGCGCGGCCCGTCCATCGCCCGACACGCGCGGCATCGGCCAGTTGCGTGTCCACACGAGCGCGGGCCGTCAGGCGGCTCGGCGACACGAGCATCAGGCACGACGGCTCCTCGGCTTCGGCGCCCGCGAAATCGTCCCCGCGATCCAGCCCCAGCAGCGCGGCCAGCGATGCGGACGACCAGCCGCTCACCACACGAAGGTCCCAGCCCATCATCGCCGTCGCGTAACGCATCGCGGCGACGGCGTGCCCGGTGTCGTGCTGGCAATAGCGGAATGCGCGTTCGCCGTACTTCCAGGCTTCGCGCCAGTGGATGGCGCTCAGCGCGCACAGGAACGCGCCTGGCGGCAGGTCGGCGGACGCGGTCTCCCAGGCCTCGGACGCGATCGCGCACCGCCGTTCGATCGCGTGGGAGTCGGGCGCGTAGTGAAACACGCCGGCGTCGCCGGCATCGCCCGCCACGCCCGGCCCGAGCACGACGTAGCCTTCGGTCGGGTGCAGGTTGCCGCTCGACGGGTTCACGCGCAGGGCCCAGCGGGACGCGCCGGCCTGCTTCCATGCCGACAAGCCGAGGCTGTAGCGCAGGAACACGGAGACGGCGGGCAGGCCGGGATCCAGGCGCAGCGAGCGCGGCCTCACGAACAGATCGTCGAAGCGCGCATCCGCCCAGCTATCGGCGGCGTCAGCCGGCGGCCGCGCGGCGGCGTCAGCGGACGGCCGCTCGGCGCGCGCCGCTCGGAACGGTTCGACCAGGTCGACGACGCCCGCGCCCGCAAACGTGCGGAACGGGTTCGGCTGGGTCGCCCAGTCGAGGTAGCCGAGCGACCGGGCGAACCGGTTGAAATGGTGCTTGGTCTGATCGTGGTAGGCGCGGACGGTCGCAAGAGCGTCGCGGTCCGGCAAGGGCAAGGCTACGCCGTCTTCTCGAGGTCGGCGAGGCGGCGCTCGATTTCCACCAGTGCCGAGCTCAGCTGCTGCCGGCGCGCCTCGTGGGAGATCACCTGCAACTGCCGCTGCATGTCGGCTTTCGCGAGACGGAGCGATTCCAGCGCCCGGGCCTTTTCCGGGTCGATGCGCGGACCGGTGATCCTGGCCCGACGGCGGTCCTCCTCCATCTCTTCCATCCGCTCGGCCAGCCTGGTGCTGGCGTCGACAAGTCCTTCGCCGCTATCCGACATGCGTTAACAACTCCTGCGTCAATGGGATCTGAGACCCGTCTCCGATTATATCGGCACGGGCTATGAATGCGACAGTCCTGAAGACGTGGGGTATATTGAACCCGCTCCCCGGCCGCGAATCGTCGCGCGCCCATCTGAATCTGTGAAAGAGGGCCAGTCGACACACGGGCCTTTCCGTCCATATGACGCTCACCCGCTCCACCGCGTTCCGCGTGATAGTCGCCAGCCTGGTCCTTTCGGCCGGGCTGCTGCTGGTGGGGTGGTACGACTACCAGAGCACCCGGCGCGAGTTGCTGACGCTCCTGGTGGACCAGGCGGCCTCGCTGCGCCAGACGGTCGCGGCCGCGGCCCGCTCCGGTGAGGCCGCGACCACGCAGGTGCAGACCGTGCTGCGCGCGCGGCTGCTCGACAACGCGCGGCTGTTGCGCGAACTCGACAACCGCCGGAGTCTCTCGCAGGCGCTGCTGGACGACATCGTCCGCACGAACCAGCTCTTCCGCGTCAGCGTGTTCGGACCGGACGGCCAGCGCCAGTTCGCGAGCGGCAGCGGCGGGCCGCCGCCTGGAGCCGGCCGGGGATTCGGCCCCGGGCCTGGTGGCGCCGGCGGTCAGGGGATGGGATTCGGCCAGGGCCGGGGGCGGGGAGCTGGCGCCGGGCGCGGTGCGGGCGAGGGAGGGACCCAGGGCGCGGCGGGTGGCACCGGAGGCGGCGCTGGAGGCGGCGCTGGAGGCGGCGCTGGCATCGGCGCCCTCGCCGATCGACTCCTGAAGGGCACCGAGACCGAAGCGATCAGCGACGTCCACGGGTCGCGCTGGGGCACCGGCTGGCGCCTGGCCGCCGGCGTGCGCCGCAGCGGCGGCGGCGCCATCGTCCTCAACGTGGATGCGAGCGAGATCGCGGATCTGTCCCGCCAGGCATCGATCGAGCATCTGCTCGAGGAGATTGCGACGCGCGCGCCGGAGATCGCGTACGTCCTCCTGGAGGACGGCGCCAACCGGCTGGCCTTCGGTCCGCTGGGCACGGAGGCCGCCTCGGCCCCGGCACCGACGAGCAGCCGGTTCTCGACGGTCGCCTTGCCTCCCTCCCTGGACGGACTCCTGGCCAACGAGTTAATCGTCGGTGGCCGGCCCGTGCTCGAATTTGGCGGGCCGGTCGATACGTCGCGTGACGGCAGCCCGGTGCTGCGCCTCGGCCTGACCCTTGACGGACTGCGGACGGCCGAGCGGCGCACGCTCACGCGCCTCGTGCTGTCGCTGCTCGCCGCCCTGGCGCTGGGCATGGTGACGACGGCGTTCGTGGTGCTCCGTCAGCGATTCGGGATTCTCAGCGAGCAACACGCGCTGGCCGAAGCGGCGTTGCGGCGCCGCGATCGGCTGGCCGCCATGGGCGAGCTGGCGTCGACGGTTGCGCACGAGGTCCGCAACCCACTCAACGCCATTGGGATGAGCGTCCAGCGGCTGCGCCGCGAGTTCGTCGACGCGAACGCGCCCGCCGACGGCTCCGACCGTGCCGACCTCTCGGAACAGCGCGAACTGCTCGACGTGCTCTCCGGCGAAACGCAACGCATCAACCGCATCGTCCAGCAGTTCCTGGACTACGCGCGGCCGCCGCGTCTGGCCGCGCGACGCACTGACCTGCGGGGTCTGGTCGCGGATGTCGCGGCCAGCTTGCGGGCCTCTGCCGAAGCCCGCGGCGTGTCGGTGGACGACGACGCGGCGAAGGCGGGAGAGGGCGTGGTCGATCCGGATCAACTGCGCCAGGCGATCGACAATCTCGTGCGCAACGCCATCGACGCCTCGCCGTCCGGCGCCCGTGTCTCGATTCGTGCGCGCCGGACTGGCGCAGGCCACGTCATCGAGGTCGAGGACCACGGCCCGGGCATTGCGGCAGACGTCCTGCCGAAGATCTTCGACCTGTACTACACGACGAAACCCGATGGCACCGGCGTCGGTCTTGCCGTCACGCACCAGATCGTCGAGGCGCACGGCGGCACCATCGAGGTGGACTCGGCAACCGGCAGGGGCACGCGGATGGTGGTGACCATCCCCGATCGGCTGGAGGAGCAGGCCCGTGTCTGAGCGCGTGGTGCTGGTCGTCGACGATGAAGCCGCGCAGCGGACCGTGCTGGCCGGATTCCTGCGGAAGCGCGGCATGGAGGTCGTCGCGGCGGGCAGCGTCGACGAGGCCATCCAGGTGGCGTCGACGCGCACGATCGATCTCGTGCTGACCGATCTCCGGATGCCGGGACGGGACGGCTTGAGCCTGCTCGACAGCCTGCGCGCGATCAATCCGGAGGTGCCGGTCATCCTGATGACGGCGTTCGGCACGGTGGCCAGCGCGGTTGATGCGATGAAGCGCGGCGCCGCCGACTTCCTCACCAAGCCGATCGACCTCGATGAGCTCGAGGTGCTGGTTGCGCGCACGCTGGAGCGGCGGGCCCTGGTGTCGGAGAACCAGGCGCTGCGCGAGCAGCTCGAGTCGCGGTACCGCCTGGCCGGCCTGGAAACGGCGAACGCGAAGATGTCGGAGGCGATCAACACCGCCGCGCGCGCGGCCGCCAGCCGCGCAACGATCCTCGTCCGTGGCGAGAGCGGCACCGGTAAGGAGTTGATGGCGCGCGCCATTCACTACGCGAGCCCCCGAGCCAAGGCGCCGCTGGTGGCGGTGAACGTCGGCGCGCTGCCCGACACGCTGATCGAATCGGAGCTGTTCGGGCACGAGCGCGGCGCGTTCACCGGCGCGGACCGCGAGCGCCGCGGACGGTTCGAAATGGCCGACGGCGGCACGCTCTTTCTCGACGAGATCGGCGACCTGCCCAAGGCCGCGCAGGTCAAGCTGCTGCGGGTGCTGCAGGAGCAGGCGTTCGAGCGCGTGGGCGGCAGCCGCACGCTGACCATTGACGTGCGGATGATTGCGGCCACCAACCGCGATCTCGCGGCCATGATCCGCACGGGCGAGTTCCGCGAAGACCTCTACTACCGGCTCAACGTGGTCTGCGTCGAACTGCCGCCGCTGCGCGATCGGCGGGAAGACATCCCGCTGCTGGTCGACGCCTTCATCCGCCGCTTCAGCGCAGAGGCGCCGCGCGCCGTCGAGGGCGTCTCGCGCGAGGCGATGGATCTGCTGCTCAAGTACCACTACCCGGGCAACGTGCGCGAACTCGAGAACCTCGTGCATCGCGCGGTCGTGCTCGCGCGTCACGCCGTGCTCTCGACGACCGACTTCCCCATCCACATCGGCCAGTTGCGGGGCGAGCCAACCGACACGCCCGCGAGCTTCGTCGAGCGCGTGGGCGAGTTCGAACGCGCCCTCATCGTCGAAGCGCTGGGCCGCGCCGGCGGTGTACAGACGCGCGCGGCCGCCTTGCTCGGCATGAGCGAGCGGCACCTCCGCTACAAGCTCAAGAAGTACGGCATCGCGCAGGCTGACTAGCGGTCCTTTCGACCAAATGGTCGAACGGCTCGACCGCCGGGTCGATTTTCCCTGACTCTCCCACCCTCTGCGCCGCGCGCATGAATCGCGTAACCCGTTTACATGAAATCACTTAGCGAGATCTGACTCGCAGGCGACCGCGTTGGCCCGAACCTTGAAGTAGGGAATGGCGTCCGGCGAAATCGGCCGGCACCCAATAGCGAGTCAACCACGCCAAGTGCGAAGGAGAACGGCAATGAAACGCATCGTGATTCTGGCAGTCGGGATTCTGGCGGTGACGGCCATCGCGGCCTCCGCTCAGACCCCCACCACCCCGCAGGCGCCGGCCAAGTCGGCCATCGGCGCGAACTTCGTCGACGCCAACGGCGACGGCATCTGCGATCTCTACCAGTCCGGGACGCGCCAGGGCCAGGGCCAGGGACAAGGCAAGGGCAAGCGGTACGGCGCCGGGCGCGGAACGGGCACGCACGTCGGGCCGCAGGATGGCAGCGGCTTCGGCGCACCGGCCGGCGCCGGGACCGGCACGGGCACCGGCATCTGCGACGGCACGGGCCCCAAGGGCAAGGGCCGCGGGCCGCGCCGGTAAGCAGGCTTCATCATGGACCGGGTGATTGACCAACGTGGACCGGGCGGAAACTGGCGTGCCCGTCCGGTCCACGGCCCGGTCCTCCTTCGTGCGCGCACGCCACAACCGGGAATGACTGCCATGCACGCCAGACGCCCTCTCAACAGGCCATCGATCGCGACATCAACCGTCATGGCGGCGCTGTTCGTCCTCGCCGCCGCCACCACCTCGTCGGCGCAGCCCTCGATGAGCGCCAGCGTCGGAGGCAGTTTCGAGGGATTTCAGGATAGCCAGGCCACCAGCGAGCGCCGGCAGAACGTGAACGGCGCCGTGGGTTTCGAGCACCTGTTTGCCAGCGAGCGCGGGCGGGTGTTCTACGACTTCGATGGCGGCACCTACGACTCGCCCGGCGACTGGTCGTACAACCTTCATCGCCTGGGCGTCGCGTACCGACTCGGGGGATCGGGCGACACCGATCGCCGCGTCTTCATCAACGGCACCTTCGTGGGCCGCCGCAACGGCGACGCGTGGGCCAACGCCGACTATCGAGCCCTGGGCGCCAGCGCCAACGCCGAGTTCCATCCGGGGACCGGCCTCGCGCTGCGGTCCGGCTATCGCATCGACCATCGGGTCTTCGCCGATCTGACCGACCTCACGCAGACCGAGCACCAGCTGTTCGGCAGCCTGCTGGCGAATCTGCCGTCGCGCACGACGCTCATCGGGGAAGTCCACGTCGGGACGAAACGCTACGAGGGCCAGGTCGTGACCGACTACATCAGCACAGAGGTGCCGATCTCCGGCGGCGTCTACGGCCGGGGACGCGGAACCGGCATGGTCGCCTCGGTGCACACGACGACCACGGTGGTGACGCCCGTGCTCGAATCGCAGGACGGCAACGCCGGACTGGTCTACGGACTGGTTCGCGTCGCGCAATCGCTTGCCGACCGCACCGGCGTGCACGCGCAGGCGTCGGTCCGCTCGACGTTCGGCGCGGTGCCGCCGGGCCTGGTCACCACGCCGGCAGGCTTTTTCGACGACGGGGTGTACGACGACCCGTACGCCAGCGACGCCACGGCGGCGCAGGCCGGGTTCACGCACGCCTTCGCCAGCGGCGCGGACCTGAGCGGCCAGGTGCTCTGGACCGACAAGCGCTACACGAGCACGCCGGCGCTGGACGCGACTGGATCGACACTCCCGGGCGACCCGCTGCGCCACGACGAGGTCTGGCGGGGCGGCATCGTCTGGAGCCAGCCTGTGTTCGCCGCGCGCACCGGCCGGGCGACGCTCTCCATCGACATCGGCTACCGCTTCACGAACTCGCAGTCGAACGACGCGTTCTACCGCTACACGTCCCACGGCATGGGACTGGGTTTCTCGATCGGCTATTAGCAGAGGTCTCTTATGTCCCGCACCCGCACGTTCCACTGGAAGGTCTTCGTCAGCTTCTATGTCGCGCTCTCGTTCCTGACGCTCGCGGTGTCGGGGCTGGTGCTCTACGTCGCCCCACCGGGACGGATCGCGAACTGGTCGGTCTGGACGCTGGGTGCGCTGAGCAAGGCGCAGTGGCAGGCCGTGCACACGGTCTTCTCCTTCATGTTCATCGTCGCCGCCGGGTTCCATCTGTACTTCAACTGGAAGGTGCTGATGGCGTACCTCCGGTCGAAGCTCGTCGAAGGCCTACGCATGAAGTGGGAGCTCGCCGGCGCCAGTGCGGCGGCGATCCTGCTGCTGACCTTCTCGATTGCCGACCTGCCGCCGTTCAGTACGGTGATGGCGTTCGGGGAAGGCGTGAAGAACTCGTGGTCCACCAGCGCCACCGAACCGCCGCTGCCGCACGCCGAGTTGCTGTCGATCGACAAGCTGGCCGAGACCGTCAAGATCCCGGCCGACAAGATCGTCGAGAACCTGGCTCGCAACGGGATCCCCGTCGAGTCACGCGACGTGACCATGGGGCAACTCGCCGAGCGCCACAGCCTGAGCCCCCAGCAGGTGTACGAGAAGATCCAGAGCGCGGATGCGAAGCCGAAGGTCACCCTCACGCAGGGCGGCGGATGGGGCCGGATGACGGTTGAACAACTGTGCGAGCGGGCCGCGGTCCCGGTGGCGACCGGGCTCGAGCGCCTGCGGGCGCAGGGCATCGAAGCCACGGCGACCTCTGGCCTGCGAGACCTTGGCAGCAAGCTCGGCAAGTCGCCGATCGACATCGCCAAGATCATCGCCGGGCCGGACGCGGAGTTCCCGTCGACGGCCGATCACAAGCCCGGCAGCTCGGGCCGTTCCGCCGGCGGCGAGCGTTAGATGGCAGACCGCGATTCTGGCCGTCGTGGGGGTCGGCTTTAGCCGGCCCCGCGCCAGACGCGGGCACTGGCTTCAGCCACGCGCCGAGTCGTGCGCCATGGTGGACGCGTGTCGGCCGACCGGCGTTCGAGGGTAGACTGACGTCAACGTGATTGAGCGGCAACCCATCGGCGAACTCCTGTCGGCCCGCGTCCCCGTACTCATGGAAGGCGCGGTGGTCGAGCGCGTCAGGCGCGGCGCGCCGTCGCTGTTCGACCCGCTGCTCGCGAACGCGCCCCTGATCTACGACGAAGCCGGCCGCGCGCTGCTGCGACAGATCTACGAAGAGTACCTCGGCATCGGGCGGGTGCATGCGATTCCGCTCCTAAGCCTCGCGCCCACCTGGCGCGCCAACCCGGATCGCCTGGCCGCGTCCCGTTTCGCGGGGCGCGATCTCAACGGGGACGCCGTACGGTTCCTTCAGGAGATTCGGAGCGCCGCGGGCGACTACGGTGCCACGGTGTACATCGGCGGACTGATGGGCTGCCGCGGCGATGCCTACAAGCCTCAGGATGCCCTCACCAGGGAGTCGGCCCGGGCGTTTCACGCGGTCCAGGCTGGGGCGCTCGCTCGCGCAGGGGCGGACTACCTTATGGCCTCGACCATGCCGGAGATCCACGAGGCGCTCGGCCTCGCGGAGGCCCTTGCCGCCACCGGCTGCCCATACCTGGTGAGCTTCATCGTGCGTCCTTCCGGCAACCTCCTGGACGGAACGCCCCTCGATGACGCGATGGCGCGCATCGACGATCACGTCGTGCCGCGTCCTCTCGGCTACCTGGTGAACTGCGTCCATAGTTCGACGCTGGCGTTTGCGCTCCATGCGCCGCCGGGCCGGCGCGCCCTCGACTCGGGCAGGCTGCTGGGCCTCCAGGCCAACACCTCGTCGATGAACCCCGAGGAACTGGACGGTGCTCAGGACCTGGCGGGCGAGGACCCGGCGGTGTTCGCGTCGGGGATGTGCGCCTTGCAAACCGCGTTCGGTCTGCGCGTGCTGGGCGGATGCTGCGGCACGGATGGCCGCCACATCGCCGCGCTGGCCCGGGGCATGGTGGCTATCGAACTAGAGCGGAATAAGCCCACGCAATCTTGACTCAGGGTCTCTTTTTCGCGGCCGCGGGATTGACGACAGGCAGATCCTCGCGGCCGCTCCAGTCCTCGAACGACCCGTCGTAGAGCCGGGCCTCGAAGCCCAGCATCCGCGCCGCCAGCCAGACCAGGCTTCCCTGCTGCCCGATGTGGCAGTAGGACACGACGTCCGAACCCGGCTTGACCCCGGCCGCCCTGAAGATCTCCCGCAAGGCGGCCTCGTCCTTGATCTTGGTTCCGTCGAGGAGCGAGCTGAACGGCACATTGACGGCGCTCGGAATGTGCCCGGGCCGCGGCTGGCCGCCGCCATCCCCGTGGTAGAACCGCGTATCGCGGGCATCGACGATGGTCGTACCGGGTTTGTCGATGCGTGCCTGGACATACGGGGCATCGGCGACCAGTCTGCCGCCGGCGGCCGCAGCGGCCGTGCCCGCCGTTACCACGGGGGTTTCCGTCGAGACCGGGCGCCCCTCGGCCTTCCAGGCGTCGAAGCCGCCGTTCATGATCGAGACGCGGCGCCCGAGTCCGAACTGCTCGAAGGTGAAGAGGGCACGGGCGGTCTGCTGCACCTGGGTGCCGGCATACACGAGGATGATGCGCGAATCCGGACGCAGGCCGAGTTCCGTGAAGATCGCGGTGGCCTGATCGACCGTCGGCAGATCGTAGCTCCCATCAGGGGTCGAGGGCGCGTAGGCCTGCGCCCACACGAACCGGGCCCCGGGCACGTGCCCCTGCCGGTACTCGCGGCGCGTGCCGGCAATCTGCACGATCACGAGGCCGGGGTCCGCCAGATGTTCCTGCACCCACGCCGTCGTGACCAGCCATGGTTCGCGGGCGGCGCCAGCCGCAGGCTGGGCCTGCACGGGCCGTGCGATTTCCGCCGCCGTCATGATGAGCAATGCCGCCGCCGTGAAGATCCGTCGCATGTGCCCTCCCAAGGAAACCCGCCCCGTCCCCATCATAGCGGCGGACGGGCATTGACACTGTTTCCATAGTTTGATATATATACAAATATGAAGACAGCGGCACCGCCTGTCGACGTCGCACGCCTCGCCGGCATGATGGCCGCCATGGGCACCGAACCCCGGCTGCGCATCATGCGGCTTCTGCTTTCCGCCCATCCCGACGGCCTCGTGGTCGGCGAGATCCAGGACGAACTCGGGATTAGCGGCCCCACGCTCTCGCATCACCTCGAGAAACTGCGGCACGAAGGTCTCGTCTACACCCGACGCGAGGGCACGTTTGTTCGCTACCTCGTCAACACCGAGGCCCTGCAGACGCTGCTCGGCTTCCTCTACGCGGAGTGCTGTGGCCGAAACAAGGCCGTTGCTCGCGACGTCATCCTCAAACGCTGCGCGTGCTGATGGCCCGCGCGGCCAATTCCATCAGGAGTTTACGATGTCCGACGTTACCGATGTGGTGAAAGACCGATACGGCAAGGCCGCGCAGCGCGTGCTCGACGGCCAGGCGAGCGGCGGCTGCTGCTCCAGCTCGTGCTGCGGGACGGCCGACCTGCTGGTCACCGGGGCCGTCGACCCCATCACGGCCAACCTGTACGACGCGAATCAGACCGCGGGACTTCCGCAGGACGCGGTCATCGCGTCACTGGGCTGCGGCAACCCCACCGCACTGGCGACGCTGCACGCGGGCGAGGTCGTGCTCGATCTCGGGTCGGGGGGCG
>Ga0315283_10001061_pt1 | contig 21491 bp, 20 predicted proteins | sample YL17G09_0_MG_FD_204541 | JGI IMG/M metagenome (GOLD analysis project Ga0315283, IMG submission 204541) | Sediment microbial communities from Yellowstone Lake, YNP, Wyoming, USA - YL17G09_0 | ecosystem: Environmental > Aquatic > Freshwater > Lake > Sediment | place: USA: Wyoming | collected...
GTGCTCGCCGGCCTCGACCTGACCGTTCCTGCGGGCACCTCCCTGGCCATCGTGGGCCGGAACGGGGCCGGCAAGACCACGTTGGCCAAGCTGCTCTGCCGGCTCTACGACCCCGACGAGGGGGCCATCGAGGTCGACGGGATCGACCTGCGGGACCTCGAGCTGGCCAGTTGGCGGTCCCGGGTCACGGCCGTGTTCCAGGACTTCATCCGCTTCGAGCTCCCGTTGCGGGACAACGTGGCCCCCACGGGTGCGTCCGACGACGCGGTGCGGGCCGCGTTGGCCGAGGCGGGGGGGTCCGACCTGGCCGAGCTCGACACCATCCTGGCCAAGGGCTACCCGGGCGGGACCGACCTGTCCGGCGGGCAGTGGCAGCGGGTCGCCCTGGCCCGGGCCCTCTGCGCGGTCGAGGAGGGCGCCGGGCTCGTCCTGCTCGACGAGCCGACGGCTCAGTTGGACGTGCGGGGCGAGGCCGAGATCTTCGACCGGGTCCTCATGGCCACCCGCCACGCCACGACGATCCTGGTCTCGCACCGCTTCTCGACCGTCCGCCACGCCGACCGGATCTGCGTGCTCGAGCACGGCCGCGTCATCGAGCTCGGCACCCACGACGAGCTGATGGCCGCCGAGGGGCGCTACCGGACGATGTTCGACCTCCAGGCCCAGCGCTTCGCCGCGGGCGAGCCCGTCGAGGACGACGAGGAGGTGACCCTTGAAACCCTCGGCTGACGCCACGTCACGCGACGCCGACCTGCCGCCGGCCCTGTCGTCCATGTGGCGGCTGTGCAAGATCGGCTACCAGCACGAGCCCGCCCTCATGTCGGTGGCGTTCGGCCTGGCGCTGGTCGCCGCGCTGCCCGAGGCCCTGCTCGCCATCGGGTTCAAGGCCATGGCCGACGCCGTGCTCCAGGGCGACGCGACCAAGCTTCGCAACGTGTGCCTGCTCCTCGGGGCGGCCGGGGCGTCGACCTGGTTCCTGACCACGGTGTCGACCCGGGTCCAGCGCCGGTTCCGGGACAAGGTCACCATCGCCCTCGAGTCCCATGTGGCCCGGCTGCAGGCCTCGGTCAGCACCATCGCCCATCAGGAGCGGCCCGAGTACCTCGACCGGCTCTCGGTGCTCCGGGACCAGGTCTTCGTCCTCGACCACATGTACATGTCGGTGTTCTCGACCGCGGGCTGGATCCTGCGCCTGGGCGTGACCATCGTGCTGCTGGCCTCGGTCAGCCCGGTGCTGATCCTTCTCGCCCTCTTCGCCGTCCCGACCGTGGCCACCTCGTCGTGGCGGCCGGCCGTCGAGCGGGAGGCGGAGGAGGCGGGGGCGCCGTCCCGCCGCCTGGCCGAGCACCTCTTCACCACGGCCACCACCGCGGCGCCGGCCAAAGAGGTCCGGGTCACCGGGATCGCCCCCCGGCTGCAGACGGAGCGGCGAGAGTCCTGGGAGCGCTGGTACGGGCCGGTGGCCACGACCCGGGGCGCCTCAGCGGTCTGGCACACCCTGGGCTGGGCCGTCTTCGGGGCCGGCTTCGTCGGTGCCGTCGTCTTCGTCTCCTCGGGCCTCGATGCCCCTCCCCAGGACGTGCTCCTGGTGCTGGCCGCCGGCTCCCGGCTGTCGGCCTACATCGGGGCCACGGTGGGCGAGATCGGGTTCCTGCGGGGCATCTGGATGGATGGCTCGCGCCGCCTGGCCTGGCTGGAGGACTACGCCACCGCGCTGGAGGCCGATGCCGACGTCCCCGTCCCCCACCGGATCCAGGACGGCATCACCTTCGAGCACGTCAGCTTCGTCTATCCCGGGACGACCAAGGAGGTCCTGCAGGATGTCAGCCTGACGCTGCCCGCGGGCGCCGTCGTCGCGGTGGTGGGGGAGAACGGGGCGGGCAAGTCGACGTTGGTCAAGCTGCTGTCCAAGTTCTACGAGCCGACCGCGGGGCGCATCCTGGTCGACGGGGCCGACCTGGCCGGGATGCCGGCCGAGGAGTGGCGGGACCGGCTGGCCGGCGCCTACCAGGACTTCTTCCGCTTCGAGCTCCTGGCTCGCCAGTCGGTGGGGCTGGGCGATGTCCCGCACGTCGACGACGAGCCCGCCGTCCGGGCGGCGGTGGGTCGGGCCGGGGCCGAGGACGTGGTGGCCGAGTTGGACGGCGGCCTGGACGCCCAATTGGGCAAGACCTGGCCCGACGGGGTGGAGGTCTCCTTCGGCCAGTGGCAGAAGCTGGCGTTGGCCCGGGGCTTCATGCGGGAGGGCCCGCTCCTGCTGGTGCTGGACGAGCCCACCGCCGCCCTCGACGCCGAGACCGAGCACGCCCTCTTCGAGCGCTACGCCGAGGGGGCCCGCCAGGCCAATGCCGAGGGGCGCATCACCGTGCTGGTGTCACACCGCTTCAGCACCGTGCGCATGGCCGACCTGATCGTCGTCCTCGACGGCGCCCACCTGGCCGAGGTCGGCACCCACGACGAGCTCATGGCCCGCGAAGGCCCCTACGCCGAGCTCTACGCCATCCAGGCCGCCGCGTACCGCTGAGCGCCCTCGACCCGATCCCGCTGTGCTTCTGCTGAGTGACTTCCTGGGGTCAGACGTCCGGTCCTCGACCGGCGAGATCGTCGGCCGGCTCCTCGATCTCACGGTCCGGTTCGGTGCGCCCCACCCGACCGTCCGTCGCCTGGTCCTCGGGCAGCGAGGACCGCGGGCGTACGTCGACTGGGATGCCGTGACCGCCTTCGAGCAGGGGGAGGTGCAGCTCTCGATCGCCGAGGTCGACGTCGGCGGTGACGCGCCCCCGCCCGGCCCGGGCGACGACGAGCTCCTGCTCGCGGCCGATGTCCTCGACACCCAGATCGTCGACGTGGCCGGCAAGCGCCTGACCCGGGTGGCGGACGTCCTGTTGGCCCGGTCGGGGTCGGCGCTGCAGGTGGCCGGCGTCGAGGTCGGCGCCTCGGGGGTCTGGCGCCGCCTCGGCTGGCGCCGCCTGGCGGGCCGGACGCCGTCCGAGGACGTCGACTGGGCCGACCTCCACCTGACCTCCACCCGGGGTCATGCCCTGCAGTTGGCCCGACCGGACGCGGCCGTGCACCGCCTGCGGGGCCCCGAGCTGGCGTCGGTGATGGCGCACCTCCCGGCGGCCCAGGCGGCTCAGATCCTCGGGGTCGTCACGCCGACCGCGGCGGCCGGGGCCCTTCGAGCCGCCCACCCCAGCGTCGGCGCCCGCCTCCTGCCGGTGGTCCCGGCGGACACCGCGGCGGCGGTCGTGGGGCAGATGACGACCGACGACGCCACCGCCGTGCTCCGGCGCCTGGACGCCGACTCCGTCGAAGTGGTGCTCGGGGCGGTGGCGACCGATCGGGCCGCCACGCTGCGCCGCCTGTTGCGGCACCGGGCCGGCACCGCCGGCGGGCTCATGAACAGTGAGGTCCACACCGCCGGGGAGGGTGAGTCGGTGGAGATGATCCGGGCCCGCGTGGCGGCGGGTCCCCCCGACCTCGAGGGCCTCACCACCGTCTTCGTGGTCGACGAGGCCGGGCGACCGGTGGGCCGCTATGAGCCCAACGACCTCCTCGCTGGGCGGGCGACACCCCGACCGACGCCGACGCTGGCCTCGACCCTGCCGGTCGAGCGGGTCATCGACCTGTTCGCCCTCCAGGACGTCCTCGCCCTCCCCGTCGTCGACGACGAGGGTCGGTTGATCGGCGTCGTGGGCATCGACGACGTCCTGGAGGAGCTACTGGTCGAGCGACTGCCCGGTCGGCGGCGCTACGCCGGACTCTGGTCCCGGATTCCCCGGCGGCACCGGAACCGGAGGGCATCCTGACGGGTGGCAGGGGGCGGCTCGCCGTCCTCGCGGCGGTGGTCGGCCCGGGGCTCCTGGCCGGCCTGTCCGACGACGATCCGGCCGGCATCACGACCTACTCCGTCCTCGGGGCCGAGCAGGGCTACCGGCTCCTGTGGGTGCTGCTCGTGTCCACGATCGCGCTCGTCCTCTTCCACGACCTGGGCTCCCGGATGGGGGTGGTGACCGGGCAGGGGCTGACCGGCCTCGTCCGCGAGACCTACGGGGTGCGTCGGGCCGCGGTGGCGGTGACGGCGTTGGTCGTCGCCAACGTGGGCACGACCTGCGCCGAGTTCGCCGGCATCGCGGCCGGCTTCGAGCTGTTCGGCGTCAGCCGCCTCCTGAGCGTGCCGGCGGCGGCCCTCGCCGTGTCCCTCCTCGTCCTCCGGGGCAACTTCCACCGCGTGGAGCGGGTCCTGCTCCTGCTCAGCGCCGTCTTCGTCACCTACATCCTGGCCGGGCTGTTGGCGGGGCCGGACTGGGGTGCGGCCCTGCGCGGCACGGTCACCCCGTCGCTGCCCGGGTCCCGGGACGCGATCGCGCTGGCCACGGCCACGATCGGGACGACCTTGGCCCCGTGGGGCTTGAGCTTCATCCAGTCCTACGCCGCGGACAAGCACATGACCACTGACCAACTGCGCTATGAGCGGGTCGACGTGATCACCGGTGCGGCGCTCACCGGGATCATCGGCTTCTTCGTGGTCGTCGCCTGCGCGGCCACGCTGTACCCGCAGGGGGTGTCGATCAATGACGCCACCGACGCCGCCCGGGCCCTCGAGCCGTTGGCCGGGGACCTGGCCGCCAAGCTCTTCGGCGTGGGTCTCATCGGTGCCGCCCTGCTGGCCGCCTCGGTCCTGCCGCTGTCCACGGCCTACTCGGTCAGCGAGTTCGTGGGTCGGGAGGCGGCCCTCGACGACCGTCCCCGCGAGGCGCCGCTCTTCTACGGCACCTATGCGGTGATTGTCACGCTCAGCGCCGCGTTCATCCTGGTGCCCGGCATCCCGCTGGTGTCGATCCTGGTCCTCACCCAGATCCTCAATGCCGTCCTGCTCCTGCCCCTGCTGGCCTTCATGTACGGCATCGCCCGGGACCCGGCGGTGATGGGCGAGCACGCCGCGGGGCGGGGCGTGTCCGCCGCCTACCTGGTGGCCATCGCCTTCATCGCCCTGTGCGTGGGGGCGTTGGCCGTGCTCACCGTGGCCTGAAGGGGTGCGGCGCCGAGATCGCGGTGCGGGACGGCGTCGGCATCGTCCGGGAGACCCCGACCTCAGCACCGCCTGCGGCAGCTGACGCCCCTTCAGCGGGCCAAGCGCTCCCGGAACCAGCGGGCGTCGGTGACGGCGTGGCCGTCCCGGTCGTTGTTGAAGTAGGCGTAGACGTCGACGCCATCGTCGATCCAGCCCGAGAGGCGATCGGCGACCCGCCACAGGCGGCGACCGGTGTACCGGCCGCCGTACGCGTCGGTGAGGGCCTGGGGGCCGTGGAACCGCAGGTAGGCCCAGTCCGTCGTGCGCACCCAGGGATGGTCCTCCAGCAGGTCGTGGAGGCAGAGGGCCGCACCGTGGCGGGCCAGCACCTCGAAGACGTCGTCGTGCAGCCAGGAGCGGTCCCGCACCTCGACGGCCCAGCGCAGGTCGCGGGGCGCCTCGGCGAGGAAGGCGTCGAGCCGGCCCGTGTCGCGGTGCCAGCGGGGCGGGAGCTGGACCAGGTTCGGGCCCAAGGTCGGCCCGAGGCGCCGCACCCGGTCCAGGTGGTTCGCCAGCCAGGGCCCGGGATCCCCGAGCTTGCGCCGGTGCGAGCCGTACTGGCCCAGCTTCACCGCGTACAGGAAGCCGGGCGGGGCCTGGGCCGCCCAGTGCTCGACCGTCGCCGGCTCGGGCAACCGGTAGAAGGTGGCGTTGAGCTCGACGGTGTCGAAGAGGGTCGAGTAGTGGGCGAACCACGTGGCCGGCGGGGCATCGGCGGGGTAGACGAGGCCGCGCCACTCGTCGTAGGACCATCCGGAGCAGCCGACCCGGACCCGACCCCGCTCCGCCGGCGCAACCAAGGTGACCTCCTCACCTGTGGGCACGGTCAGCTGGTGGCGCCGAAGCGTTCGACCCGGATCTGTTCGGCCGGCCAGCCGACGTCGACCAGCAGGGTGCCGACGGCGTCGGCGAAGCCGGCGGAACCGCAGACGTAGGCGGTCGCCCCCTTGGTCGCGAAGGGGGCGAGGTCGTCGGCGTGCAGACGCCCCGTCGGGCGGGCGCTGTCCGGCGGGGCGACCCGGGTGTGGACCACGGTGACCTCGGGGCCGGGGAGCTCGTCGGTGTAGTACAGGTCAGTCGGGGTCCGGACCGAGACGACCAGGCGCACGAGGTCGGACCGGCCCGTGGACCGGGCCAGGCGGAGCATGGCCATGAGGGGCACGAGGCCTGAGCCGCCGCCGACCAGCAGGGCCGGGCCGTCCTCCCAGACGAACCAACCGCCGATCGGCCCCCGGACCTCGAGCTCGTCACCGGGCTCGACGACGTCGTGCAGGTAGCCCGACACCTCGCCGTCGTCCAGACGCTCGACGGTCAGGTCGAACTCGTTGGTGCCGTCGGGTGCCGAGGCCACCGAGTAGGAGCGGGACGCGGTGTAGCCGTCGGGGGCGGTGAGCCGGAGGACGTAGTGCTGACCGGCCCGGTGGCCGGTCGGGGCGTCGAGGGCGAGGTGGAACGTCTTCACCCTCGGCGCCTCGTCCCGAACCGCCAGCACTCGGGCCGTCTGCCAGGGGTCGGCCACCTCAGTCGCCCTGGTAGCGCTGCTCCAACCAGGGGTCACCCCGGTCGTGGTACCCGTTGCGCTCCCAGAACCCCGGCTCGTCGTGCTCGACGAGGCGGAGGCCGGCCACGAACTTGGCGCTCTTCCAGAAGTAGAGGTGGGGGACCAGGAGCCGGGCCGGCCCGCCGTGCTGGCGGTCGAGGGGCTCGCCGTCGGCCTCCCAGGCCACCCACGCCTTGCCCCCCGTGAGGTCGGCCAGGGGCAGGTTCGTCGTGTAGGCGGTGTGGCAGAGGACGACGGCGTACTGCGCCGAGGCCTGGGGTCTCGCGGCCTCCAGCAGGGTGTCCACCGACACCCCGCGCCAGGTCATGTCGAACTTGGACCAGGTCGTGACGCAGTGGATGGGACCCTCGTAGGTCGACTCGGGCAGGGCGTGCAGCTCGTCCCAGGTCCAGGTCGTCGGGGTGTCGACGACGCCCTCGATGCGGAAGGTCCAGTCGTGGGTCGACAGGTCCGGGGTGACCTCGGCAGTGAGGACGGGCCAGCTGTTCCCCGTGTCGTACTGGCCGGGCGGGAGGCGCTCGTCTCTGGCCCCGCGCTCCCGACCGAAGAACCCCCGAGTGGCCATGCCTCCATCCTGGCCCACGGCGGGCCTCGGCCGGGCCCGTCTAACCTCCCGGCTCCATGACCGACGACAGCGTCACGGCCTCCGACCTGCCCGAGCGGGCCCAGGTCGTCATCGTCGGCGGGGGGATCATCGGGACCTCCATCGCCTACCACCTGACCAAGGCGGGTTGGGTCGATGTCATGCTCCTCGAACGCCACCAGCTCACGGCGGGCACGACCTGGCACGCCGCCGGGCTGATCACCTCGGCCGGCTTCACCGACGAGACCACGCTCTGGATGAGCGAGTACAGCCGAGACCTCTACGAGCGGCTCGAAGCCGAGACCGGCTTCGCCACCGGCTTCATGAAGATCGGCCACCTTCACCTGGCCACGACGCCCCAGCGCCTGGAGGCCATGCGTCGTGAGCACGCCTTCCAGGCCGGCTTCGGCATCGAGAGCCACCTGATCGGCGCCGCCGAGGTGGCCGAGATGTGGCCGATGGCCCGCGTCGACGACGTCCTCGGGGCGATCTACAACCCGGACGACGGGCGGGCCAACCCGGTGGACGTGACCATGTCCCTGGCCCGAGGCGCCCGGGACGGCGGGGCCCGGATCGTCCAGGGCGTGGGGGTGCGTGCGTTGCGGGTGACCGACGGCCGGGTGACCGGCGTCGACACCGACCAGGGCCCGGTCGAGGCCGAGCACGTCGTCCTGGCCTGCGGGATGTGGACCCGGGACCTGGCCGCCGCAGCCGGCGTGAACGTGCCCCTGCAGGCGGCTGAGCACTACTACCTGCTCACCGAGCCGTTCGAGGGCTGCCACCGCGAGCTGCCGGTGATCGAGGACCCCGAGCGGTATGGCTACTACCGGGAGGAGGGCGGCGGGCTCCTGGTCGGGCTGTTCGAGCCCGTCGGCGCCGCCTGGAAGCCCGAGGGCATCCCCCATGACGCCGCCTTCACCACGCTGCCCCCGGACTGGGACCGGATGGCGCCCTTCGTCGAGGACGCCATCGACCGGATCCCGGCCCTGAAGGACGTGGGCATCAAGCAGCTCTTCTGCGGGCCCGAGTCGTTCACCACCAACCTGCATCCCCACCTCGGGCCGACCCCGGAGGTGGACGGCCTCTGGGTGGCGGCCGGCCTGAACTCCCTCGGCATCCTCTTGGGCGGCGGGGTGGGCTCGGTGATGGCCCAGTGGATGACCGAGGAGGTGGCCCCTCAGGACGTCACGCACTACCACGTCGACCGGGCCCTGCCCTACGAGGCCACCCGGGCCTACCGCACCGACCGCACGGTGGAGCTGTTGGGGGCGCTGTTCGGCGACGCCGTCTTCCCCAACTGGGAGCCGCAGTCGGCCCGGGGCATCCGCCGCAGCGTGATCCACGACAAGCTCGTGGCCCAGGGGGCCAGCTTCGGCGTCTCGATGGGCTGGGAGTTCCCGCTCTGGTTCGCGGGCGACGGCCGGACCCCCGACCATCCGACCCCGCAGACGGCGTTCGCCCGGGGCCACTCCTTCGAGCGGGCCCGCCTCGAGCACGTCGCCGTGCGGGAAGCCGTCGGGGTCATGGACATGTCGCTCATGGCCAAGTTCCGGGTCACCGGCCCCGACGCCTGTCGCGTGCTGAACCACCTGTCCGCCGCCGAGGTGGACACCGAGATCGGCAAGGTCGTCTACACGCCCTGGTGCAACGCCGCCGGCGGCATGGAGGCCGACCTCACCGTCACCCGCCTGGCCGAGGACGACTTCAACGTCATCACCAGCGACGTGATCCAGACCCGGATCCTGTGGATGATCCGTCGGGCCATCCGGGACCTGGATGCCGATGCGACCGTGGTGGAGCACACCTCGGCGACGGCCCTGTTCACCGTCCAGGGCCCGAACTCGCGGGCGCTGCTGGAACGGCTGTCACCCGCCGACTTCGCCAACGAGGCCTTCCCGTACCTCTCGGCGCGGCCCATCGAGGTCGGCTACGCCCCGGTCCTGGCCCTGAGGGTCACCTACCTGGGCGAGCTGGGCTACGAGCTGCACGTGCCGGCCGACCTCGCGGGCGGGGTCTACGAGCACCTCTTCGCCGCGGGCGGTGACCTCGGGCTGGTCCCGACCGGGCTGTCGGCGCTGAGCACCCTTCGCCTGGAGAAGGGCTACCGGGACTACGGCCACGACATCGACAACCTGGACAGCCCGATCGAGGCCGGGCTGGGCTTCACGGTGGGTTGGGACAAGGCCGACTTCGTCGGGCGGGAGGCGCTACTGGCCCAGAAGGCCGAGGGGACGCCGGCCAAGCGCCACCTGAGCTTCCTGCTCGAGGACCCCGAGCCCCTGCTCTTCGGTGGTGAGGGCGTCTACCGGGACGGCCGATGGGTGGGCTACCTGCGGGCCGGGGCCTTCGGCCACACGCTGGGCGCCTCGGTCGGCCTGGGTTCGGTGGCCTGCGCCGACGGCGTGACCAAGGACTGGATCGACGCCGGCGCCTGGACGATCGACGTGGCCGGCGACCGCTTCGCCGCCCGCCCCAGCCTCGCCCCCCTCTACGACCCCAAGCGCCAGCGCATCCTGGCCGAGTGACACCCCGGTCAGGGCAGTTCGGCGACGGCTTCCAACAGGCGGTCGACGTCGGTGTCGTCGTTGTAGCGGACGAGGCTGGCCCGCACGGCGCCGCCCCGGTCGGTGAGGCCGAGAGCGGCGATCAGCTCCCGGGCGTAGCAGTCACCCGACCAGACCGCGACCTCCCGGTCGGCGAGGTGGGCGGCGACGGCGTCGGGATGGTGGTCGCCGACGTTGAAGATGGTCGTCGGGGCCCGCTCGTCGGCCGGGTCCGGGGCATAGAGCGTCACGTCCCGCAGCGCCAGGAGGCCGTGCTCCAGACGGTCGATGAGGTCCTGTTCGTGCGGGGTGGGCTCGGGCTCCTCCATCAGGAACGCGGCGGCGGCCGCAGCCCCGGCGATGGTCTCGAACGACGGGGTACCGGTCTCGAAGCGGCGGGCACCCGCGTAGTCGGCGGGACGGACCCGATAGGGCTCGACCGTGGCCAGGAGGTCGGCGCTGAGGGCCAGCATCCCGACGTGGGGGCCGAACCACTTGTAGGCCGACGTCATCAGCGAGTCCACGCCGAGCTCGTCGCGGCGGGTGCGAAGGTGCGGGACCCGGGCCACCGCGTCGAGGTGGACCCTGGCCCCGGCGGCGTGGGCCACGGCCACGATCTCGGTGATCGGCGGCACCGCGCCGGTCAGGTTCGAGGCGCCGGTGACCGCGACCCAGCGGACGTCACCGGGGGCGAGGAGCTCCTCCAGGTGGTCGACGTTCAGGTGGCCCGTCTCGTCCAGGGGCCACAGCACGACCTCGGCGCCCACGTCCTCGGCCATGGCCATCCAGGGGGACACGTTGCTGTCGTGGTCGAGCTGGGTGCAGACGATGCGGTCGCCGGGGCCCAGGTACCGCCCGAGGGCCCGGGTGTAGGCCAGGACCAGCGTCGTCGAGTTGGGACCGAAGACGACGTCGCCGTCACCGATGCCCAAGAGCCCGCCCACGGTCGCCCGGGCCCCCTCGACCAGCTCGTCACAGGCCGCACTGGCGGCGAACGCCCCACCCGAGTTGCTGGCCGCGGGGGAGCGCATGAAGGCGGCCATCGCCTCGATGGCCGAATCGACCATCAGGGTCCCGGCGGCGCCGTCGAGGCGGGCCCATCCGTCGGACAGTCCGGGGAAGCGGTCACGGGAGGTCACGGGGTGATCATGGCCCAGGAGGCTCGGGCTACCTTCGTCCGATGCATCGAGTGGTCGTGTGGGGAACGGGCAACGCCGGTCGGCCGGCCATCCGGGCGGTGGCCGGCCACCGGGACCTGGAGCTGGTCGGGGCGGTGGTGGCCAACCCGGACAAGGTCGGTCGGGACGCCGGCGAGTTGGCGTTCATCGACCCGCTGGGCGTGGCCGCGACCGATGACCCGGCCCGGGCCCTGGCCGACGACGTCGACGCCGTCGTCTACACGGCGACCGGTGACACCCGGCCCGACGACGCGCTGGCCGACCTCCTGGCCTGCCTGGAGGGGGGCAAGGACGTCGTGTCGACCTCCTTCTACCCCCTGCTCCACCCACCGTCGGCTCCGCCGGAGCTGCTCACGGCGGTCGGCTCGGCCTGCACGACGGGCGATTCTTCGGTCTTCGTCTCCGGCATCGACCCGGGCTGGGCGCTCGACATCCTCCCCGCCCTGGTCAGCGGCGTCGGGGCCGGGATCACCGAGATCCGGGTCCAGGAGGTCTTCAACTACGCCCTCTACGACCAGCCCGACGTCGTGCGCCAGATCATCGGCTTCGGCGGCCCGATGGACGACACGCCGCTCATGCTCTTCGACTTCTCCCTGGAGATGGTCTGGGCCCCGATGGTCCGGGTCCTGGCCGACTTCCTCGGCCTGACCCTCGACGAGGTGGCCATCCACGTGGAGCGCCGCCCGCTCGAGCGCACCATCGAGGTCCCGGGCATGGGCACGTTCGAGGCCGGCACCCAGGGGGCCTTCCGCTTCGAGGTCCAGGGCATCGTCGGCGGCCGCCCGGTCCTGGTGGTCGAGCACATCACCCGCATCGACGACGACTGCGCCCCCGACTGGCAGCACTCGACCTCGCCCGGCGGCGAGCACCGGGTCCAGCTCACCGGGCACCCGAACCTCGCGGTCAGCGTGCACGGGACCGAACCGGGGGAGCCCGGAGCGGCCGGTGGCGGCAACGCCTCGGCCGCCAACCGGATCGTCAACGCCATCCCGGCGGTCATCGCCGCCCCCGCCGGCCCGGTCAGCCCCCTGGACCTCCCCCCGATCACCGGCGCGGCCCAGATCGCCCGCTGAGCCGCGTTGTCGTCGTTTCCGCCGACAACAGGTCCGTAACCTCCCCGGGTGGCTCGGCCCGACTCGCTCTCCGCCGCGCAGGCTCGGCGGATCCACCTCCACGCCCAGGGCTTCGGGGAGAAGCGGCCGACGGGGCGGGTCGACCGACGACACGTGCGGAAGGTGTTCGAGCGCCTTGGCCTGATCCAGATCGACTCGGTCAACGTGCTCGTCCGCAGCCACTACCTGCCGCTCTTCTCCCGCCTCGGGCCCTACGACCGGTCCCTGCTCGACCGCTTCGCCTACCGGGACCACGAGGCCTTCGAGTACTGGGGCCACGAGGCCTCGCTCGTCCACGCCGACCTCCACCCGCTGCTGCGCTGGCGGATGGCGGGGGAGCACCAGTGGGATGGGGTCCGCCGCATCGTCGAGGAGCAGGCCGAGCTCATCGAGGAGTTGCACGCCCTGGTCCTCGCCCACGGCCCGGCCAGTGCCGGCGACCTCGATGCCGCGGACCGCAAGAAGGGCCCCTGGTGGGGGTGGGGCGACACCAAGCGGGCCCTCGAGCACCTCTTCTACGTGGGTCGGGTCGGCGCGGTCCGTCGGGGGACGTTCGAACGGGCCTACTGCGACCCCGCGACGGTCGTGCCGCCCGCGGTCCTGGCCCGGCCCCGGCCCCCCGACCGGGATGCGCTGGTGGCCCTCCTGGCGCGTTCAGCCCGAGGCCATGGCGTGGGCACGGCCAAGGACCTGGGCGACTACTTCCGGCTCCCGATCACCGTCGTGCGGCCGTTGCTCGAGGAGATGGCCGACGGCGGGATCGTGGAGCGGGTCGAGGTCGAGGGCTGGAAGCAGCCCGCCTACGTGCACCCCGACGCCCACCTGCCCCGCTGGGTCAAGGCCCGGGCCCTGGTCTCGCCCTTCGACTCGGTGATGTGGGAGCGGGACCGGGTCGAGCGGGTCTTCGGCTTCAACTACCGCATCGAGATCTACGTACCGAAGCCCAAACGGACCTACGGCTACTACGTCCTGCCCTTCCTGCTCGGCGACCGCTACGTGGCCCGGGTCGACCTCAAGGCCGACCGCGAGAACTCGGCGCTGCTCGTCCAGTCCGCCTTCGCCGAGGAGGGGGTCGACCACCTCGAGGTGGCCGAAGCGCTGGCCGAGGAGCTCCGGACCATGGCCGACTGGCTCGACCTCGACGACGTCGTGGTCAAGGACCGCGGTGACCTGGCCCCGACCCTGCACCGGTCCGTCTAGACGAGGCCGGGGAGGCGTTCCTGCTCGTCGGCCAGGACCACACCCTCGTGGGCCAGGAGCCAAGCCTTGTTGTCCAGTCCTCCGGAGTAACCACCGAGGGAACCGTCCGCCGCGATGACCCGGTGGCAGGGCACGACCACCGCTACCGGATTGGCGCCGTTGGCCGAGCCCACGGCCCGGAAGCCGGTGGGGCGGCCGACCCGGCGGGCCAGTTCGGCGTAGCTGATGGTCTCGCCCACGGGGATGGTCCGCAGCGCGGCCCACACCTCCTGCTGGAAGGGGGTGCCCCGGTCGAAGCGGACGGGCAGGTCGACGATGGCGTCGAGGTCACCGTCGAAGTAGCGGCGGAGGGCGGCGGCGATCCCCGACGGGTCGTCGGTCGGGGCGTCGCTCTCGTCGACGAAGTTGAGCCCGACGAGCGCACCGTCGTCGACCTCGATCTCCACGAGGCCGGTGGGGGTGTCGATCACGGTCGTGTGCATGGGTCCGTTGTACCCCGGATGACGCTCCTCGTCTGGCCGGATCCGGACGCCGCTCACTGACGCCGTCGGGCTCAGCCGCAGAGATCCCACGCCTCGGGCCGGGCCCCCGGACAACGACAGGTCCACACGACCACGAAGGCATCATGGCTCAATGCGCTACGTCGCCCTCCTCCGGGGCATCAACGTCGGGGGGAAGCGGAAGGTGTCGATGGCCACGCTGCGAACGGTCGTCGAGGGGCTCGGCCCCACCGACGTGGAGACGCTTCTGCAGAGCGGCAACGTCGCCTTCACCGCCGACGAGGGGGCCGCCGGAACGCTGGCCGAGGAGCTGGCGATCGCCATCGAGGCCGAGTTCGGGTTCTCGGTGGCCGTGCTGGTCCGCACCGGCGCGGACCTGGACCGGGTGATCGCGGCCAACCCGTTCCCCGACGTCCTGACCGAACCCAAGTTCCTGCACGTGGCGTTCTCGTCGCGGCCCGTGCGGCCCGAGGCCCTGGCCGGCATCGATGCCGAGCGCTTCGCCCCTGACCAGTTCCGCGTCGGCCAGGACGAGCTCTACCTGTGGTTCCCCAACGGCTCGGGACGCTCCAAGCTGACCATCCATCTCTTCGAGAGGGCCCTGGGCGCCCACCTCACCGCCCGCAACTGGAACACCGTGGTCCGGCTGTGGGAGCTCCTGTCCTGAGCAGCACTCAGCGGCCGCGGCGGGCCCGCATGGTGGGCTCGGCCGCGGCGGGGTCGGCCGGCCAGTCGTGCTTCGGGTAGGTGCTGATCATCTCCTTGCGCACCGCGGCCCACGACCCGGCCCAGAAGCCGGGTAGGTCGGCGGTCACCTGGATCGGTCGGCCGGCGGGGGACAGGACCTCCACGGCGAGCGGTACCCGGCCCTCGGCGACGGTCGGGTGGACCCGTGTGCCGTAGAGCTCCTGGGCCCGCACACCGATCAGCGGTGGGTCGTGGTCGTAGTCGACCGGGACAGACCGCCCGCTGGCGATGGTGACCCGGTCCGGGACCACTCGGTCCAACTCGTGGAGGCGATGGCCGAGGCGACCCCGGAGGACGCTCAGCACGTCGACCCGGCCCAGGTCGGCCCGCCCGGTGGCCCGGTGGAGCAGCGGGGCCAACCATGCGTCGAGGTCGGCGAGGAGGGCGGCATCGTCGAGGTCAGGCCAGGGGTCGCCGAGGAAGCGTCGGGCGAACCCGGCCCGTTCCTGCAACGTGCGGGCCGCCTCCGTCCAGCCCAGGAGGCCCAGGCCGTCGGCCCGCACCCGGTCGACGAGCGCGGCCCTGGTGAGGGGGCCGACGGGTGCGGGGCCCACGGCGCGGGCCAGAATCAGGGCGTCGAGGCGACGCTCGGTGCGCTGCTCGAGCTCGCCCCGGGCGTTCCAGGCCAGCTCGGTCACCTCGGTGACCTCGAGACCGGCGAGGGTCTCGACCTCGGCCTCGCTCAGGGCGGCGGCCAGGCGGACGCGGTCGTCGACCTCGCCGGGCGCCGGCGGGGCCAGGTCGGCCACGACGATGAAGTCCTCGGCCGCGAGGGGGTCCTGGGGGGCCAAGGTCACGGCCCGTCCGGAGCGCAGGAGGAAGCGCCCGCGGCCCCGGGACCGGGCGATCCGGTCGGGGTAGGCGAGGGCCAGCACCGGACCCGCCGGGCCCGGGTGGGCGGCGCCGAAGCGGATGCCCGCGCGCCGGGCCAGCTCCTGGGCCCGGCGGCGAACGGTGCGCCGCGCCCCGTCGTCGATCCGGGGGTGCCGGCGTCGTGGGTCGGTCACCAGGAGGACCCGTTCGGTGACGTCGGCGTCGAGCTCCTCGGGTCGGCCCCGCAGCAGGTCCCGTTCCTCGAGCAGCGTGGCGAGGACGACGGCGAGCGGGGAACGTTCGATTGCCACCATGCGGGCCAGGCGGGGGTGCAACGGGAGGTCGACCATGGCCCGGCCGGTCGCCGTCGGCCGCCCGTCGTCGTCGACCGCCCCGAGGCGGTGGAGCAGCTCGGTGGCGTCGGCCAGGGCCGTGGGCGGCGGAGGGTCGAGGAAGGCCAGGGCGTCGGCCTCCGCCCCCCAGACGGCCAGCTCGAGGGCCAACCCGGCCAGGTCGGCTGTCGCGATCTCGGGTGGGGCGAACGGTCGCCGCGCCGCGTGCTCGCCCGGTGACCAGAGGCGGTAGCCGACGCCGGGTCCGAGACGCCCAGCCCGCCCGGCCCGCTGGACGGCCGACGCCTGTGACGCCTTCGTGGTGTGGAGCCGGCTGAGCCCGCTGCGGATGTCGTGGCGGGGCCGGCGCACCTCGCCGCCGTCGACCACGATGTGGACGCCCTCGACGGTGAGGCTCGACTCGGCGATGTCTGTGGCGAGCACGACCCGCCGCCGCCCCGGAGGGGAAGGGGCGAGGGCCAGGTCCTGGTCCTCAGGGCGGAGGCTGCCGTACAGGGGCCGGACGTCGACCTCCGGGGCCAGGTCGGCCAGCAGGCCGGCGACCCGTCGGATGGCGGAGGCGCCGGGGAGAAACACCAGCACGTCGCCGGGCTCGGCCCGGACCGCCTCGTGCACGGCGCCGGCGACGGCGTCCAGCAGCCGGGCCCGGGGCCCCGGCGGCCGCCAGCGGATGTCGACCGGATGGGTCTGTCCGGGGCTGGTCACGACCGGGGCCGGGCCGCCGGCCCCACCCAGCAGCCCGGCCAGGCGGCTCGCCTCGAGCGTGGCCGACATGGCCAGGACGCGCAGGTCGGGGCGCAGGCCCTCCCGGGCGTCGAGGGTGAGAGCGAGCGCCAGGTCGGTCTGCAGGTGACGTTCGTGGACCTCGTCGAAGACGACGAGGGCGGTGCCCGGCAGGCTCGGGTCGGCCTGCAGTCGTCGGGTCAGGATGCCCTCGGTCACGACCTCGATCCGGGTCGCGGGACCGACGTGGCGCTCGTCGCGGGTCCGGTACCCGACGGTGGTCCCGACGGTCTCGCCCAGCAGGTCGGCCATGCGCCGCGCCGCGGCCCGGGTGGCCAGCCGCCGTGGCTCGAGGACCACGATGCGGCCGTCCCCCCGCCACGTCTCGTCGAGCAGGCGCAGCGGGACCACGGTGGTCTTGCCCGCCCCGGGCTCGGCCTGGAGGATGGCGGTGCCCACCGTCGCCAGCGCGGCCCGGAGGTCGGTGACCACGGCCTCGACGGGCAGCCCGGTCGGGGCGACGGGTGCGGGCACGGGTGCAGTCTTCCCGCTGGGAGGTCGACGCCTACGCTCTGGGGAAGTGGCGGCGCATCCCGACGATGAGCAGCGATGCCGAACTGCAGGAGCGCTGGGACCGCCTGGCGTACTGGATCGGGCCCTACCTCGGGGCCGAGGGGGTCGTCACGATCAGCGACGCCGGCGTCCCCGACGGCATCGGCTACTCGGCCGGGACCCTGCTGTTCACCGCCCACGTCCCGACCGGGCTGGGCTGGCTGGTGCCGGCCGGGGTCGAGCCGACGCTGCACCGTCAGCTGGACCTGTGGGAGGCCTACGCCCGACGGGAGTTGCGGGACCGGGTCCATCCCGACATGGAGCGGGCCCTGGCCGTCCTCCGGGAGCACCTCGACGAGCCGTCGCCCCCCGCCCTGTGCTGGACCGGTACTCGGCCATCGTGGTCCGGGTGATGAACCGCTGGGTCGAGCGGGGCGTGTTCCCCGCCGACCACACCATCTGGCTGGAGAACCCGGCCGCCACCTGCCTGCACCGGCTGCTGGAGGGCTGAGGATGGCCGTCCGGGCGCCGCTCAAGGCGGAGTTGCCCCTCCTCCAGGCCATCGGGGTGGCCGCCGGCCGTCGTTTCGCCGAGGTCGAGCTCGATGCCGTGGCCGAGGACCCGCCCCATGATCTGTCGGCGCTCGAACGTCGGCGGGCGGCCGGTCGGGTGTGGGTCACCACCGACCGGGACGGCCATCCCGTCGGGTTCGTCGTGGTGGACCTCGTCGACGGGGGCGCCCACATCGAGGAGATCTCGGTGATCCCCGAGCTCAACCGACAGGGCCACGGGATGGCCCTGATGCGCCACGTCGAGACGTGGGCCAGGGGCAAGGGCTTCCCCGTGGTCACGCTCACGACCTTCACCGAGGTCCCGTGGAACCGGCCCTGGTACGAGCGGCGGGGCTATCGGGTGCTGGAGGAGCACGAGTGGACCCCGGGCCTGGCCGAGCGCCGGTCCGAAGAAGCCGAGGCCGGCCTGGACCCCGATCAGCGGGTGATCATGGCCAAGGCCCTCTGAGTCACGTCGTGAGCTTCGCCACCGACCTGGCCGCCTACCAGCCCGGATCCCCACAGGAGGGGGCCGACCTGGCCCGGGCCCGCGACCTGCTCGCCGGTCCCGACCCGTGGAGCCGGTCGGCGCCGTTGCACGTCACGGGGTCGGCGCTGGTGGTCCACCCGCCGTCCGCCCGGGTGCTCCTGCGCTGGCACGAGCGCCAGCAGGCGTGGCTCCAGGTCGGCGGCCACGCCGACCCCGGCGAGGCCGACCCGTTCGTGACCGCGTTGCGGGAGGGGGCGGAGGAGACCGGTCTCGACGACCTGCGCCCGTGGCCCGGTCCGGAGCCGGCGCTGGTCCACCTGGTCGCCGTCCGGGTGCCGGCGGGGAAGGGGGAGCCCGCCCACGAGCACCTCGACGTGCGCTACGTCCTGGCGACGGACACGCCGGACGCCATCGAACCGGAGAACGCCACGGCCCGCCTGCGTTGGCTCGACGCCGGCGAGGCCGTCGACGCCGTCACCGAAGACAACCTCTTGGTCATGCTCCGCCGGGTGGCGGATCTCCTGGCGGGCGCCTGACGTCCGGGCGTGGTTGGCTGGACGGCATGGCCGTCACGCTGCAGGGACTCCGCACGCTCATCCATCCGGTCGACGACCTCGACGCGGCCAAGGCGTGGTGGACCGACCTGCTCGGGTTCCCGCCCTACTTCGACGAGCCCTTCTACGTCGGGTACGAGGTGGCGGGCTACGAGCTGGGCCTGCTGCCGGGCCACCCGGTGGCCGACGGCGCCCTCACCTACTGGGGCGTCGATGACGTGGCCGAGGCGATGGCCACGGCGATCGCCTCAGGAGCCACCGAGCACACGCCGGCCACCGAGGTCGGCGAGGGGATCGTGACCGGCTCCGTGCGAAGTCCCCAGGGCAGCATCGTCGGCTTCGTCGTCAACCCGCACTTCCCGCTGCCCTGAGGCCAGGTCAGGCGGCGACCTCGGCCTCGGTGTCGGCCGGCGTGGCCGCCAGGGCGGCGGCCGCCTCGGCGTAGGTGAGCCAGGTGCCGGCGTCGAAGTCGTAGAGCTTGCACTGGCGGCTGTTGGCGATGAAGTCCCGGAAGCGCATGGGCTCGTCGTGCACGGTCTCCGGGTAGCCCGCCTTGATGGCATCAGCGGCCAGGTCGAGGTTGTACATGGGGATGCGCATGTCCACGTGGTGGGGGATGTGGATCATGATCCAGTGCAGGAAGAAGTTCATCCCCGGCGGTGTGCGCAGGATGGTGGTGCCCTCCATCTGGCCCTTGAACTTGGTCCATTCGCGGCGCTTCCACCAGCGGATGTCGGGCTGCACGTGGTGCACGTGGACCACCGAGCCGATCAGGTAGGAGAAGGTCAGGAACGGGATGACCATGACCCGGACGATCAGCCAGGCCGTGCCCAGGACCGTGCCGGTGCGGCTCCAGCCGAGGACGCCGAGGGTGGCGGCGAAGGTGGCCATGTAGGCGTAGACGATCGCCCGGTCCCGGCCGATGGCCTTCTTCCAGCGGGCCGGCGGGTCGAAGACCATCATCTTGGTCAGCCACACCTCGCGGATGTAGTACGACCCGGCCCCGGCCCAGGACCACTCGAAGCGGTGCCGGGCCTTGGCCAGCGGCCCCATGGCGGCGTACTGCTCGGCGGTGTACGGCTGCCACACGAAGTCGTAGCCCTGGCGCACGGTGTAGGCGTGGTGGATCCGGTTGTGGCCCAGGATCCAGGCCTCGTAGACGTGCCAGGACGGGAGCATGGCGATGTGGCCGATGAGCGAGTTCATGCGCTTGCTCGAGAACAGGGCGCCGTGGGCGCTGTCGTGGGCCACCACGAACAGGGCGGTCACCGCCAGGGCGGCCAGGACCTCGAGGGCCACGATCCCGAAGGGGTTGGTGACCACGATCAGGCCCCAGACGACCAGCCCGTAGACCAGCAGGTCGCGACCGAAGTAGGCCAGGCCCTTCCAGGTCGGGTTCTCGTACGCCGCATCGGGGATGAGGTCGATCACCGGCTTGAGGGAGCCGTTGGCGGGGGCCTCGGACCGGTGCTCCACCGGCCCGTCCGTCGGGTTGGGGGGCGTCAGGGTCACGGTCATCGGGGCCACTCTACCGACCGGTCGGTAGAGAGCAATGACTCGTGAGGGGACGGCCACGGAAATACGGTGCGGACGTGCCCTACGCCCTCCACGACGACGCCGAGCTGTACTACGAGACCTTCGGCTTCGACGCCGATCCGGCCCTGCTGTTGGTCAACGGCCTCGGCAGCCAGTGCATCAACTTCCGGGTCGAGTGGGTCGAGCGCTTCGTCGCCGCCGGCTTCTTCGTCATCCGCTTCGACAACCGGGATGTCGGCCTGTCGACCGGCTTCGACGACGCCGGCACCGCAGCGGCGGCCTACACGCTCGAGGACATGGCCGACGACGCCGTCGCCGTCCTCGACGCGGCCGATGTGGGCCGGGCCCACGTGCTCGGCCTGTCGATGGGCGGGATGATCGTCCAGCTCCTGGCCATCCACCACGCCGACCGGCTGCGGTCGGTGACCTCGATGATGTCCACGACCGGTGACCCCGATGTCGGCCTCCCCAGCCCGGACGCCTTCGAGCACCTCGTCAGCCCGTCACCCGCCGACCGGGAGGGGTACCTGCGCCACCAGCTCACCTCGATCCGGACCTGGGGGAGCCCGGCCGCCTACGACGAGGCGTGGATCCGGATGACCAACGAGGAGGCCTACGACCGGGCGTTCCACCCCTCGGGCCAGGCTCGACAGATCCTGGCCGTGCGGGCGGCGGAGAGTCGCACCGAGGCCCTGGGCGCCGTCCGGGTCCCGATGCTCGTCCTCCACGGTGACCAGGACCGCCTCGTCGACCCGTCGGGTGGACGCCGCACCGCCGACGCCGTGCCCGGGGCCCGCTTCGAGCTGATCGAGGGCCTCGGTCACGACTACCCGCCGTCGTACTGGGGCACCATCGTCGGCCTCGTCGCCGAACACGCCCACGCCGCCGATCACCCGTAGAGCCCCGACGGTCGAGGCCGCGCACCGGGCGTGCGAGGCTGGGGGCGTATGCGCTTCGACGTCACTCCCGAGCCGATCACCGACGATGACACGGCGATCCGGGCGGCCCTCGAGGGAGCCGACACGGCCCCGTTGCTGGTCGCCGTCGCCCAACTGACCGGTGATGCGAGCGTTCTGGTCGAGGACCTCCGGCCCGACCAGACGCGGCTGCTCGAGCCCGAGGCGGGCATCACCCCCGAGGAGATGGCTCGGGGCCGGGACCTGGCCGCGGCCGCCCTGGCCCGGTACCGGGACGCCGGCTCGGTGCCCGCCCCGACACCCGACGGCGCGGATCTGCGCCCCCTCGTCGAGTACCTCGTCGGAGCCGACACCGACGAGTACCTGCCGATGCTGACCGAGGAACTGGCCCTCGACGGTGACAAGCGGGCCCCGGAGTGGCGCAAGGACGAGATCGCTCCCGGCACCGACTTCCGCGTCGCCATCATCGGGGCGGGCATGTCCGGTATCGCCGCCGCCCACCGC
>Ga0315283_10001062_pt1 | contig 21482 bp, 11 predicted proteins | sample YL17G09_0_MG_FD_204541 | JGI IMG/M metagenome (GOLD analysis project Ga0315283, IMG submission 204541) | Sediment microbial communities from Yellowstone Lake, YNP, Wyoming, USA - YL17G09_0 | ecosystem: Environmental > Aquatic > Freshwater > Lake > Sediment | place: USA: Wyoming | collected...
GCTGTTCCTTCCAGGCCATGGAAGGTTAGGCTGCAGCGTGTTAAGCTAAAACAGAGCCATTTCCTGTACCAGGATCAGCGTTATATGCAGCCGGTTGGCCCAGGCATGGATTATAGCAATATTGATGTTGAAAATATTGATTTAGCTATTGATGGGTTATCGATGGCAGGTGATACCATTGACGGCAATATTCATCATCTTTCGTGCAATGAACTCAGTGGTCTCGAGGTCCACAAACTCGCCGCCGGGGTAGAACTATGTTCGCACAGCCTTCAAATGACCAATATGACACTTATCACCAACAGCAGCAACCTATCGCTTGATCTCTTGTTCCGATATCAGAGTTATTCTGGGTTTAACGATTTTGTCGACAGCGTGGATATGCAAGTAGATATCAGGCCTTCGGTGCTTAACCTGCAGGATATTTCCTATTTTGCCACAGCACTCGAAGGCATGGATGACGAACTTGCGCTGTCGGGCACTGTGAAAGGGCCGGTTAGCTCACTTAAAGTCAAGGACCTTAATCTCGCTTTCGGGCAGATAACAAAATTTGTCGGGAATATTAGCCTCAAGGGATTGCCCGATGCGGAAGAAACATTCATTCAACTGAAAATTAAAGATTTTACCACGGGTAGTACCGATCTTGCATCACTCCGTTTGCCGGGCAACATGGCTGACAACAAACTCGTTTTGCCCACCCAGCTTAATACCCTTGGGCGGATAAAGGTAAAGGGTATTTTTACAGGATTCTACAACGATTTTGTGGCTAATGCCAATTTTGCTACTGATGCCGGTAATGTTAAAACCGACCTGTTATTGAAAAATAATGAAAAGACCGGCCTTGTTGAATACGACGGACATGTTTCGGCCAACCGTTTTGATGTGGGGAAAGTATTAGATATCAGCCGATATGCAGGTATAACCAACCTGAATGTTGAAGTAAAAGGCAAAGGCTTATCAACTGAAACTGTCGATCTTGTAATTAATGGAACTGTAGATTCGGCCGATTTTTATGGAAATAATTTTAACAAAGCTGTCATCAAAGGACGTTTGCTCAGGAAGACTTTCGACGGAACATTAAAACTTACCGACGAACTGGTTAAGCTTGATTTTAATGGTTTGATTGACTATACACAGCAGGTGCCGGAATTTAATTTCGATGCCCGCATCGAAAATGCCATGCTTACCGGGCTGCATCTATGGCACCGTGATTCGCTTTCGAAGCTTTCTACGCTGATACATTGCAATTTTACAGGCGACCGCATCGACGATATGTTGGGCTTCCTGCTGCTCGAAAGCACCACCTATACCGAGAATGGTAAATCATACGAAATGAAGCAACTATTGCTTAATATAGATACCATTCAGAATCAAAAAAAGAATCTCTCGTTATCATCTGATTTTGTTGATGCAGAATTCGCAGGCCAATATACCTTCGACGATTTCTTTCATTACCTGAATAATGTTTTTGACAAATACCTGCCATCATTGAGGTATAGTCAATTTGCTACTACTGCCGCCCTGATGGAGAACCGAAAGTTCGACTATGTTATCAATCTTAAAAATACAAGGGCTATTACCGAAATATTCCTGCCCGCGCTGAAACTCGACAACAAAACACGCCTTTCGGGAAGTTTTGATTCCAATAGCGGTATGGTAAAACTCAACGGGAGCTCTCCGTTGATCGAATATAAGGGTATATCCTTCGTCAACTGGTTTATTGTAGGGAGTACACAAAGCAATTCCTTTAAGATGAATACAGGTTGTTTCAGGATAATGTCTGGTGACTCTGCTGCTCCGGAAATAGAACAGGTATCAGCCCTGTTCAATGTCCAGGCTGATAGTATTGCGATCAAAATTGGCTGGGACGATTTTGATAAAAAAGATCACAATAAGGCTGATATAAAGGTAACAGCGGTATTTTCCGGTTATCCGGCCATAACGCTTAAAGTGGCAGATGCATGGGCGATGATCAATGATTCACTCTGGACTATGAAGACCGGGAATTATATACGCATCGATACCAGTTCGATTTTCGTGAATGATTTTCAGATCAACGGAAATAATCAGGGCATTCGCGCCAATGGCTGTATTTCCGAAGATCCACCCGATAAATTAACGCTAACATTCGACCGTTTTAATATCTCATATTTAGATCTGTTGTTGGAGAATACAGGTATTGATTTTGATGGATTCCTGAGCGGTTCGTTCGATATTTCAGGCATGTATGATGTGCCAAATTATATCGCCGATCTGGTAGTAAAGGATTTTTATTTTAACAAGGAAAAGCTTGGCGATTTTACCCTGAAGAGTTCATGGAATCAGACTCTTGGTGCCATTGTGCTCGACAGTCGCATCTTGTATACCGGCAACGCCGGCACTATTGAGACTTTGTTGGCCAAAGGTTACTTCTATCCTAACCGCAAAAAGGACAATTTTGATATCAATGCCACGCTGTTGAATTATAAAATCAGTACGTTATCACCATTCTTTACAGGACTTTTTTCCAATCTGAAAGGCTTGGCTACCGGTTCGTTACAGCTTAAAGGCGACCTTGTGGCACCAGTATTACTGGGTAGTGTAAAGCTGATGCGCACAGAGCTTAAGGTGAATTATAACAATATTACCTATTCCTTTGCTACCGACTTTAATTTGAAGAAAGATCTGATGTGGTTCGATAATGTTACGTTGTACGATTCGTTGGGTAACTCCGCTATAGCTTCCGGGAAAATTTATCATCAAAACTTCATCAAATGGCGGCTCGATATAGCAATAGACGCAAAAAAAATTGCAGGTCTTCACACCACTGTGGCGCAGAATGAATTATTCTATGGTGATGCCTTTGGATCAGGGAAGGTGGAAATCAAAGGGCCGGTGGAAAATCTGGTAATTAACATTGCCATGCGAACAGAAAAAGGCACGAACATTTTTCTGCCATATAGTTCCACCACAAGTGTTTCCCAGCAGAATTTCATCGAATTCATTAATCCGGATGATTCCGCGCATACTATTGCGGCCAGGCCTGATGCGCATGGCGGAATAACCATAAACCTCGGTTTTGATGTAACCAAAGATGCCGGTATACAGTTTTTCCTGCCCGACCAGATGGGCGATATCAGAGTGAAAGGAGATGGTAAAATAATTATGGGCATTGATAAAAACGACGATTTCACGATACGTGGTACTTATACCATGGATCAGGGCACATTCCTGTTTACATTGCAGAAATTAATCAATCGCTCATTCTCGATTGTGGCAGGGAGCTCAATTACGTGGTCGGGCGATCCTTATAATGCTGATGTGGATATAATTGCATTATACAAAACCAAAGTCTCCCTTAGTGGCATTCCTGCGCTGGCAAACGATCCTAACATGCAGGGCAAGCGCACACAGGTTGATTGTATTCTCAAAATGAAGAACAGCCTCATGAGACCAGACATATACTTCAATTTCCGCATGCCCAGCCTGGACGACCCCACAAGACAGACAGTGTATAATGCTATAGATACCAATAGTGTGGCTGAAATGAACAAGCAAATGATTTCGCTCCTGGCGCTGAACAGTTTTAGTTTCTCGACCGAAAATACCAATTTTGTCAACAGCCTTGGAGCATCTTCGTTTGATATGTTGTCCAGTCAGATTAGCAACCAGCTATCCCAGATAAGTAAGGCCTTTGATGTTGGTGTAAGATATTCACCCGGCGACAAACTCTCACCAGAGGAACTGGAGGTCGCGCTTTCAACACAGTTGTTCAACGACCGTGTAATTATCGACGGAAGTGTGGCAACAAATAATTACACTACCTCTGCCACTGGTACTTCCGGTACTTCCGGTACCTCAGCAAACACCAGCAAACTGGTTGGCGATATTAATGTAGAATACAAGATTACACCTGATGGTCAAGTGCGCCTTAAAGCCTTTAACCGTTCCAACAACAACGTGGATTACCTGAGCAACTACGCTGCTTACACACAAGGTGTAGGTGTTTTTTATCGCAGGGAGTTCGACCGCCTGAGCGATTTGTTTCGCAGGCAACGCAAGATGCCTTAAGGAGTAAGGAGTAAGGAGTAAGGAGTAAGGAGTAAGGAGTAAGGAGTAAGGAGTAAGGAGTAAGAGAAGGGAGAATGGGAGAGGGAGCGATTTGAGGATGTGAAGATGTGAAAATGAGAAAATGAGAAGATGTGAAAATGAGAAATAAGGGGCGAAATGCAAAATACAAAATGTAAAATGAAAACAAATTTCAGGACGCGTCAATTTCATCAATAATCCTGTAGCATTAGATTTAAGTTTCTTTAGCACATTCTTCGGATCCTCACTTCAGTCTTTAGCTCATATTTGAATATCAACAATACTGAAAAGCATGCCTTATTTTTATGCAGCATATTAGGCTGGCAGAAATACCGTAATTTTGTGTCACAGGTTTGCAGGATTTCTAACCGAAACATAAGTGCAATAGGTGAATATATCTAAAAAGGAATAGCGTGATAAAGACAATTTCCTGGTTTGCATACCTGTGGCTGAGCATGTTGGTACCAAGGTTTAAAATGATGAGGCTCAACAGGCAGGGTAAAATTGCCGAAAGAGATGCCTTTGCGCATGCTATTGCACGAAAATGGGCGCAAACAGGCTTAGCCATGAATGGCTCCACGATAAAAGTAACAGGCATCGAAAATGTGCCAAACACCGGAGGTGTGCTTTTTATTGCCAATCACCAGAGCAATTTCGACATACCCATTTTAATCGGGCATATTCCCCGGGATAAAGGCTTCATCGCAAAGCTGGAATTATTGAAAGTTCCTTCTTTCAGCCGCTGGATGAAGAATCTGGGCTGCGTATTTATCGACAGGAGAGATGCACGCCAATCTTTAACAGCCATGAACCATGCCGCGGAAAGACTGAAAGAGGGACATTCGCTTGTAGTATTTCCCGAAGGTACGCGTAGTGCAGATGGAACATTGGGGCAGTTTAAGCCGGGAAGTCTTAAGCTCGCCATGAAAGCAAGAGTGCCCATTGTGCCTGTAACCATTAACGGCTCGATGCACATTATGCCCAAAGGCACATCTGTCATAAAGTCCGCCGTCGTAGAAGTCATTATATCGCCGCCGCTTATACTGGATGAACTGCCAGGAATGGACTCCAACGATATCACCGAAAAAGTAAGAAGCATTATTATGGGTAACCTGAAGTTGCAAGGGTTGATTACTTTGAAAAGGGATAAACTATAAACATAAATCAGCTATTGGCCGTTAGCTATTAGCCTTTGGCTTTTGCTTTTGGTGATAGATTAATACTGTTGTTATATGCAGAGATGAAGCTAATAGCCAACAGCCAACGGCTAACAGCTTTTCTACAAATTTCCCTAAATAAACACCCTTACCGCACTGCATTCTTCCATACCTTTATTGACCATAAAAGAACTAATGAACTTTGTTGTCTATAAATCATCGGCAGGCTCGGGTAAAACCTATTCACTGGTAAAAGAATACATAATACTGGCACTTTCGCGGCCTGATGCCTACAGCCACATACTGGCCGTTACCTTTACCAACAAGGCAGCGAACGAAATGAAGCAGCGTATACTTACCAACATGCGACAGCTGGCCGATCCGGTTATGTACAAGGATACCGCAACTATAAAATCCATGCTTCCGGAGCTGTGCGCAATTACCAGTCGAACCGGTGCGGAACTGAGCCGCAATGCCGCACTTATCCTAACCCGTATCCTGCACAACTATTCCGATTTTGCCATCGCCACTATCGATAGTTTTGTAAACCGCATCATCCGCACTTTTGCCCGCGACCTCAAGCTATCTCTCAATTTCGAAGTGGAGATGAACAGCTCCCGGCTGCTTGCCCAGGCCATCGACAGGTTGATTGCCCGCGTCGGCAGCGACAAACAACTCACTGATGTACTGATCGAATACACCGAGAGTATGACCGACAGCGAAAAAGGCTGGAACATCGAACACAATCTGGCCATGATCGGCAAACTCCTGTTTGATGAACAGGGCATGCTGCAAGCGGAAAAACTCAAGGAACTTTCGCTGAATGTATTTTCCAACGCCGAAAAGACGATGATCAAATTCCGGCGTGCCTTTGAGACATATGTTACAGGTATTGCAAAGGACGCCGCAACTCTTATCCAATCGAAAGGAATCGACAACAATTCATTTTATTATGGTATGCAGGGGATAGGGAATTATTTCTCAAACCTGGCCAATGGCCGCATGGACAAGCTCACGCCCAATACCCGCGTGCTCAAAACCGTGGAAGAGGATTGTTGGTACACTGCCAAACCAGAGGCTGATCAGGTACATGCCATAGAGGAAATAAAGGGGGCTCTGGGTGATTACTACCTTGCCATTACCGACTATGCAAGTGGAGCCAACCTGCAGCGCTACAAACTTTTCGGTTTGCTGGTTTTCAACCTTTATCCGCTGGCATTGCTCAGCGAAATGGAAAAAGAAATAGCGTTGATTCGCAAAGAAACTAATATCGTTCACATTTCCGAATTTAACAGGCGCATCGCCGAAATCGTGATGAACGAACCTGTGCCCTTTATTTACGAGCGCCTGGGCGAAAAATTCCATCATTATCTTATTGATGAATTTCAGGATACTTCGCGCCTGCAATGGATGAACCTACTGCCCCTTCTGGAGAATTCGCTGGCTTCGGGCTATTTCAACATGATCGTTGGCGATGGCAAGCAGGCAATTTACCGCTGGCGTAACGGCTATGTAGAACAGTTTGTGAACCTTCCGCTCATCGGGAATGCATCGGACGACGAATTTATCCATCAGCGCGAAGCAATTCTTAAACAGAATTATTCCGAAAAGCTGCTGGATACAAATTACCGTTCTCAGCAAGGCATTGTAAATTTCAATAACGATTTCTTCGACCATGCGGCTGGCATACTCCGTGGCGATTTGCAGCGTGTATACGAACATTCCCGGCAAACACCCAAAAGCAAGACCGAAGGTGGATTTGTGAGCTTTGAATTTATTGATAAAGGCTCCGATGATGAAAAAGCAGCTGATTGCATGCTGGTCCGTACGCTTGCACTGGTGCAATCGCTTATAGCAAAAGATCATTACGCGCTGAATGATATTGTTGTGCTTACCCGCTCTAAAAAGGATGGAAGTCTGGTAGCCAATTGCCTTGTAGATGCCGGTATTCCGGTAGTATCATCCGAATCGCTGCTGCTCACGGCCTGCCCGGAAGTGAAGATGATGGTGGCGTTATTGCGGATACTCTTAAATCCTGCCGACAAGGTGGCTGTAGCCGAAGCTATGCACCTGATGGCCAAATGGAGCACTGCTGGCAGCGAAAACCTGCATAAAGTATGGTCAGGTGTTTTGCCAAACATCAGGGGCGAAGCCCCAATGCCACAAACTGGCTTTATTGAATTTCTGCTGCAAACAGGGATAGACTTTAACAGCACCAGTCTGAAGCAGCTGCCCCTTTACGACTTGTGCGAACAGTTGATCCGTGTGTTCGGTCTCAATGCAAATCCAAATGTCTATCTCCAGTTTTTCCTTGATGTAGTGCATGCGCAGAGCGTATCACGTGGCTTGGGACTATCTGCTTTTCTCGATTACTGGGACGAACAGCAGTCCGAACTATCGGTGGTAGTGCCCGAGCAGTTGGACGCTGTGCGCATCATGACTATTCATAAAGCCAAAGGATTGGAATTTCCGGTGGTGATATTTCCTTTTGCCAGCGACGATGCCCGCACCAACCGCAATTACCTTTGGATCGATATGGACGAACCGATGCTCGAAAAGCTGCCCATCGCCCTTGTAAAAGCCAGGAAAGAAATGGCGGAAGCCGGTTATGCCGATGTGCTGGAAACAGAAGCAGCCAAAACCAATCTCGATCTGCTGAACATGATGTACGTGGCCATGACGCGGCCGGTTGACAGGTTGTATGTACTTTCCACGCCACCTCCCAGAAGTGCGGAAGCTGTTTCGATGCCCGCTATCTTTAAAGGATTTCTGGCAGAGAAAGGCCTTTGGCAGGATGACCGTGTTGTCTATACTTTCGGGGAAGAACAGCCAAATATTCCCAAACCTGGTGCTATGCAAAGCAGTGTTTACCGGATTGATCAGTTTCTATCTGTCGATTGGCGTTCGAAACTGCGGCTTGCAGGAAAAGCACCTACGCTCTGGGATACCGACGATCCGTCGCGCAACCGGCAATGGGGAAATCTCGTTCATACGTTGCTTTCCCGTCTCACTGACATTCACCAATTGGATGAAATGTTCATAAAAATGAATTTTGAAGGACTTATACAACCTGAACTGGAAGTTGCGTTAATGCAGAAAGTGAAGGCAGTGATCACGCATCCGCAGCTTTCGTATTTATTTGCACCTGGTGTGGAAGTGCGTTCTGAAGCCGAGCTATTGCTCCCTGATGGCACAATCTACCGCCCCGACCGTGTGGTGCTCTTCCCCAATGAAACAGTGATACTGGAATATAAAACCGGCGAACCACGCCCGCAGCACCGGGAGCAGGTAAATGCTTATGCCGAGATATTGCTGCAAATGGGATACACGCCAGTACGGAAATTACTTGTTTATCTTGATGAAGAGGTAGGTGTGGAGGAGTGCTGACAGGATTACCATGATCATCGATATTTAGAATTCGTTTGAATAGTTTGATGGTTTGATGGTTAAGACAACTTCTTCAGACGGACCTTAAGACTCACACGCAATCGATCGACTTCGCTTACCTTTGCCTGATAATGATAGCAAAAATACAGGCTGATGCATTTCTGAAACAATCGCATTTGCTTCCGGTGCTTGATGTCCGGTCACCATCAGAATTTTTACAGGGCCATATTCCAGGTGCCTTCAGCCTGCCTTTATTTACGGATGAAGAAAGAGCCAAAGTAGGCATACGCTATAAAAACTCCGGGCGCGATTTCGCAGTGAAACTTGGTTTACAGATTGTTGGTCCAAAGCTATCCTGGTATGCCGAAGAGGCCCGGCGGCTGGCGCCGGCGCGCAAGGTGCTTGTACATTGCTGGCGTGGCGGAATGCGCAGCGAAAGTATGGCATGGTTGCTTCAGATGTCTGGTTTTGAAGTGCAATTGCTCGATGGAGGCTACAGAACTTATCGCAGAAACATCCGTGAGCAGATGGCTTTACCTGCAAAGTTAATTGTTCTGGGAGGACTCACCGGTAGCGGGAAGTCAGCGGTTCTGAGACAACTGGCGATCTTTGGACAGCAAGTGCTCGACCTTGAAACGTTGGCGAATCACAAAGGCTCGGTATTTGGCGGACTGGGGCAGCCAGCTCAACCTACTACCGGACAATTCGAAAATAATCTTTACCAGGTGTGGGAAGCGTTTGATCCCAGCAAAACAACTTGGGTTGAAGATGAAAGCAGGGCCATTGGAAATGTGAATATTCCCGATGTTCTCTTTCAATCGATGTTGAAAAGTCCGATTGCAGTATTGGAAGTTCCATTGGGAATAAGGGTGGAACGTCTTGTGAAAGAATATTCAGGTGTGCCGGTGGAAGGAATGGCAGATGCCATAATGCGTATTAAAGACAGCCTTGGAGGGCCGGCAACACGCGAGGCCCTGGAAGCGCTCGGTAATGGCGAATTTCATACCATAGCCAGGCTGGTATTGGTTCATTACGATAGGTTATATTCCAAAAGCCTCATAAGAAGAGAAGCAGGAGTGGCTTTTTGCCTGCCTGTAACAGTGAACGACACAGTGAAAATTGCTAATGAATTGATTCACCTAAATCAGGGTAAATAGGCTGTGAGGATATTAATACTTTAATAAAGTTTCATTTGTTATAAAATGATTCGAGCCGATGGCTCTAATACGACATTTTTACTAATATATAGACCTGCAAATTTTTAATATGAATAATACAAACATGCACACCGAAACCATTTATCTCGACTATAACGCTACAACACCAATCGCATCAGAGGTTGCATCTGCCATGTGGCCATTCATCGAAAAGGAATTCGGGAACCCTTCGAGCATGCACTATTATGGCATCCAGGCGCGGAAAGCTGTTGAAACAGCACGCGAACAGGTTGCTTACCTGCTGAATTGCGCTCCGGAAGAGATCGTTTTTACAAGCGGTGGCACTGAGTCGAACAACATGGCCATCAAAGGGGCTGCATTTGCACTTCGCGCCAAAGGAAACCACATCATAACGAGTTCCGTTGAGCATCCGGCCGTCCTGGAAGTATGCCAATACCTGGAAGAATCGGGGTTTAGAATAACCTGTCTGCCTGTGGATAATTACGGCATGATTTCTTTATCGGATATGGAAATGGCAATAAGTGCCGACACCATTCTCATTTCCATTATGCATGCCAACAATGAAGTGGGAACAATTCAGCCGATTAGCCAATTAGCTCTTCTTGCGCGGAGCAGAGGAATCCTGTTCCATTCTGATGCCGCACAATCTGCCGGAAAAATCAGCGTGGATGTGCATTCGCTTAAGGTTGATCTGCTTTCCCTGGCAGGACATAAGCTTTATGCGCCCAAAGGAATTGGGGCACTTTATATCCGGCAGGGCGTAAGCATCGAGAAATGGATGCATGGCGCTACGCATGAGCGCAACCTGAGAGCTGGTACAGAAAATGTAATTGGCATAGTGGGACTTGGAAAAGCCTGCGAAATTGCATTAAACGATCTTGCCAAAAATAATCAGCATTACAAGGCTTGCCGCGACAGGCTGGAAGCCGGACTTCTTGAGCAAGTGCTTGATAGCAAAGTGAATGGTCATCCGGAACAACGATTGCCCAACACGTTGAGCATTTCGATCGGTGGTCTTGAAGCGGTGTCTGTTCTTTCTGAACTTACAGAAATTGCTGCTTCGGCAGGAGCCGCTTGCCATGCGCCTGGCGAAACTACTTCGGGTGTATTGGCTGCCATGCAGGTTCCTGTGGGATATGCACGGGGAACCATCCGCTTTTCTACCGGCCGATCCACCACTTTTGCCGAAATTGACAAGGTGGTCGAATTGGTTTCAGGATGTGTAAGACGGTTGAATCCAGGCAGGGAGATTATCTCTGCGATTGATGCAGCGGATGTTAAGCTCACACATTTTACGCATGGACTTGGCTGTGCCTGCAAATTGAGGCCAGGTGACCTGGCAGATATTCTGAAGCAGTTACCCCCGACAGATGATCCTAATGTGTTGGTTGGCCCTACAGATAGTGACGATGCAGCAGTATACCGAATCAGTAATGAGTTGGCTTTGGTACAGACTGTTGATTTCTTTACACCAGTGGTGGACGATCCTTATCATTTTGGGGCCATTGCCACAGCAAATGCCATCTCTGATATTTATGCCATGGGTGCAAAACCTTTGTTTGCATTGAATATAATAGGATTCCCAACGGGCAGGTTACCATTGGAAGTGCTGAAGCGCATACTCCAGGGTGCGAATGATAAAGCACGCGAAGCAGGCATTCACATACTGGGTGGGCATTCTATTGAAGATCCGGAACCGAAGTTTGGAATGGCAGTAACCGGTATTGTGCATCCCGGTAAAATACTCACTAACGCTGGCCTCAGACCTGGAGATGCGCTTGTTCTCACGAAACCGATCGGACTCGGTGTGATTGCTACGGCCGTAAAACGAGGCAATGCCAGCCCTGAAATTGCAGCAGAAGCTATCCGCATTATGAGTGCACTTAATGACAAAGCGGCAAACATTATGGCGGCCTATGATGTGAGTTCCTGTACTGATATTACAGGATTCGGCCTGCTGGGTCACCTTTCGGAAATGACATTGGCGAGTAAAGCAGATGCTACATTATGGGCAGATTCTGTTCCTTTCATTTCCGGAGTTTCTGAACTGGTCAGGGCAGGGGCTGTTCCAGGTGGCACTCTTAACAATATCGATTATTTCTCGCCAAGAGTTCTTGAAGAAAAGCCAGTTTCGGATGTGATTAAAACACTTTTATTTGATGCGCAAACTTCCGGTGGATTGCTTATTGCGCTTCCAAACCAGCAGGCTGGTCAATTGCTTGCAGGGTTGCATAGCAGTGGAATTATTGCAGCGGCTTGTATTGGTGAAATTGTAAAGAAAGGCGCAGGTGTGATAACCGTTAAAAATAAAAAAGCGATCTGAAAGACGGTAGAGTAGTATTGTCAGCGAGTAATACTTTGTTTAGGCTCTATCCAATGCAGTCAGATCGCTCAGTGGTTTACTGAGTTGTACAAGATTTATGAGCAGGTGTGAGAAGAAAAATTAACACCATCTACTGTTTATGTCGTATCGGAAAAAAAGTAATAGCACATTGTGAATTATTTTGTCAGAAGATTTCCGTCAGCGACGATAAAGGTCGGAATTCTTATATCCGGATTACTGTTAGTTTTAACTGAACGCTTCAGGCCAGGTCTTGGATTCGGTGGGGATTTTTTGTATATTTGCAACAAGGCGATAAAAAAATACATAAGACATTGACTAATAAAATGGTTTGAGACTGACTGAAAACTAAAATGACTTGAAAGACAAAAGATTTACCCTGTTGAATAAAAATGAGAGTACTATAGTACATTGGAAAATTAAACATCCTACTGGGTTTAGCTTATCCTGATACAAAAAGAAAAAATTATTCCGGGAAATTATTGAAGAATAAATCGTATTTTTAAATTTGTACTAATAAAGATTAAATATGAATGATGGTCAAATGGAATGTTCAAACAGTGAATAAATGAAATATAGATAATTAATTTTTTATTTAATTGGTTTGTAAATTCTAAGATTATGAAATTGAAAGTATTAATACATGAAGACGAAAAACAGGGTTTTTGGGCGGAAATCCCTTCATTGCCCGGCTGTTTTACCCAAGCTGACACAATGGAAGAGTTATTTCCAAACATATACGAGGCAGTTGACGGATATTTGAAAGTTAAAGAAGAAGAAACCCTTAACAACAGTCCTTCATATATGAAGTCTCACAACAACAAAGATTATAAAATTTTTGAAATGATCGTATGAAATGAATCAGCGGAGAAAAATTTTGTAAATTACTCGAAAGCAAAGGGTGGGTGTTAAAAAGAATAAATGGAAGTCACTGTATTTATGGAAAACGTGGTATAGATGTTTTGCTGGTTATTCCTGTCCATAAAAACGATAACTTAAAAGCAGGACTACTAACGAGCTTAATGAAACTCTCTGAAATTGAGGGAAACGAACTATAACCAGTTAGCAAAGAAAGGAGGTGCAATACTACACCACTCCAGTTAATAAAAATTACTTTAAATCCTTCAGTTGCAGGAGTCGGCACACACACTATTGTTTATGTGTATGACAATGGAAGTTGCGATAAAGCTACCTGTGAAAGCGTTGATTTAACACAAAGCCTTGGTTTTTTAGAAATTAAAAGCAAAACCAATAAGGTATCAATAATTCCAAACCCAAATATCAATAGCAAAATAATTTTTCAACACTTCCAGACCAATCAATTAAACTAATTGCCGGAAAAGTTAGATAAAGAAAAACATCTTAAACCATTGATGCGACTGATTAACATCCCAGTTGCCTGCTATTGCTAAAGCAATGGCGGGGAATGTAGCTTTTTTATTTACGTTCTTTTAATTTACTTTTGCTGTAAAGAAAGATAAAATGCTACCAAGCCGTCACATGCTTCTTCGCTTGATCGTTTGCCACATTATTTACCCTTTCAAAATAAGCTAAGATGGGATTAAAATGCGGCATTATTGGCCTTGTCAATACAGGAAAAACAACCTTGTTCAATTGTGTTGCTAACACAAAAGTTCATAGTCAACCAGGAACACAGAAAGCAAATATAGGCCAGATCAATGTGCCTGATAACCGCCTTCTGGAGATTGATAAACTGATACATTCGGCGCGTGTTGTCAGGGCTACAGTCGATCTGGTTGATATTCCGGGAATGTCAAAAGGTTCGGGTCAGGCTGATAGCGGATCCAGCCGTTTCCTGGCCGATATCCAGCAAACAGATGCACTCATTCATGTGATCCGTTGCTTCGAAAGCGACACGGTGCCGCATATCGAAGGTAACGTCAATCCTGTGCGTGATAAGGAGATTGTTGATCTCGAACTCTGTATCCGCGATTTGGGCATGGTGGAGCGAAAAATCCAGCGGACAGACAAGCTCCTGAAACTTGGGGATAAAGAAGCAAAGAAAACGATTGAAATTCTTCATATCTATAAAACCCACCTGGAGGACTTTAAACCTGCACGCACTGCACCAGTAAGCACTGATGACCGGAGACAGATTGCTGATATGTACCTGATTACCGATAAACCGGTAATTTACGTTTGCAATGTTGATGATGCTTCTGCTGTGAATGGCAATCATTATTCTGACAAACTTCGCGAGGCAGTGAAGGATGAGGATACAGAAATATTAATTATTGCTGCAGAAATGGAAGCCGAAATAGCCGAACTGGAAGATCCGGAGGACAGGGCTATTTTCCTTGCTGATGCGGGGTTGGCTGAGCCCGGGGTGAATAAAGTTGTAAGTTCGGCCTACCGATTGCTGAATCTTCAATCATTTTTCACGGCAGGGCCCATGGAAGTCCGTGCCTGGACCATCCACAAAGGAACAACCGCGCCAAGAGCTGCTGGTGTGATCCATAGCGACCTCGAAAGAGGTTTTATCCGTGCCGAGGTGATGCATTACAATGATTTTATAAAGTATAAAACGGAACATGCGTGCCGCGACGCTGGTAAATTAATGATTGAAGGAAAAAATTATGTCATCGGCGATGGCGATATCCTGCACATCAGGTTTAATGTTTAATTGCGGTTGATTGCTTTTAACAGCGTTTGAATTCTTTGAAGTTAAAAAAAAATCAGCCAGAAAGATTCATTTTCTTTCCGGCTGATTCAATTAGTTTTAAAAGATTTTACTTCACAAATGATCTGATTTCTGCACTGTAATCAACCACGATATCAAGCCATTCATCCAACATTTGTTGCCAGCTGCCGTCGCCAAATAGTTTCTCATATGCTTTTTTTGTTCCCGAATCTTTTGACCATTCAGCATATGTATTGAAACTCCAAAGCATACCAACATCCCCAGTTTTACTTGTATGTAGCGGATTATTAAAAATGATAAAGGCGGTTGTTGCCATTGATTCATAAGTTTTCTTTAAATTCCCGGCAATCGCTTTAAACCGGTAATACTGGCCAGGTTTAAGCTGCACACTCCATACCTCATAATAGCTTGATTTCTTTAAGATGTCCATTCCATATGACAGATCAGGATTGTAATCCCACAAGCTGGTTTCCCCGTTTGTCTCTACCAATGGATCAATAGTTTTTGTCCAGTCATCGGCATGTCCATTTTCTTTTGCTGGACGGGAGTCGATACCAGCGTAGGTCGTAGGCCCGAATACCCAGACATACCAACCGGCTTTATCACCATATTCAACCTTTCTCAGGCCTGCTTTGTAAGGGCCGTCAGGATGGTACTTCACGTTATGCGCTTTAACAGCAGCTTCAAATTTTTCTTCCATTCCACGCTTTGGCAGAATGTACATAGTTTCTGTAACCATTGTAGGTTTCTCATCACTGGTTTGTGCAAAAGCGCTGCTAACATACAACAACGCAACAATTGCCATTGCAATAATCTTTTTCATGGTTTTTGGCTTTTGGTTTATAATTTGTAAAGATAATAAATAATAGCATGTTATCCAAATCTATTTATAAACAGTTGAAAGATAATTTGTTGCAATTAGTTGGATAATAATACTAATTCCTGAACTGTAAATGTTAAAAGTACAAAGGATAGAACTTTACTCCTTGCCCATTGATCTCCAGCGCTGGAAGCGGGAATTTCAGGAAGCCTATGGCTTCAAATACCCACTTTAGTATAACGGAGCGTGTGCGGATGCGGGTAAGATCAATATCGGGTGCAATGTAATATAGCTGACGGCGTTCGAATGGAGGTATAGGTTTACCCTGGTAAATGTTGGAATTTGTTACTGCGCCGGTCATGCCTGTTGCGCCATAGCCCACAGCAATATTCAACCATCGTGGAATTCTGGAATCCTTCCTGACAAAACTATGCAGGTTGGCTGATAGCCAGAACGTTTGTCCGTTGTAATCCTTGATCATTTGTTGTTCAAAATTGGTTCCCAACAAATCAGGACGATAAACGGGAAATGAGGTAGGATGGTAGGACCATTTCAACAATACCTTTTGATCGTGCCATGCCAGTTGTTGACTGATAAAAAGAGCCGAACCAACTGTATTTGCGGCCAGGTCGCCTGTGGAAGCACCCCACTCGGCCGAGAAACCATCGAGAATTTCGACGGTGGTGAGGAAAATGAAACCGGTAAGGCCACCTATCCAGGTAGCTTTCTTTTCGCCCATACCGGCCCATCGCCATGCGTGGTAGCCCAGATTGCCGACATAATAGGATGTGGTGGCATGGCCAAGTTTGTCCGTTCCCATCCATTCATCATTATCATTGATAACATGAAAGCTTGATTGCGGATAGTCGTTGTACCAAAGGTTGTAGAGACCGATCATAGTGCCGGCATATACTGCGCCACCGGCTATGGCCAGAATTGTGGTACGGTGGCGATATATCGTTGTGCTGTCCCTGGTGTTGCGAAGCGAATCGGTTTCACAGTCAAGGCCATAACCCGCAAGGCATGAGAGCGAAATGAAAAAACTGATGATGAGCAGGTAACAGCGCACTGTCGGTATGTTTGGGATTCAAAGGTAGTAAAATCAACGCTTGAAGGGTAGGATGGGGTTTATGGGTGAAGGTTTGTAAGAGGAGAGCAAGGGATTGCTGCTTATTTCAAAAAGAGTTGATGGCTTTCTTTAGCCAGATAATTTCAATTTCATATCTGAAAATCAAAACATATTTACACTATCTTTGTCCACTTATTAAAACACAGGGGAGAAATGGTTAATAATAACAATACAGTTTTTAATTATAATAATCCTTATCCGGATTATGAAAGCTGAACTGTGTTTGAAAAATCATATGAGGCTTTCCCGGTTCGGAAAGCCTTTTGTATTTCTGTGTGTTGCCTGAAATCTTTTTCGTCACTTAAAAATATTTTATTATGTGTGGAATTGTTGGTGTTTTTGAATTAAAAACGGCTTCTCAGAATTTAAGACTTCAGGTTCTGGAGATGTCGAAAAAGTTGCGTCATCGCGGACCAGACTGGTCTGGTATTTATTGCGGAGAAAAGGCCATCCTGGCTCATGAGCGGCTTTCCATCGTCGATCCGCAATCGGGCGGACAACCGCTGAAGAGCAGCGACGGAAAACTTATATTATCGGTAAACGGTGAGATATACAATCATATGGATATCCGCGAAAACCTGGTGCAAAACTATGAGTTTCTCACACACTCCGATTGCGAGGTAATTCTTGCCTTGTATCGCGAAAAAGGTGTTCATTTCCTCGAAGACCTGAACGGAATTTTTGCCTTTGCATTATATGATTCCGAGAACGATTGTTACCTGATTGCCCGTGATCATATGGGAATTGTGCCGCTTTATATGGGATGGGATCAGTATGGTAATTTTTATGTGGCATCGGAACTGAAAGCTCTTGAAGGCACCTGCAGCCGCATCGAGGAGTTTTTACCGGGGCATTACCTCTATAGTAAAGAAGGTGAAATCCGCAAATGGTACAGTCGCGAATGGACAGACTATTCGAAAGTTAAAAACAATAAAAGTAATATCCATGATCTCCGCACAGCCCTGGAAGAAGCCGTTCACCGGCAGTTGATGTCTGATGTACCTTATGGAGTCTTACTTTCAGGAGGTCTTGATTCTTCAATTATTTCAGCCATTGCAAAAAAGTATGCCGCCCGACGTGTTGAATCGCACGATCTGCAGGAAGCGTGGTGGCCTCAGCTACACTCTTTTGCTGTGGGATTAATAGGTTCACCTGACCTGGCTGCTTCAAGGGTTGTGGCTGAGCATATCGGTTCAGTTCACCATGAGATCGAATTTACAATCCAGGAGGGATTAGATGCTTTACGCGATGTTATTTACCATCTCGAAACCTATGATGTGACCACTATTAGGGCATCAACTCCCATGTACCTGATGGCCAGGGTTATTAAGTCGATGGGTATAAAAATGGTGCTTTCGGGCGAAGGGGCAGATGAGATATTTGGCGGATACCTGTATTTTCATAAAGCTCCTGATGCCAAAGCATTTCATGAGGAAACTGTTAGAAAATTGTCGAAACTGCATCTGTACGATTGCCTGAGGGCCAACAAATCGCTGGCAGCATGGGGGGTAGAAGGACGCGTTCCGTTTCTCGACAAGGAATTCATGGATGTAGCCATGCGGCTGAATCCCGAAGATAAAATGGCAAAAGATGGTAAAATGGAGAAATGGATCCTGCGCAAAACCTTCGAGGACTATCTTCCCGAAAGTATAGTATGGCGGCAGAAAGAACAGTTTTCCGACGGTGTTGGTTATAGCTGGATCGACACACTAAAGGAACTTGCGTTTTCAAAGGTAAGCGATGAACAACTTGCGAATGCCAGGTACCGCTTCGCGGTTAATCCACCAATGACTAAGGAAGAATACCATTACCGCTCGGTTTTTGCCGGCTATTTCCCTTCGGATGCTGCTGCTCACTGTGTGCCTTCAGTGCCATCGGTAGCTTGCAGCACACCCGAAGCACTGGCCTGGGATGCATCGTTCCGTAACATGAATGACCCTTCAGGACGTGCGGTAAAAACTGTTCATAACGAGGGTTACAAATAAGCTTGGTTTGCCAATCGGAATAAGATTAACTTTCTTAAACCTTACAGATTTTCTTTATTTATTAGACTTTTAATATCCTGATATTATTATAACAGAAGTACATTTGCTTAAGAATATATTTATGAGCAAAGTCTATAGATGCTTAGTCGCTGTTTTCTGCCTTGTAGTTTTCCCAAACATCCTTTATTCGGAAGGCACCAAACAGGTGAAGCCGACATCTGCTGCAAAAGGGCAGTTGTGTATCAACAAATCGAGGAATGACTTTGCTTTTTATGATGCATCACCCGAATTCCGGCTCAACATTGCTATAGCATATGCCTCAGAAGCGATAAGGTTTGGCTTTGGGCGAGTGATAGGAACAAACTCTACAGACCTTCTTTACAGGATAAAAGACCCTGCCGGCAATATTGTATTTGGTCCGCTTTCAGTTCCATCATCTGGTGCAGGTTTTATCAACACATACACCGAAGCGGTTAATGGGCCGTTTCTGGCAGCCGGGGGCTATGATTACCTGAGTTTGCTGCCATCGACCACCGGCAATTATTACCTGGAATTTTATTATCCGCCGTCATCGGGTATTTATAATGATAACAACCGGCTTTTGCTGGAATTTTTTGATATAAGTGTTGTGAATGCTGCCGGAAACGCCGTGGACGGACGCGTTTGGTCGAAAGCCTGGCAGTTCTGGAGCGAAATTCCGGATGACCCACCTACCAGTAACAGGTTTTACGGAAAAATGATGATTCTCTCGGACGACAGTATTGTAACGCAGATCAATTGTAACGGTTTCATTGGTGGAACATTCTCATTTTCAAGCAATATGACCGGGTGCGCTACGACCGGAAACCTACCGGATGACCGGATGTCGAGGCCGGGATTTTTCACCTATCCGCAATACAAAGTGTTTCTCAATGATCCTGACAGCATCCTTTTTCCAACCAAAAAAATGACTGCGGGTATTGTTCCGCCGGTAACTGTTTTTCCGAATTGTACTACCGGAGGTGCCGATTTTGGCATCAAAGTGGCCAAAGATGGTACGGTCAAACTTCTCGTTGAAATAAATCCTTCGCCAGGAGCCGATCCCGAAGATGTTCTGATCATTGCCAATGTAAAAGCCAATCCAGGCGGTATGGGATACAATACCATTATCTGGAATGGTTACGACAATAAAGGTAATCCAGTTTCCAGCAGTACAAACCTGGCATTCACGGTAACATATCTTAGCGGGCTGACCCATTTGCCATTATATGATATAGAAAACAATGATAATGGATTCATCGTACAACAAATTCGTCCGAAAGGGGAACAACTTAAAATCTACTGGGACGATACCAGAATTTCCGGAGGCACTTCGAATACCGCAACCGGGTGTATCAGTCCAAGTGGCTGCCACACCTGGAATAACAGCTTCGGGAATAATAACACAATAAATTCATGGTGGTTTGTCACCTGGTCCGAAATTCCAGGCACTACTTTCGTTACAAAAAAGATGCCTGGGCACTTGAGCATCAACGGTAGCAGTTTATACTGCACAGGAACAGGCAGCCTGATGTATTCGGTAGCCGCCGAACCGAATTCAACCAGTTATAACTGGTCTTATTCAGGAACCGGTGTTACATTTGCCGGAACGGGACCAATGACAACACTGAATTTTGCACCTGATGCCACGCCGGGTATTCTGTCGGTTTATGGTCATAACGATGCCTGTGGCAATGGGCAAGAAAGTTTATTTCCGATCACCTTTGAACCAATACCGGATGTTGCTTTGGTGCCATTTCCTGATATGTGCTATACAGCGCCTGGTTTCAGGCTTGCAGGAGGGAATCCGGAAGGAGGTGTCTATTTTGTTGATGGTATAATGGCCGATAGCCTGTATCCTTATAAAGAACCGGAGGGGTTGCATACCATTGTGTATGCATATACAGCGCCCTCGGGATGCTCGAATTCCGATGCGGCTGAAATTCTTTTGCGTAAAGGTCCTGACTGCGAAGGAACTCTCATTTTTCCAAATGCCTTTACCCCTGATGGCGATGGTTTGAATGACAAATTCAGGCCGGTAGTGCATAATATTTGTAGATTTATTTTGTATATATACAGTCGCTGGGGACAGCTTATTTATTCAACTGAAGATGAAGCCATCGGATGGGATGGAACGTTCAGAGGAGTAGCATGCCCGGGAGGAGTGTATGCTTATACAGTAACTTATGGCCTGTCTCTTCGGACAGATGAGAATAAAACAGAAAGAGGAGTGTTTGCATTGATCCGTTGATAAGAATATCTGGCTTGTACAGGTTAGGTTAAATAGCTAATTTAGCGCTTGATTTGAAAACGCCTGCAGCTCTCAGGCATCATGTGAACCATTGCAGACCATCCTGATGATGAAATTTAATTCCTTTCGCGTTCTGGCTATTATAAGTTGGATTATTGGCATTGCTGTGAGCGGATATGCCCAACCACTTACGGTGGAAACGAGGTTGGGGGATACCCTTACCTGCCCGCGAACAAATCTTGTTGTGCCTGTAAAAGTTACCAACATGATAAGTGTGGACTCTTTCATGCTTACCTTAAATTACGATCAGTCTGTATTAACATATATTTCGTTTCGCAGGGTAAATGCACAGTTGCTTCCGGATACGATTCACATTTCGGATCAATCCGGTGCTGTTACAATTTCCTGGCGCGGCAATTCGCCAGCCAACATACTTAACGATCGTATTGTAGAACTGATATTCCGCACCAGGTCTGGAAACAGCGC
>Ga0315283_10001063_pt1 | contig 21475 bp, 15 predicted proteins | sample YL17G09_0_MG_FD_204541 | JGI IMG/M metagenome (GOLD analysis project Ga0315283, IMG submission 204541) | Sediment microbial communities from Yellowstone Lake, YNP, Wyoming, USA - YL17G09_0 | ecosystem: Environmental > Aquatic > Freshwater > Lake > Sediment | place: USA: Wyoming | collected...
TGGATCGCCCGGCCGTTATACTTGTTAACAAATCCCAACAGCTTGTCTGAAAAGAATGGCGAGCGGGCAGCAGAGAAAGAATCCCAGACCAGGTATTGCAGGTCTGAATTACGGATTTGCAGATCCGGATTCAGGATGGGTTCATAGGTAGGATTTCGATGAAGAGGGTTGGCACTGACAGATAGCCCATATGATTTTCGCTCTCCATAGAACTGGATGATATTTGCCATCGACGGTCCAATGGTCATAAAGCGGGCATACTCAGGCACGTTTTCCTTGATCCAAGCGCCTGCTTCTCTTCCACCAGGAACACCGCCAGTCCCTGCCAGGAAGAGTGAGGATGTTTCCGGCTGTATGCGCTGCCAACTTGCTATGCCCAGTGAATAAACGATTGCTGAAATGGTTAACAATGAAACCAACGGCAAAACCAAAGGATTATTAAAAGTTATAGGCATCCGCAGTTTTTTTGCTTTAGTCAACAATAATCCCAGAACGCGCCCGGCTAACACCGCCAAAGGCGGTGCAATGGGGAGTAAATATTGAAATCCTTTTACCGGCCATATCTGGAAAAATGCTATCGGCACAATTATCCAAGCCAGGAGCAATTTTTCAATCCAGGAATGTTCACGCCACAGCAGCACCAAACCCAGAATGGCGACGGCAATTAACAGAAATCCCAATGCGGGGGGGACAACCTGTAGATAAAACTGCCAATCATGATTGGCACGACGAAAAAGCTGCCAGACAAGGTAATTGCGGCCGGTGGATGACCCGCCGTTTGCCAACAGCGATATCGGGAATGGAGAGATTACGAGAGCCATCAAGAAAGTGGCAACAATCAAATCCCTTATTCGAACATGAACTTCCGGAGTCAGAGCCAGGAAGGTATATATTGATCCTAAAAGAATTAGGCTGGTTTCCTTTGATAAGAAAGTCAACCCCATGCATGCTCCTGCCGTTAATAACCATTCGACTTTATGCGAATTTCCAAAGCGAGCCAACAAATATAAAGTGAGGGTGGCAAAGAATACCATGGGACCGTCCAGCAGCACTTGCCGCGAAACAATCACGTGATAAGGCATCAGAGCGAGAAATAAGGCAGCCAGCGCACCTGGAATGCGACCATAGAGAGTCTTTCCAAGTTGATAAGTAATGAACACGGTACCAAGGCTCACTGCCACAGCCAACAACCGTCCATATAGATCGCTGAAGTGTATCTTGTAGACCACTGAGAGCATGAACTGGAATAAAAGTGGATGGGCTCGAAATACGGGGAAAATATCCTTCAACACAGGTACGCCGGCGATCGTTGCTGCCTGTCCGGCATATACCGCTTCGTCGGTGTTATACCCCATGGCGTTGATTTGCCAGATACGTAAAAAGGAACCCACAGCCAATGCCATTATCACAATAACTCGGCTTAGCGCGACTTCGTTAATTATTGGTATTGGTAATACAACCGCGTTCGAAAAAAATATAAATTGTTGATCGCGGAACTTCAGCATAATATTATTTCCTTCTTCATGGTTCCATCCAGCCAATCGTCTTTTTTATCCAGGTTTATGGAAGGCACCACCTGATATCGAATTTATCCTCCCCATTTCCATTATTCCATGCAGAATTAATGCACATAGAAATGGGAAGGATAAAAAGTTTGTCTTGCAGGAAAACGAGAAAATTGATCGATCAGTTCTAATATCTTAACGAGCTGTTGCCGGTTGCGTCTCTGTTTGTTTGTTGGAACTACTATGCAGAGCGGTCTCTACCTGGTAGGCGCGGGTAATATCACGGGAAAACTGCTGGTTTACATAGGCCGGAATTTGACTCCACCAATTCATGGTGCTGGAGCGAATTACAGTCGCAGGAAGTACCCCCAATGCCTGGCGGATAATTGCGTGTTCTTCTTTGCGCAGATCGACGCCGTTATGGAGATAGAGGAACTCTTTTATATCTTCATAGGGAGGGAAGCCATAGGCATCTTCACAGTTTTGCAGCAGAATTTCCATGGCTTCATTATTGTCCATTGGAAGGACTTCTTCTTTTCCGCGTTCAATGATAAACATTCCAGCCAGGCTGGCTTTGTTGGAAAGCTTGACTTTGGGAACCAGGGTTTTTACGAAGTATTTCGGCGGTGGGATCAACATTTGTGTGATCATATTGATGGTCGCAGCGGGGAGGTGGGTTTTACTGATCAAGAAGGCAAAACGTCGCCCTGAACGAGAATGGATTCTGCTCTGGAAAGGCAAGGACCTCCTCTCGGCGAAGTTCAGGGTGTCCGAGTTAACGGCGCGCAAGGTATGGTAGCTGATGGTCAATGGCTTGGGGTAAGACATCGCCGTGCCATCCGCCGAAACAATGGTCATGTCATCAGAAAGGAATGCAGCCTGATCGCTGCTGCGCCGCTGGTAAGCCAGTATTTTGAGGAGTGTTGTTGTCTTGCCTGTGTCGGTACGGGCGGTAATCATGTAGGCTTTATCGCCGAAAGCTATTGTGGCTCCATGAACTAGAGCATACCCTTTTTTGACGAATGTCCATCGCAGGAGAGGTTCGATAACATTTGTGTAAAGCACATGGGGTGAACGGCGAAGCATGCTCGAAGCCACCACATTGACCGGTTCTCCCATTTCGATACCAACCTCAAAGCCCAGATGGCCGAGAATCTCGCGGTAACGCATATAGCGTCCGTCATCTTCACCAGACTTTTGTACGCGAGGCGTACCAATCCGAACGACAATTGTTGGATTTTGAATAAATGTTTTTACAAGGAAGGGTTCGAGTTCGGGTAATTCACCCTCAGAGATAATGGTCACGATATTATGTATCGCATAAGAAAACGTTTTTTTCATAATGGTCTCCAAATTTATGATTTTGCTTGTTGATTAATCGGAGCAATAGATGGCGCCTGTCCCCAGATCATCCTATCCGCCAGCGCAAATCGCAAAACAGTTAAAATTACCAGCGAGATCAGGTTTGAAACTACATAGTAGATACCAAGTACCTCAGTCAAAAGGTAGATTATGGGGCTGCGCAGCAACAGGGCTAAAAGGTTCATCACGAAGAATAGTCCCAGCCTTCGGGCACGGCCATTCGCATGATTTTTGTAACCAAAAACAAAGGTTTCAATTAGTGCGAAATTCCATAAAGTAGAAACGACCGTCGCGATGATTGCTGAAACCAGGTAATATATGTTTAAGAGGTCGGTTGCTATGTATAAAGCCAGCGAATTGATCAGTATGCCGCTTACCCCTACCAGGGCAAACCCGAAGAAACGAATTGATGCTTCACCGAATCGTAAGGTCAAGAGCAGGTTGAAATATTTCCAAGCTTCTGCGGCTGTAGCTTTGCTTTGGCCGGCATGGCGCAGACCAAAGTGAAAAGGGACCTCTGCCTTCCGCAAGTTTGGATTCCTGATCAGCATTTCCATAAGAATCTTAAAGCCCTTTGGTCGGAAAGCACCCAACTCGAGCGCTTTGACTCGCACCAGGAAAAAACCTGTCAATGGATCACTCACCCCGCTTAGTTGGCGAGGAAATAGGACTCGTGCGATTAAATCAAGCCCACGTGAAACCAGGTTGCGTGCGATGCTTAAGCCTGTCAGTTCACTCGCTTCGCTGCGGCGTGATGCGAGAACCAGATCGGCTTGCTTAGCGATGGCAGTTTTTAGCAGTACGGGCACAAGCTCAGGCGGGTGCTGCAGGTCACCGTCCATGATGCAAGCATATTCACATTGAACTGCCTTCAGACCAGTCACTACTGCTCCTCCCAATCCGCCGGTACGCTGTTCAGGTGTACGGTGAATTAGGCGGACATTCAGTTTCGGAAACTTCTGGATAGACGCCTCTACCACCTGAGGCGTTTCATCCGTGGAATCGTCCACAAAAATTACTTCAATATCTTTACCATCGAACGCTTTTTTGAGACCATTTAGCAAGTTATAAACATTTCCTGCTTCGTTCCGTGTTGGGACGATCACGGAGAGAGCCAGGTTTTTTTCAATGGCTCCTCTTGCATAGGTAAGAACATTTCCTGACACTAAATTATCGACTATCATTTCATCTCCTTTTACCTTAGTAAGAATCTGATAAACATTACTGTTCTGACATTCAACAAGTTTTGTATGGTGGTTTATTTGAAGTTTGGAAAAGAATACAGGTCCTTTCTTGTATATAATTACCAATGTTAATCAGAAGTAATACTACTGAGCAAATCACTCGGGCGGGTCATCAACATGTCATTTTTCCGGTATATATGGAGCCAGTTACTGTCATTGCTTACCACGATCAACCGCTTGTTGGGAAAAACCATCAGCAATCGGGGCAGCATTTCCGAATTTTCTATCGTCATGGATTCCTCTATTAGAACTACATCCGGATCAAGGTTGCCAATGTCAGCAATTAGGTGTTGTAAGTCGATTGCCGTACTATTAAGGACATTGATTTTGGAACCCGAACTATGAAGAATACTTCGCATGGCCTGATTCAGGATTGAGTTTTTTTTTATAATTAGGACAGAAGGTATATTCAAGAATTAATCCTTTTTAGACCATTTTTATCTAAATACAAGAATACCTATTTTGGTGAACTTTGTCGACTACCCTTACCAGAGGACCAGGTATTAAAAAAAGGCCATTACTCAATGGCCTTTTTTTAATACCTGGATAAAAAAGGGTTATTACTTTTTTCTTCCTAAATAGGTGGAATTACTTTTCCTCCAGATGTGAAGATTTGCTAGCGAGCCCACCTTGACGAGCAATAAATGCTGCCTGATGACGGTTTTTCACCTCTAATTTTTTCAGTATATTGCTAATGTGATGCTTTACTGTGTTTTCGGATATGAACAAACGGTGTGCAATTTTTAGGTTAGTATCACTACTTTCCATTTCGCGTAATACATCCAGCTCGCGAGGGCTTAATTTCAGCAGATGTTGTTCATTACCCGAATCTGATGAAGGCGTATGCGAGAACTCGTGCAGGACTCTGCTCATCATTTTGCGTGAGACTGCACTTTCTCCCCGGTCCATGGCCCGCAGGCTTGCTATCAGGTTGGAACCGGCAACATTTTTAAGCATGTATCCCTTGGCTCCGGCGCGCAAGGCAGCAAAGAGCTTATCATCTGTTTCATGGCCTGTTAAGAAAACGATTTTACATTCTGGCAAATGTGCCAGGATCGCACGGGTTGCCTCCAGGCCGGTACCATCCGGCAAAGAAAAATCCATGAGAATGATATCGGGTTCGTACCGATAGGCTTGCTCAATGCCCTCAGATACACTGCCCGCACCTCCAACGACTTCGAAGCCCTGGGTAATACCAAACAAGCTCATCAACCCTTCGCGGAAAAGAATATGGTCGTCGACGAACAATATCTTCTTATTGTTTACATTTGGAATTTTTTCTTTGCCCATGATAATTTGTAATCCATTTATCCGCTTGTCTTACTGGGTTCCCCTGAATCTAAGGGTGTTATTTAACTCAATAGTTAATATTGATGTATAAATCGTTAAAAGTATACTCAATACTGGAGGTATTTCAATCCTGCTAAGGTACCGTTTCTACACAGTTAAGTTTGATGCCACTCTTGGGCTTTAAAGCAAATCCCGGAACACCTTGATAAGTTTGGATACCAGTGAATGACCGGGAATTGCAGAATGTTCTTAAAAGCCAGTTCTGTCCCGGGATAGTTCCCCATCTTGATAAACTATTCCTTAGGTTTTTGGGAACAAGATTATAGATAAGCAAGAATAACATGGAGAAAAGTGCAATGAATTATTTAAACATAGAAGTTCTTTCCTTAACGATCAGCTGTATCCGAATAACATGATCGGTAAACATCCGAAGGTTCAGCCATGGATCTCCTAATCCCAGAAGCCAAGAGAATGTTTCGATAAGCATATATAGATATATAGAGCCAACTGGGGCGATTTCTGGAATTTCAACGGCATCCCTGTAAGCTCTTTGATAGGCAAGGATACGCCTAAATTCCGGGAATAACCCTCCCAGTTTACAAAAATGATAACTGATATTAAGTTATTTCCTGTTTTTTGCTGTTAGACTAGTACTAATGGATGCCAAATCTTTACACAACATATCATTCCTCAACCACGGAACTTATGTTGTGTGCAGCAGGCAATGAATGGATAAGCCTCTCACTGATTGACGTCTCACCGTATACCTGCACCACCAGTAAAAGTCACCAGCTAGGTTTTTCTCTTCTCAGTATTGTCACGGTTTGAAAGGAACCAAGAATTAATAATGAGATGTTGTCTGGAATGAAAAAAGTCAGCTTCAGAAATTTAAATTGGTGAACTATGGCGATGCAATCTCAATAATTTAGGGGTTGAAAAGATCCGTGAACGTGGCCACTACGTCAATTGACCACAACAATTGAAAGACGAAGTCGACACTGCTAGCACAGCATCGACTTCCTTAGCCAATGGTCCAGGAGGACACAAATGACTATTAAGAATTTTAGCACCAAATTACCTACTATTCAATCACCGGGGGATTTAAATGTTGCCAGATTCTATGTAAATCTGACGAGAAGAATATCCTGTTTTATTTACAATGGATCGCTAAAACGATCAGTGAACATCTGTGCTACGCTATTGCTGGTTTTCACACTGGTCGCCGGGGTGCCAAATGTTAAGGCCGCCCCAGTAGCCGCCAAGCTACAGCAGCAGTCTTCAATCAGGGCTGCCTTCTACTATCCCTGGTTCCCTGAAGCATGGACGCAACTCGGGGTATTCCCTTATGCCAACTATCACCCGTCACTGGGTAATTACGACTCCTCTGATCAAGCCATCCTCAAGAAACATATCCAGGCTATGCAATATGGCAATATCCAGGCGGGAATATCCTCCTGGTGGGGTCAAGGATCGAAAACTGACGGTCGGGTTCCAGCCCTGCTTCAGGCTGCCTCAGGGAGCACCTTTCGGTGGGCGCTTTACCACGAACAGGAAAGTTTGGGAGACCCTTCAGTAAGCCAGCTTACCAGCGATCTAATCTATATTCGCGATCGATATGCCAGTGACCCTGGATTCCTAACCATGGATGGCCGATTTGTAGTATTCGTTTATGCCGATGCGGCAGATGGTTGTGGGATGGCTGACCGTTGGAAGCAAGCCAACACAGTCAATGCTTATATTGTGCTAAAGGTGTTCCCGGGCTATGCAAGTTGCACGAGTCAACCGGAAGGATGGCATCAATACAGCCCGGCCGTTGCCGCAGATTCACAAGGGGGTTACAGCTACTCGATCAGTCCCGGCTTTTGGTTATATGGTAACACCGAGCGCCTGGGACGCGATCTGGCCCGTTGGAATACCAATATCCGCAACATGGTTGCATCGGGCGCTCTCTTCCAGCTCGTCACTACATTCAATGAATGGGGTGAAAGTACTGTGGTTGAATCGGCAACGGAATGGAGCAGTGTATCGGGTTATGGTGAATATTTGGATGCTTTGCATAACAATGGACAGGTTGTGCCTTCACCAACCGTTGCACCCACAGCGACAGCTACACCGACCGCACCAGTTCCAACAGCAACCAATACCTCGGTACCTACTGTGGTCAATACTCTGGTGGCGACCCCGACATCGACTTCGGTTACATCGACAACAACGACATTTACGTCTGATGCAGATTCATATGTGGATGCATCGGCTGTCAATACGAATTATGGTGGTTCGACACAACTACGTATTGATAACTCGCCGATAGTTCGAGATTACCTGCGTTTCAACGTCCGGGGATTGAGTGGGGTGGTGTCAAAGGCTACCTTGCGGATTTATGCGAGCAGTTCTTCAGCCGCTGGCTACCAGGTATATTTGGTCCCAGACACAAGCTGGGGTGAGATGAGTATTAATTACACAAACGCCCCGACGTTGGGAGGTCTGGCTGGATCGTTCGGCGCGTTCGGTGCTGGGGTGTGGACAACGGTGGATATCACGTCTTTCATAACCGGCAATGGTACGGTTAGTTTGGCGATGACCGCCCTCAACAGCACCGCTGTCAGTTTTGTCAGCCGTGAGGGTGGTGTGAATGCACCCCAATTGGTCATAACAACCGGAGGCGGCAGCGTTGTTACCGAGACGGCAGCTCCTTCAGCGACACCTACTGCTACCGCCATATCCGTTGCAACTGCCATGCCAACAGCGACGAACACACCGATGCCAACCCAAGTTTTTACAGCGACACCTTCAGCTACCGCCGTACCACTGCCTACAGTTACAAGTACCCCGATTAGTGGGAGTGATCCTGTTTTAATTGGCGCAGGAGATATTTCCTCTTGTTCAAATGGGGGTGACGAGGCCACGGCAAAATTAATCGATAATATTAATGGAACTGTCTATACCACTGGTGATAATGTTTACGAAAGCGGTACTGCAGCTCAGTTTACCGATTGCTATGGTCCAACCTGGGGTCGGTTCAAGGCACGCACCCGCCCATCCCCGGGCAACCACGATTACAACACATCTGGCGCATCCGGTTATTACGCATATTTTGGTTCGGCTGCCGGCGATCCGACGAAGGGCTACTACTCTTACAATCTTGGCACATGGCACATTGTTGTACTAAACAGCGAAATTAGCGAGGGCGCCGGTTCTATTCAGGAGCAATGGTTACGCCAGGATCTGGCGGCTAACCCGACCGTATGCACACTTGCCTATTGGCACGCACCGCTTTTTTCGAGCGGTTCTTCCCACGGGAGTACTGCCGGCTCCAAAGCATTGTGGCAGGCACTCTACGAATACCACGCTGAAGTGGTTGTCAATGGTCATGAGCATAACTATGAAAGATTCGCTCCACAATTACCATCTGGAGTTGCAGATCCGAAAGGGATCCGTGAATTTGTGGCTGGGATGGGCGGCCGGAGCCACTATGGCTTTGGTACGATCCTCCCGAATAGCGAGGTCCGAAACAGCGATACCTACGGCGTGCTCAAATTCACCCTTCACTCGAATAGCTACGATTGGCAGTTCGTCCCTGAAGCGGGAATGACGTTCACCGATTCGGGCACTGCACAGTGTAATCCATAATTCGGGGTGCCAACGACATCTACTCCATCTATTGGAAAAAAGGTTAACCCAAAGCCCGCCAAACCATCGGCGGGCTGTATTTTTCAATCAAGTAGACCACCTCGAAATTGATCACATGGTCTGATTTAGGCGGACTCATCCACACAGCCCTGCCGCCAAAGGTGACCATTTCGTGCGAGGAGCTGCTCTGCTTCATCGGGTCCCCAGTCCCCCGCTTTGTAGGAGACAAGCGGCGGGGCGTTTTGATCCCCCCAACCTTGCAAGACGGGATCCACCAACCGCCAGGCAGCTTCCAATTCATCGGAGCGGGTGAACAGCGAGGCATCCCCCTGAAGCGCTTCGAGCAGTAACCGCTCATAAGCTTCAGGTAATAGTGTCCCGTTGAACGATGAATGGTAGTGAAAATCCATATCTACTGACCGCATTTCCTGGTCTGAATCGGGGACCTTGGCCTCGAAGCGCAGGTGAATGCCTTCATCCGGCTGGATGCACAAAGAGAGGATGTTGGGGGTAAAGTCACTGGTTTCCGGAAGATGGAACATCATGTGCGGGGGGCGCTGGAATTCGATAATGATCTCGGATGTCTTGCGCTTGAGCGCCTTACCGGAACGCAGGTAGAACGGCACACCCTTCCAGCGCCAATTATCCACAAAGAGTTTGAGCGCGGCGTAGGTGGGAGTTTGGGAGCCGGGTGCCACGCCTTCTGCCTTGAGATAACCTTCATACTGAGCACGGACCGTGTCAGCCATCGCGATGGGGCGGATACTTTGAAAAACTTTGACCTTTTCATTGCGGATGGCATCCGCGCTGAACGAGCTGGGCGGCTCCATGGCCACCAGTGCCAGCAGTTGAAGGATGTGGTTTTGGAACATGTCGCGCAACACGCCGGCCGTATCGTAATACCCGGCACGATGCCCAATATCCTCGCTTTCAGCAACGCTGATCTGCACGTTGCTCACATAACGGCGATTCCAGACAGGCTCAAAGATGGTGTTGGCGAATCGAAAGAACAGGATGTTCTGCGCGGTCTCCTTGCCGAGATAATGATCAATTCGATAAACCTGACGCTCATCGAAAGCAGAATGGACTGAGTGGTTGAGTTCCAGCGCAGAAGAAAGGTCACGTCCGAAGGGTTTTTCAATAATGATGCGCCGCCAGGCACCGTAAACCTCATCATCCTTTGACATGCCTGCCGCGCCAAGGAAGCCTACAACCGGTGAATAAAACTCGGGTGCAGTAGCCAGGTAGTAAAGGCGATTGGCTGGTCCGTTTTCCAGTGAACGCAGGAATAATTCAAGTTTGGGAAAATCGTCAGCCTTATCCAAGTTGCCATTGAAATAGTGAATTTGTTCGGCAAACTTGTCCCATGTCACGGTTTCAAAACTTTCAGGGCTGAATTTCTCCACCCCGTCACGCAAATTAACTCGAAAGGTGTCGTTGTTATAAGGACGGCGGGCAAATCCGACAATGTTAGCGCAATTCGATAGCCGGTCCTTCTTGAAATTGTTGTATAGGGCGGGGATGAGTTTACGCCAGGTCAGGTCGCCTGATGCCCCAAAAATGATGATGCTGGTAGATTCGCAATCACTTGTCATTATTCAGCCTTTTGAACCCTGCCAAGAAGCTAAGGGAGTTATCCATGCAAGGTGATTAAATTGAGACACCTCAACTATATCACTGGTAAGCGATGCCGAGATAATTTTCATCACCGATACATTTCGCGATCAATTTCTTCAGTACCTGCCAGAAAGTGCCTTACTTCAAATACCGGTCGAAGAACTCAATTGTGCGGTTCATGGCCATGGTGAAATAGTTCGATAGGTTGTGGTTATCCCTCGGGTAGGTGTAGAGCTCGACCATCTTTCCCTCTTCGAGAAGCTGCATGAATAGCGATTCCGAAAACTCCACCGGGACGCTTTCATCTGCGGTACCGTGATGCAGTTGCAATGGACCGGAGATATCGTCCAGATAACTGTTTGAGGAGATTGATTTCCAAAAGGCGGGATTTTCTTCAGGCGAGCCGTAAGTATCGAGCCAATCCAATCGCCAGTTGTGGCCGTCAGGCCGGGGGGTGGGCGTAGGACCGTCATTGTGCCGCCAGTTATAGAGCAGGTCTTCATAGTCACCGACAACGCCCGCCCAGATGACACCAACCTTGATATCGGGAGAGATGACCATGGAGCGCAGGGTCAGGTAACCTCCCATCGAGTGTCCCCACATACCGATTCGCTCAGGATCGACCAGGGGATATTTCTTAATGGCCGCAACTGCATTGAGTACATCCACAACATAACCGGGATCGCCGTATGCCCCGCTGGCCTCTCCCTCGGATCGATCGTGACCTCGATAGTCGATGCGAAAAACGACGTAACCGCTTTGCGCGAGCCTATTGACATAGGCGATATAGCGCTCGGTGGTGCGGTAAACATCAGGTGGGATGTAACCATGGTTGAAAACGATGGCCGGCCACCCGGTGGGTGGCATTTCACCGCGAGGAACGGTTAATAATCCATATATTTTTAATCCATCTGAGAAGTAATAGGCGTAGTAGCGGTCATAATTTGAACCTGGCTCAAGTTCCTTTTCGATAATAATATCGCTGCCGGGGTATTCCGTCTGGCGCATGGCAGGAATGGCCAAGGGATGATAGGTTGGTGTTGATGTCGGAACGGCGGTGGCAGTAAAAGCCGGGGTTTCCGTTGCTGATGGGGCTTGGGTTGCCAACAGGGGGGTGGCAGATGGGGTAAGTGGAGCTTCCTTGGCTCGCTCATTGATAGCCGGCTGGGAGCAGGCTGAGAGAGTGATCGCAGAAAGAAAAAATAAAAGTAATGGAAGAATGTGTTTCATTGAATAAATAATTCAGATACAGATTATCTTAATTATAAGCGTCATTAGCTGCGAGAACCAATAATAGGATAAGAATTAAATAAGAAAAACGCCGATATGGATTAAAGGCGTTCTTCTAAGCTTATTAAAGTTTTCTTGCTAGTTAGCTACAACTGCCGGCCTGAATTTATATCCGTACACCAGCACTCCACGCTCGTCTCCATCGGAGCGCAGCTTGCGGGTGACCATCTCGACCGGCATTCCGATCTCGACCGGTTGGCTGCCAAGGTCTGTCAATTGAGCGGTCACCATCGGACCTTCGTTCAGCTTGACGAGTGCCACGGTGTAGGGTGCGGTGTGGTCATATCCGCTGGGTGCCTCGTAAATGGTCGTGAAGGAAAAAACTTCGCCTTTACCGCTGAAAGAATAGAGGGTTTTCGCTTCGCCTCCGCAGGACGGGCAAACGTCGCGGGGCGGGAATATCTTGTAATCGCAGTGCGGGCAGACTTCGCCCACCAGTCCGTATCGTTGCTGCTTAAGTCGCCAATGGCGTGGAATTTCCATTTTTATTTCTCCTTGTTGAGGTCTGCAAGGCTAATTTTAGTCCGTCTGGCTCTCAAGAACTATCAAGGTGGTAAACGCGATCCGGATTTAGCCTTCGGAGACTATCAAATCCTCTCAAGGATGTGTGTAACGGCGGTGGCTGCTGGTCCGCCCAGGGATTGGATCATGCCGACTTTTGCCCCACCAAGTTGTATGGACGGGTCCGCGCTGCCCCGAAGCTGGGTCACTGCTTCCACAACCTGATACACGCCGGTCGCCCCGCCCGGAAATCCCCGCGCCTTGAGGCCACCCATGGTCGCGCAGGGGATTTTCCCCGCCCGGGCAATAGAACCATCCGCTGCCATCTTCCATCCTTCCCCACGCGGGGCGAAACCTGCCGCTTCGAGGGAGAGAGCGGCATAGATGCTGAAAGAGTCATGATATTCAAAGAAATTAAGGTCGGCTAGACCAATCCCCGCTTTTTTTAGTGCCTGACCAACGGATAATTTGGCCGCCTCAAATCCCAGCATGTCGTGCCGGTCGTGAAGCGCCAGCGTATCCGATGAGGCGGCAGAGCCGAGGATTTTCACCATCGGTTTCGATAATCCATCTGGCATAAGTTCGCGCCGGGTGAGGACGACCGCAGCGGCGCCGTCTGCGTTGGGCGCCATGTCAAACATGTTGACGGGGTCACTCACCATTTCGGCTTTGGCATAGGCCTCGGGTTTGATCGCCTTGCGGAACATGGCGTTCGGATTCCCAACTCCGTTGGCATGCGCGGTCAGTGCGAATCCGGCGAACCCACCCTCAGGGACATTAAATTCGTGCATGTAACGACGCATGATCAGGGCGGCCTGCGCGGAAGTGGTCATACCCTGCACGGCTTCGAAGTCTGAGTCGCTCGTGGTTGCAAGGGCTTCCTCCACCCCTGAACCTAGCGTGTCGGTGAATTTCTCCACTCCGACGACCAACGCCACGTCCACCATGCCGCTTGCTACAGCCAGATAGCCCTGGCGGAGTGCCGAGCCGCCCGATGCGCCGGCCGCTTCCACGGTGACGGCTTCAATACCGGTCAGTCCTGCGAAATCCGCCAGCAAAACTCCGAGATGAGCCTGGTTGGACAGGTTAGGCGCGAGCATGTTGCCCGCAAACAACGCCTGCGGGTTGAGCCCGCCGGCATCCTGGATGGCATCGCGGATGGCGAGGTACGCCAGGTCGCGCAGGGAGATCTCCCAGTGTTCAGCGACCACAGTTTGTCCGATGCCTGCGATAACGACTTCTGTCATAGATCACCTATCATAAAATCCGAAGTTCTTTATCCCATGGATTATTTAAATTTCGTAATCACCCACCGAAAAAAGACCCCAGCAAACGCTCCAATAAAAGCGAAGATCATAGGCAGGATTATGCCCGCATACCAGGGAGTGGTCTCAAACAGCGGTGTATAACCCAGTGCACGGGCCAGGTAAGATACAACCGGGATCCCGCCGCCAATCAGCAGGGCAATCAACCAGGCTTTTTGGGGATTCGCCACGCTAAAGCCAAATGTAAATGCGAGAATCATCAAAGCCGAAAATTGAACTTCCTCTGAGTTGAAATCACGCCAACCAATTAGCAATCCAAAACCCAGCGCGCCGACGATGGTCCAGTTCTTGTTTTTCATTACTTCACCGCCAGTTTGCCTCGATAGCGCACGTAGGTGGCGTAGTCAATTTCCGTCCGCCGTGAAATATATTCCTGGGTCTTGACAGCGCGGTCGCGCCGTTCGGTGATCTTGTCTGTCACGAGGATATCGAACGCATCAGAGCCTGCACCGGAACCAAAGGAAACCATCAGCACCCGTTCGCCGGGCTGGGCAATGTCCAGGACTGCCGTCAGCCCGATCATGGCTGCGCCGGCGTACGTATTTCCGATCACAGGGACGAGCAAACCCGGTGCGATCTGGTCCATGTTGAAGCCGAGCTGCGAGGCCACGCGCTGCGGGAACTTGGTATTGGGCTGGTGAAAGACCGCCCACTTGTAATCCCTGGGCGTTGTGCCGGCGGCTTGCATCAAGGCAGTCGCTGCCTCAGTGATGTGCTTGAAGTAGGCCGGCTCGCCGGTGAAGCGCATTCCATGCTCGGGATATTTCTGGTTTTCGCGCCTCCAGAAATCCGGCGTGTCGGTAACATAGGAATATGAAGAGTCGATCACGGCCAGTGACTCTTCAGCAGGTCCCACGATGAAGGCCGCACCGCCCGCGCCGGCGGTGTACTCGAGTGCGTCGCCTGGCTTGCCTTGGGCAGTGTCCATGCCAATGGCCATTGCATAATGCCCCATCCCCGAACCGACCAGACCCATAGCGGCAACAAGCGCTTCTGTGCCGGCTTTGCAGGCAAACTCCCAATCCGCCGCCTGGGTGTTGGGAACAGCACCGATCGCTTCGGCGACCACCGTGGAGGTGGGTTTGACTGCGTAGGGATGCGACTCTGACCCCACCCAGACTGCGCGCAGTTCTGTCGGGTCGATCTTCGCCCGCAGCATGGCGTTGCGCGCCGCCTCGATGGACATGGTGATGACGTCCTCATCCAAACCAGGGACGGCTTTTTCTTTGATGGGCAGGCCGCCCTTCCCACCGGTCCAGATGCGGGCGACTTCCTTCGCCGGCAGCCGATATCGTGGAACATAAGCGCCATAGCCTAGGATGCCGACAGGCTTGTTGGGTTTGAGCAGGGTGGGGGAATTGTGAGAATGAGGGGTTGTCATGTGTTGAATTCCTTATGGACCAGGGCGGTAGATGTATGGGGCGATCCACAGACTTTGATCCAGTTGAGGTGTATCGTTTTGCGGGCGGAGTGTCAACACCAATTCCACGGTTTGACCAACCAGGGAACTAAGATCTTCATCCACTACTATTTCAGGATCTCCAAATTTGTAATTCCAGGAAAGGAATGGTCCAGAGTACTTACCTTTTGTATCAAAAAATTCCAGAGCATATTGTACATCGCAAGGAACTTCGCTCTGGCAGCGCAGCGTGGCGCGGAAGCGATCACCCGCGTGAATGGTGATGGGCGGGTATTGTAGGAAAAGTGCCGCATAACCATTGGTGGCGGGCATCGTCAGCAGAACCGGTGTGCCTTCTGACAGGCCTTCCAAAGTTGGATCCAAGGGAGCTGCATAACCACCTGAATGGTCTGCATTGACATCCGGGCAGGGGACGAGATGCTGCCCGCCGTTCATCCATTGCGCGTTGCACAATAATGCGACAAAATCAAGAGCGATGGTTCCAAGAGCTGGGACGGGCGTTGAGGTCGGCATCAATGTAGCGGTAGGATGAATTTCGGTAGCAGCAGGTGGAGGCGTATTGGTTGGAACTTGTGTAACGGTCCGAGCGCGTTGTGCAATGCTGCAGGAAGTTAACAAGAAGGCAATTACGGATACTAACAGAACATGTTTCATGAACTATTTCATCCCTTTCAAGATTTCTTCCGCCTTGTCAATTCTAACCGTCTTTTCTGCTACCAATTGTGCCGCCACCTTTTCGATCTGCTCACCAGACGCACCTGCCGCGATGGCAACCTGCCTCGCATGCAGGGACATGTGCCCGCGTTGGATACCTTCGGTGGCGAGTGCACGCAGCGCAGCCAGATTCTGGGCGAGCCCGACCGAGACGATGATCTCTGCCAGTTCGGAAGCTGTTTTCACTCCCATCAGCTTAACCGCTGCTTGCGCGGCAGGGTGGACCCTCGTAGCACCGCCGATAATCCCTACTGCCATTGGCATCTCGAGCGTGCCGACAAGATTTCCATCCGCATCACTGCCCCAAGTGGACAGGCTGGTGTATTTTCCGGAACGCGCAGCATACGCGTGCGCCCCGGCTTCGATGGCGCGCCAGTCGTTCCCGGTGGCGATGACCACTGCGTCCACACCGTTCATGATCCCCTTGTTATGCGTCGCGGCTCGGTAGGGATCGGTAACAGCGAAGGCGTAAGCGGTGATGATCCCATCACGCACCTCTTCGCCCGTGAAACGGTCAAATGCCAGTTCATTGAGCGGTACCGTGCATCGGGCGCGCGCTAAACGTTTATCCGCCAGGTTGGAAAGGATCCGCAGATGAACTTTCCCGCCCGTGATCGCTTCCACGTGGGGAGCGAGTCGTTCGCAGGCTGTGTTGATGGCGTTGGCGCCCATGGCGTCCCGCACGTCATAAATTAAATGGACGACAAGAAAACTGCCGATGGGGGAATCGTCGATGATGCGGACCTCCAGATCACGCGCGCCGCCGCCAAGTTTCTTGAGCACTGGGTCGATCCCGTCGGCCTCCGCCAGCAGCTCGGATTTGTGTTCAAAAAGTTTTGATCTGGCTTCGTTCAGGTTCGGAACCTCGATGACCTGCATCTGCCCGATCATCAAAGGGGAAGTGGTCGTTGTGTGGAAACCGCCGCCTGCCCGGACAAGTTTTGCCATAAATGAAGCGCCTGCCACTACAGAAGGCTCTTCAATGGCCATCGGCACGAGCACATCCTTCCCGTTTACCTGAAAGTTAAGCCCGATTCCCAGCGGAAGCGCGTGGGTACCGATGACGTTTTCAACCATGTGGTCGGCGGCTTCCGGCGATAAACCGCCCTGGGATTGGAATACAGCCAATTCATCAAGGCTCAAACCGCTCGATCTGGCAACCTCGTTCAGGCGTTCGCTCAAAGATTTGTTGTAAAAACCCGGGATTCGGGAAGATGTCATAACGGGATAACTCCTGATGAATTTGCAGTGCTGCAAAATATGTTTCCTTAATGTTACCCTGAATTATTTTATCGTTCCCTTCTGGCAAAACCTATCAACTTGTATGAAATCGCCTATCACAGTACAATAAAAACCGGAGGTGTCAGAATGCTTCTGACGCGACAACAGTTGGAAGAGCGACTGGTTGCGCTTCACCGCGCCAGCCTAGAGCTTGTCAAGGATGTTTCGCTGGATACCCTGTTGGAGCGCATCGCGACTGTCGCGCTGGAGCAGGTTAATGCACGTTACGCCGCCCTGGGGGTCATGGATGAAAACGGCAAGCTGACACGCTTTATCCATGTTGGGATGACAATCGATGAAGTCCGGCAAATTCCCCACCCACCCGTAGGTCGGGGTTTGCTGGGTGAGGTGATCAAATCCGATTTTCCCATTCGCGTATCCGAAATCAGTAAACACCCAAGATCGGTCGGATTCCCAGCAAAGCACCCTCAAATGCATTCATTCCTGGGAGTGCCGATCAAGGCAGGTGGTAAACCCCTTGGGCAGATCTACCTAACCGAAAAAATCGGCGCACCCGAGTTCACTCAGGATGATGAAGGCATCATCGAGATGCTCAGCACCTATGCGGCAGTGGCCATCCAAAACGCCCGGTTGTACGATGACCTGCGAGAACATGACCTGGCTCTCACCCGTCGCAATGAAGACCTCTTTCTACTTAATAACATCGCGGAAGTCCTGACCGCCTCGCTCGATCTGGACGATATCCTTGCCAAAACACTGGGTCTTGTCATGGATTACCTGCACGTCGAAGCGGGTGAGATCTTTTTATTACAGGACGACCGGACTTCCCTAAGGCTGGTTCTTCAACGAGGTGAAGCAGCTGAAGCTTTTTGGTCACGCAACCTGTTTGATATTGGCGAGGGGATTGTCGGCCTGGTGGCGCAGAACGGCGAATCGATCATCTCGCACGACCTGGTGCACGATGAGCGTTTTCTCCGGGACGCGGTCGTAAAAGCGGGATTCCGCCAATTGGCTTGTTTTCCGCTCACCAGCGCAGGCCGTGTCGTGGGAGTTCTGAGCGCTGCCACCCGCAGCCTGACTCCGCTCGATGAGCATGAAGTGCAGCTATTGACGGCTGTGTGCGGGTGGGCGGGTCTCGCCATCGAGAATGCCCGCCTGCACAGCAATGCCCGCCGCCTGGCGGTGCTCGAGGAGCGCGAACGTATCGGCATGGACCTTCACGACGGGATCATTCAATCTATTTACGGGGTGGGGCTGGTACTGGAGCACGCCAAGCTTCTGGCTGTCGAAGATCCCCGCCACGCCCAGTCGCGAATTCAACTGGCCATTAAAGATTTAAATGAAACAATCCGTGATATTCGCTCCTATATTCTCGATCTCCGTCCGCGCCAGTTGGGCAATGAGAACCTGATGATGGGGTTAAAACGCCTCGTCACGGAATACCGCGCCAACACGCTCAGCGAAGCCGCCCTGAGCGGAAATCCCGATGATTTGAATGATCTCCGACAGGACCATGCCTTGGCGTTGTTTCATATATGCCAGGAATCCCTGGCGAATGTCGCCAAGCATGCCGCTGCCAGAAAAGTCGACATTTTTATATGGAAAACCGATGATCGCGTATTGATGGAGATTAGAGACGACGGCAACGGCTTTGACCTCGAAAAGATGACCATGACGCTGGGACATGGACTTTCCAATATCTATACACGTGCGCACAACGTGGGCGGGGATGTTGAAATCACTTCGACCATCGGGGAAGGGACCAGCATCCTGGCCTGGGTGCCAAGAACGGGTAAGTAGCCGGGGGGTATTAATAATCCAACGGCACCAGGCCGTTTTTGTTTTTAAGAATAAGATAATCATCTTGCATCATGCCAACTTCAGCGCTCATATTACTTTTCGTTTCTGCCGTCCTGCATACCACCTGGAATCTGCTTCTTAAACAAGCGAACGATAAATTCATCTCCACCTGGTGGGCTGTGCTGGCAGGATCGGTTGTTTTCCTCCCTGTGTTGTTCTTAACCGGTCTGCCTGCCCGCCAGACGTGGATCCTTCTTGCTGTCAGCGTATGTGTCGAAGTAATTTATTACGCCTTGTTGTCCTATGCCTACCAGGATTCGGATTTTTCACTGGTATATCCCATGGCTCGAGGCGCTGCACCGGTGTTGATTGCATTATGGTCCATCCTTTTTTTGGGGGAGATGCTGACTCCCGGGGGGGTGGCAGGGCTAATCACCGTTATCCTGGGTCTCATCATCGTCGGAGGCAGCGGACTTCTGTTATCGCGCGAGAAGCCACACCCCAAGGGGATCATCCTTGCGCTGGCGATCGCGTTGTTGATCTCAATTTATTCCGTGATCGATGGGGCAGCGGTAAAGCAGACATCCGCTTTTCCGTATGCCATACTGGTCTTTTTTCTTGCTCCAGTAATCACTTCACCTCTTCTGATCAGACGTTACGGGCGGGAGAGAATAACTGCTACCTGGAAAATGAATCAAAAAAGGCTATTCGCAATTGGATTATTGACAGTCATTGCATATCTTCTTGCGCTTACTGCCTATTCGATTGCTCCCATCAGTTATTCGGGCGCGATCAGGGAAGTCAGTGTGGTGTTGGGCGCATTCGCAGGCTGGAGATTCCTGGGTGAGAAGATGGGTTGGCAACGGATAACAGGATCTGTGATCATTTTTATTGGGATTCTGATGATTGCTATCACTGGTTAATGAGTATATCGTCATCGAGAATCCAAAACTTGATAAGATTTTTCACTTGCTCAGGGATTCAACGTGTTTCAGTGTAAATTTGGTTTCATGAGTCACCAGAAACTGTGTTTCACATTAGGAACACTACAAGATGTATCGCGCAGTTTATTTTAAGGTAGATATACGATATTCGTTTTAATCTCGACATGGTGCACCATATGTGGGGGATAAAAATCTTTGCGGTGGTGAGTGTGGCTGAAACATCTGTTCTAAATCACCTCATTTATCCCACTTGGTTCTTTAACATTTTGTTATCTTAAAAAGTGTGAAGTTTTTAAGTAAGCGTAGGTCTGGCGTGTGGCAATCCTGAAGGAGATTGATTAGAATAGGGAAGTAATAATTGAATGGGTTTTACTTTCCATTCTCGATGGAGCCCCTTTCTGGGTAAATCAATCCCAGAGTTACAACTTGATACGATGGTAAATGAATAACTCGTTGTGGAAGCAACGGGCTTGGATCGATACATCCCAACCAACCCCCAGTGTCCAATACCACAGGGGGATTTCGGAGCCTCACCATGAAAGCAGAACAAGCCTGGCAATCAGTTCTTGGACAGCTGCAAACGGAAATGCCTAAAGCGTCCTTTGATACCTGGGTGCGTGATACCCAGGTCCTTTCCTATGATGAAGGCTTGCTTACCATTGGTGTGGACAATGCCTATGCCCGTGACTGGCTTGAGTCGCGTCTCGCAAGCACAGTCAATCGACTGATGGTGGGTGTAATGAACCGCTCGGTGGATGTGAAGTTTGTCGTCAGCTCAGGAGTTGACCCGGCCGAGGTGATCGACGATCAGCTTCAGGAAGGGCAGATTCAAGAGGGAGATGCTATGCTGCCCTATCCGTCAATGCCGGATCGCCACCCCGCTCTGAATCCCCGCTACACGTTTGATAATTTTGTGGTCGGCTCTAACAACCGCCTCGCGCATGCAGCTTCTTTGGCAGTTGCCGAGAATCCCGCACATTCATACAATCCGCTCTTCTTATATGGGGGTGTGGGGCTGGGAAAAACCCACCTCCTGCATGCCATTGGAAATGCCTGCCATGAACGCGGATTGAACGTGCTCTATGTCTCCTCTGAAGAATTCACCAACGACATGATCAACTCCATCCGCATGCATACCACCCAGGCTTTCCGCGATAAGTATCGCTCGGCGGATGTTCTGCTGGTGGACGATATCCAATTCATCGCCGGCAAGGAAAGCACCCAGGAGGAGTTCTTCCACACTTTCAACACCCTGCATGGTCAGGATAAACAGATCATTGTCTCCTCCGACCGGCCGCCCAAGGCGATGGTCACGCTCGAAGAACGTCTGCGTTCGCGATTCGAGTGGGGACTGGCAGCGGATATCCAGCCGCCTGACCTTGAGACCCGCCTCGCGATCCTGCGTTCCAAGGCAGAGCGGGCCGGACGGACAGTCCCCGATGAAATCCTCGAAACGATCGCCCGCAGGGTGCAGTCGAACATCCGTGAACTGGAAGGCGCGCTCAACCGCATCGTCGCATTTGCAGACCTGAGCGGCTCGCCGTTAACCCCGCAGCTGGCTGAAGTGGCGCTGGCGGACCTTTTGCCTCAG
>Ga0315283_10001064_pt1 | contig 21469 bp, 16 predicted proteins | sample YL17G09_0_MG_FD_204541 | JGI IMG/M metagenome (GOLD analysis project Ga0315283, IMG submission 204541) | Sediment microbial communities from Yellowstone Lake, YNP, Wyoming, USA - YL17G09_0 | ecosystem: Environmental > Aquatic > Freshwater > Lake > Sediment | place: USA: Wyoming | collected...
TATTTCTTATATTTCTTATATTTCTTATATTTCTTATATTTCTTATATTTCTTATATTTCTTATATTTCTTATATTTCTTATATTTCTTATATTTCTTATATTTCTTATATCTTATCTTATATTTCTTATATCTTATCTTATCTTATCTTATCTTATATTTCTTATATCTAAATAAATCATTCCAATTTATTTAGTTAATTTACCTATTTAATTTACCATTTGTGAGCCTTATAAGTATTAATTAATTTATTTTCAAATTCATCTGTAAATCCAGCGTAGTCGCAAATTGGACCCTTTACAAAAGCATCTCTTACCTTTTGTTTTAATCCAACAAGTTCTTCTGGATGATTTGCCATCCAAACTGCACGTTCAATATATTCTTCTTGTGTCTTTGTAACATATTCGTCCAAACCACAATTTCTCATTAAACTTGTTGTCACATTTTGTGAATGGTAATGTCTAATATTATCAAATAATGTTAATACTGGAACACCCATCATCAAACTTTCACAACTAGTCGTTGTTCCTGAATATGGAAATGTGTCAATAGCAACATCTAATTTATTGTAATCAGGTAAATGTTCTGTATATGTATCAGAATAAGGCATAATAATTACACGGTCCAAAACAGATTTATCCTTAAAATTATCCAAAAATTGCTGTTTTATTTTTGGTGAAGAAAATTCCTTTGTTTTAATCGCCAATCGCGCAGTTGGTGCACGTTGTAAAATTTTCTCCCACACACCAACTACCATGCTATTAATCTTGTTATATCTATTAAATGTACCAAATGTTACCCAACCATTTTTAATACTTGGTTCCTCAGTAAGTTCTGGTAAATTGTCAATACCAATACTTGGTGTATATGCCAAAAAACACTTGTCCATAAATATAAACTTTTCCGTATAATACTTTTGACTAGCCTTACTATCACAAAACTTGTCTGTAATACGATAATCCATTGACCTAATACCACTCGAATTTGGATAACCACAATAACTAATCTGAATAGGAGCTGGCTTTAATACAAATGTATCAAGACGATTATCTCCTGTATGTGCTGACAAATCAAACAAAATATCTATTTTATCTTGCTGAATACGATTCTTTAAATCTTCATTTGACATATTTTTAACAACTACCCATTGGCATTTTGGAAACATACCATCCAATTTTACAACCTTTACTGAATAACATGTAACGTTAAACAAATCATAATTAAGATAATTCAAAATACTATGAATAAAATAACTTACAGGATGACAAATAAAATCACCAGATACAAAACCAATATTAATTTTGGTTCCTGATTTTACCAATTCATCTTTTGATATAAATTTCAAAATATCCTTTTTAACTTCATAATCAGGACACGAAACACGATAATCATCTATAACAACAGGGTAAATCTTATTAATGGATTTATGCAATCTCGAAATATACATTGGATCTTCAATTAAATGTGAAATATAATTTGAATCTAACAACTTATTTTGATACGCCAATGATAATCTAGGTTTATATTTCAAAGCCTTATTATACCCATCAATAGCTCCAACAAAATCACATTCGTAACATTTTGCTAAACCCATATTCATATACATACTCGCTATCAACATATCTTTATCAACAGAAATATGAGCCCGTTTATAATTTTCAATACCACGCATATAATGCTCTATAGCCTTATCCGTAATACGTAATTCAGTATATACAACACCAATCTGATTGTTTACATCAGGGTCTGAAGGCTCAATATCATATGCTAAATTAAAATAATATAAAGCAGTATCACGATCTTGAATCGTAAAATAAATACTACCTAAACCATTTAAACATTTTACCTTGAATTGTTGCAAACCAGTTAATGCACCTTCATCTTTTGTACATCTTATCAATAAATTAATAATACCAAGAGACAATTTATAATGATAAATACTACTTTCCAATTTATTAACACGCTGATACATAAATCCAAAATTATAATGCAACTGATAATCACAAGGATCTACAACCAGAATTTGATTCAAAAACACAATGTTTTCTTGAACATTTGGATTAAATATAGTCAAATATAAAAATACCATTTTAAACAACTCCATACCACCACTATGGAATGGCTCAATAGAAAGAACCTTTCTTACATGAGCAATCGCCATATATAAAGTATTACGTTCTTGATCATTGAAATTTTGTCTACTCATATTAAGACCAACTGTTCTAACAAGTAATTCAGCACTAATATAATAAGTACGTTTAATTTCATCCTTGTGCCTATTCATTACAAACGGATTCAACTCGTCTAAATATTTAATTATATTATTAGTATATTTTAAACATTCCAAATACAATTCATTATCAGTAACTTTTTCAATTAATAATTTTTCTTGAGCCCTACTATATGTTTTTTCTAATAGTTTATGTTCTGCCAAAAACGAATCAATATCTTTAATAGTAGATGTCATTAACGCTTTACTGTTATTTAATTATTACAAAGTTTTAAATTAAGATTTTTTAACGTGTATAACATTATTTTATTATTAAAATTCTTTCTCCTTTAATTTAGAACGTTTGGACTTATTTTTATTTCACTTTTCTTTTTTAAATAATACAAATCATTAAATAGACTATTATTATCAAGACGATATTTCAATGTACTTGTCTTTATACCTAAATCTCTAGAAGCTTCTTTTTGAGAATCCCATTCCTGCAAAATTTCATCTGGTTTATCTTTATGAACTTTGCATATTGGTATTTTTTTACATAACGTAGAAGTTATCCCAGTTCCTTTTAATATATTTTCCTTAATTGTAACACCATACCATCCGTGATAACTCGAAGTACCTTCGTTGAAATAATCTTTAAAAAAATATTTATCTAAAAATTTACATAATTTATCCATATCAGTTTTATTAGGATGTTTTTTATTACTATTATCACACCATTTTTCATAAGACTCTCTTAATGTTATTCTATTTAATTTTGCAGTTGGTACTTTAACACAATTATTCATTAAAAAAATTTCAAATTCAGAATACGGTTCCTTAAATTCAAATGTATAAAAACATTTTTTTAAATTTATACCTAATGTACATCTCATATCACAATTAAACATTTTATTAAACATTTTCTTTACTATAAATTTTGATTCTATCCTCCAAGGGTAGCCACTTTACGTACACCCTTTTCTTTATTTGTAAAATTTTGTATAGATGATCGGATATTAGTAATTTCTAATGCCTTAGCTACATCACTTCCTCTGAAATAATATTTATTATTTTCATCCTTAATAATACTTATATTATTATTTTGAAATGCTTTAACTATACAATTCGGATCTATTATTTCTGTTTCCATAAGGGAGAAAGTGTTATATGATATTATTTTTAAATCAAAAACGCATTTAAAAACAAAATGAATAATAAATATAAATAATAAATAAGTACATATTTCAAATGGAAAAACCTTCAGAAGAAGAATTAAAAAAATTAAGAAGAAAGGTAAAAGCATTGCAAAAAAAACCTCAACCAGTTCAAAGAACACCAGAATGGTATAATGCTAGACATAAAAGAATTACAGCAAGTGAAGCTGCTAGTTGCTTATTCATGTCTAAAAAAACATGCGAACCATATGTACAAGAATTTACTATACAAAATTTTAAATATAAAGATACTGAATCATTAAATCATTACGAAACAAGAGAAGATTATATTATTAAAAAGTGTGATGCATTTTATGGAAAAAATGTATTCAAAGATACTATTTATACACTTTGGGGTAAAAAATATGAAGAAGTTGCAAATACACTTTACTGTCAATTGAATAACACAAAGGTTATAGAATTTGGTCTTGTTTCACATTCTAGACTAAAATGGTTAGCAGCTAGTCCAGACGGTATTACACCAGATGGAGTTATGTTGGAAATTAAATGCCCAAAAAGTAGAAAAATAGATGAATCTAGGGTCCCTATACACTATTGGATACAAACTCAGATACAAATGGAGTCGATTGACCTAGATGTATGCGATTTCTTTGAATGCGAAATTGAAGAATTAGAATCTGAAAATGAATTTATAGATAAAGAAATTGTTGATAAACAAGCTAAAGGTATAGTACTCGGGGTAGCAAATAGTGGTCCTGATCCTAAATTTATTTATTCACCTATTCACATTAAAACTCCTCAAGAATATATAGATTGGAAAAATGAACAAATGTCTTTACGTCAAGATCTTATTCCAAGTTATTTCTTTGTAAAAAAATATAATAATCAAAGAGTCAAAAGAAGTAAAATTTGGTTTGAAAATGTAAAAGAAGAATTAAAAAAAACATGGAATCTAGTTATGCATCTACAAGAAACTAAAGAAAATTTTGATAAATATAAAGAATCTATACATATGATAAAAAGTAAAAAGTTTTACGAACGTTACGAAAAAACAGAATGTGAAATTCAAGATGACGATTCTACTTTTATTTTAGAAGAATCTAATATCTCAACAGAAGAACTTGATACTATAAATGAAGAATCTAGTAACGAAACTTCTTCGGAAATTTGTTTAATAGACTAATGATGACATTATTTTATAAAAAAAAAATTAATTAATTTCTTTTTTATATATAATACATAGTGAGACATATGTTGGATTGGAAAAAACAACCAAGGTTTTATTTAAATCCGACTACAGGAAGATTAATTAAATCTACAGCTAGAGTTTATAAAAAATTAAAAAAAGATTCTATTTTAATGTTACGTGACAAATGTCTCTATAATCCTAAATCCGCACAACGTTGTTTAACTAAATTACTAACACTTTATCCAAATGTTTATCCACCATCAAATTTTATAAAAATCCCTAAAACACATAAACGTGGATCTATTCGTGCATTTATAAAAGATCCCCGCAAAAAATACTTGGTTGGTTATATAAATAAATTTGGAAAAGCATTTCGTTTAAGACGTCCCATTATAACTAAAAAGAAAGTACCAATTGTTATCGATTATCATAATGTTTTACATAAAATTATTACAAACAAAAATTGCATCACTGAAAACTCGCAAAAAAGAGTAGAAAAACAAATTAAAGCTGGTATTTTGTTAAACACTATAGAAAATACTATAATACTATTTAACCCTATTCAAAATGATTTTATACCAATAAATAAAACAATCAACCAAGATGAAATAAAATCTGTAATAAAAATGATCAATAATAGACTAATCCCACACGAATTGCAACCAATCACCATAAACTTAAATATATCAGCGATTATAATAGAAGATAATAAGATTATAGGATTTGTTGATAAATATAACCAACTTAAACGATTTACTACACCAATAAAAATTATATCTAAAAGAAAATACACACCGTTAACAGAACTTACCGAAGAACCAGAAATTACAGAACCAGAATTACTTTTAGAAAAAGTAGGGCCAAAGCCCTCAAAACCCGAAGAAGAAACAGAAGAAGAAGAATTACTTTTAGAAAAAGTAATATCAAAACCTGAAGAAGAAGAAGAAGAAATTCCTGAAACAATTACTGAACCGGAAATTACTGAAGAAGAATTACTTTTAGAAAAAGTAGGGCCAAAGCCCTCAAATCCTGAAGAAGAAACAGAAGAAGAAGAAATTCCTGAAACAATTACTGAACCGGAAATTACTGAAGAAGAAACAGAAGAAGAAACAGAAGAAGAAGAAGAAATTACTGAAGAAGAATTACTTTTAGAAAAAGTAGGGCCAAAGCCCTCAAAACCCGAAGAAGAAACAGAAGAAGAAATTACTGAAGAAGAAACTACCGAAGAAGAAATTCCTGAAGAAGAAATTACTGAAGAAGAAACTACCGAAGAAGAAATTCCTGAAGAAGAAACTACCGAAGAAGAAATTACTGAAGAAGAAACTACCGAAGAAGAAATTCCTGAAACAATTACCGAACCAGAAATTACTGAAGAAGAATTACTTTTAGAAAAAGTAGGGCCAAAGCCCTCAAAACCCGAAGAAGAAACAGAAGAAGAAATTACTGAAGAAGAAACTACCGAAGAAGAAATTCCTGAAGAAGAAATTACTGAAGAAGAAACTACCGAAGAAGAAATTCCTGAAGAAGAAACTACCGAAGAAGAAATTACTGAAGAAGAAACTACCGAAGAAGAAATTCCTGAAACAATTACCGAACCAGAAATTACTGAAGAAGAAGAAGAAGAAGAAGTTCCAGAAGAAATCACAAAGACTTTACCTAGTGTTACTACTATAAAAGGAGATGATTATATTGATTTAAAAGAAAAACTTGAAGGATCACCAGAAGTAGAACCTAAAGAAATAGCTGAGCAAATAAGATGTTTAGAGGGAGAACAATTTGATGTTAACGAACAACGTTGTTTACCTTGTACACATTATGGTCTAGTATGGGATTCACAATATAAATTATGTAAACAAATGTTAAAGGAAGATATTATGGAGCAAAAGGATGATCATATTGATATAAAAACTAATAAACTTAAAATACTTTTTGATACAAATGATAATATTATAGGATTTCTAGAAAATTAATTTTAGAAGGATTAATCAAAATAAGCTTTATTAAACATTAATTGTTATTTAGAAAATTAATTTCTAAATAAAATATAAATAGGTATGGATAACTTAGTTGATTACATAAAACAAAACTATCCCAAAGTAATCTTTACACCTTTTAAATTTAAACAGTCGCGCGCTTTAGCTTTTATAATCAGTGATAACAAATTAGTTATTGGTTATATAAATTCAGCTGGGTCTCTATGTAAATTAATAAATCCAATTGATTTAGAAAATCTTACAAACGAAGATACTATTTATAATATTGTAAAGTCTATCCCAACAGTATCTGGTTTTAATGAAGAAGATAAATCAAAATTGTTAAAATTATTTGAAAGTAAATCAGAGACAATTGAAAAGTCAGAACAAAGGAAAATAGAAAACGATTTGAAAAGGAGGATAGAAGAAAATAATGATCAAAAAATAAAAGACGAATATAAAGCGCTGTATGATAGTAATAGTAATCAAATACTATTAATCAAAAATGAATACGAAGAAAGAATAGCTAAAATAACAGAACAATACAATACAACACAACAAGAATTGGAATCTTGTAAACGTCAAATTATAGATCAAAAAGATGCTATTTTAGAAGGAATCAACCAATATAAAAATGAAATTCAAAACTTTATTCAATCTAAAGATTTGCAAATACAAGATTTAGAAAACATTCATCAACAAGATAAAGAAGAACGTACTCAATTACAAGAAAGATTAAACGAATTATTAAAAAATGAGAGACGTAATTTACAAGCTTTAGAGGAAAATAAAGATAATGTTTCTGATTATGATACAAAAATCGAAACTAAACGTCAAGAAATAGAAAGCTTGACATCAGCTATACAAGAAATAAAATCCGAATTGAACAATACAAAAGAAGAGCTGAAACGTTCGCAGCTTCAAGAGACGTTGTTAATAGGATTTAGAGAAAGATGTAAAGACAAAATTCTTACTGAAAAACAACAAATAATTGATAAAATAATCGAATATAATCAACGTTGGAACGAATGGTTAGAAAAATCGACAGTAGATGTCAATGAATACAAACGTCGTTTATTAACAGATTTACAAAGTGGACAAGAATCTTTAAAATCCGTTTTACAACAACAATCAGAAAAATCAAACATTGATGATATGGAAATTAAAAGATTAAAACAAAACATAGTAGATATTGAAACTGCACTAAAACAAACTATTAATGATCAACTAATTAAATTATCAGAAAGAGAAGAAGAAATTAAGCGTTTATCAGAAGAAAAAGATGAATTACAATCACGTCAATCTGATACGGAACAATCAACTATAGAATTACAGACTGAAATCGATAGTTTACGAGAAGCAAATAAAAGTATACCTGATCTTCAAAGAGAATTAGAAGAAGTACGTGCTTTATTATCTCAAAATGATAGAACTAAAATAGAAAGTGTTGTAGATTACGATAATTGCGAAAGTATTCTTACAAACTTTGTAGCTTTAAATAACATTTTTTATAGAAAACAAGAAATTATTAAACGTTTGGATGATATTATAACAAATAATTTAGATGTTTTTTCAAAAATAAGTGAGGATCTAAGAAATACAATTCGTAAAGATTTCGAAACTGTTAAAACAGAAATTACAAATCATATAAAATTCTTAAACTTGTCCGAATACATTAATAGTCCAAACTTTCAATATTTAAAAAATAAAATAAATAGAGATCAAGTACCTGCAGATTTTTGCAAAGATCTTAGTAATTTATTAGAATATTGGAATGTAAATAAATCCAGCTATAGACGACAAGATCGTATACTCACAAATATTTACGAAGATTTATCAGGAGCTGTTAGAGTTTATATCCGTATTAAACCATTATTAGGAGGAGAACAACAATCACCAACTGTTTCTTTAAAAACAGTTGAAAGTAAACGAACAAAATCATTAATAGTAGATTGTTCAGAATCACCTAATACTAAATTTAAAGATCCACTTACGTTTGGTGAATTTTATGGTATTTTTGATGAAAAATATACAAATTTAGATTTATATACTGGTCAAATAGGGTATCCTTCGTCTGGATTAAAAGTGGACCTAGATAATTTAGTAGATTCATCAGATTCTGTAAGTCCTGGATTATACAATGTATTTAATCAAATTCAAGATGGTTATAGTGTAGTCCTATTTGGGTATGGTTTAAGTGGTAGTGGCAAATGTCACGGTGCAGATACACCAATAATAATGTACGACGGGACAATTAAAAAAGTTCAAGATATTCAAGAGGGAGATCTTTTAATGGGAGATGATTCTACAGCGCGTCGTGTATTTAGTTTAGCTAGAGGAAGAGACATTATGTATGAAGTGACAAATGTTAAAGGAGAAAGATATATTGTAAATTCTGAACATATTCTTTCTCTTAAATATACAGGTAGAAAACAATTAAGAGATAGACCAAACAGACATTCTTTTATTTTAAACTGGTTTAATAAAGAAAAAATTGGATTTAACAGTAAAACATTTAGTTATAAAAATAAAGATAAAGATGAAGTACACCAAGAAGCAAAAGAATTTACAGAAAAAGTAAAAGATGATTTATATATTGATATACCGATAAAACGATATTTATCTCTTTCTAATCATTTTAAAGATTTTCTTAAAGGATATAAAGTACCAGTTGAATTTCCTCACAGAGATCTTGAAATAGATCCTTATATGATTGGTTTTTGGTTGGGTGATGGTACTTCCAGTCAACCGGAAATAACTAATCAAGACTCTACAATTATAAAATATTTTAAAGAAAATTTACAACAATATAAATGTTATTTACAATATAAAAATAATCAAGGTACTAATAATATGACTTATAGAATAAATGGCGAAAAATCAAATGGATGTAAAGGTGGTAATAATTATTTCTTGAATATTCTTAAAAAATATGATTTAATTAATAATAAACATATTCCTCATATTTATAAATGTAATTCTAGAGAAAATCGGTTAAAATTATTAGCTGGTATTTTAGATGCAGATGGGAGTTATGATAGAAAAAAGAAAACATTTGAGTTCAGTCAATCTTTAGAACATGAACAAATTATGGATGATGTTATTTATTTATGTCGTTCTTTAGGTTTTGCTTGTTATAAAAATAAAAAACAAACAAGTTGGACATATTTAGGTAAAAAAAATTATGGAGAAGCTTGGATAATAAGTATTACAGGTGAAGGTATAGAAAAAATACCTACGTTATGTAAAAGAAAACAAGCTGAACCAAGAAGACAAATTAAAGATGTATTAGTATCAGGTATAAAAATAAAAGAATTACCAGAAGACGATTATTATGGATTTGAGATAGATGGTAATCATCATTATTTATTAGGTAATTTTACAGTTACTCATAATACTATGACTTTATTAGGTTCTAATGGAGCACCTGGACTCTTACATTATGGGTTAAGTAATTTACAAAATGTATCAAAAATCAAAATTAAATACTTGTTTGAACAATACTACTACAAAATTAATTTTAATTATCGCGAAGTTACTGGACATATCCATAATTTAATAAATAAAGTTCCACAAATGACATCCTTTTCAAAAGATGAAAATGAAGAATTTAAACAAGTGATTCCAGGATATTTAGATGTTAATTCCATGAAAGTAGAAGATTTATCAGCTTTTACAGATATAGTAGACTCGTATAGACAAAATCACGGTAGAATTAAACAAACTCCTAATAATACACAATCAAGTCGATCTCATTTATATTACGTATTTGAAATAACATTTACTAATGGTAAATCTGGTTATATCACAATAGTAGATATGGCTGGTAGAGAATCTCCATTAGATATATTCAACACATTTATTGATAGCACAAAAACCACATTACCAAGTGTTATGGCACCTGCCCCAGTTGGAGGTGAAGGAAATATAGCTAATTCTATGAAAGAAGAACTTGTTGAAACGTACACACCTAAACAAATTTATCAAATCATTAATGAATCATTCTATATCAACGAAACTATTAATCATTTAATTTATTACTTTAACCTCAAAAATGATAAAAAAATAGAAACACCTAAACAAAAAGTAGATGAAAGATTTAATGTAGTTTATAAAATTGCTAATTATTTTGTAAAACCCGAAGATGAAATGACAAATATTAGTAGTTCAAACAATGCATTAACTATACCTATCCTAAATTTCTTAAATAATCTTAATACTAAACAAAAAGAATCTAATGATTGGAAACCAACAAAATTTGTTACAATTTGTTGTATTCGTCAAGAACAAAATTATTGTAATCAAACTATGGAAACTGTAAAATTTGCACAAAATATAAGAAGTACGTGAGCTAAACAGATTAATTCAAATAAAATTTTTTAAACAGATTAATTCAAATAAACTTTTTTAAACAGATTAATTCAAATAAACTTTTTTAAACAGATTAATTCAAATAAACTTTTTTAAACAGATTAATTCAAATAAACTTTTTTAAACAGATTAATTCAAATAAACTTTTTTAAAAAGTTTATTTAAATTTTAACTTATGTAGTAATTAAGTAGTATGCATTATAATTGTGATATCTCTGGTAACTTTTGCATTCTTCTAAAATGATTAGACCACAATAACAATTTGTTTTTGTCTTCTGGAAACCAAAGTGTAAATCCATCCGTATGATTAATCTTCATACCACCCGCAAGACCATATTGGTGCGGGTACAAATGCCAAAACAAAGACCCAGTTACATTTGGTCTGGATTCAAGTTGTCTAAACCAATCAACACCAAACCCTGAATCTACCTCTCCAACAATATATGCTTTACCAACCCGTTTTGCATTATTAGCACCATAATCTAATCTCTCAACTTCATTCCAATAAAAATGCCCAGTAAAACAATCCACTGTAGATATACTAAAATTATTTGCTTTACCCAAAGGTTCATCCGTACCATCCATTATTAAATGCTTAGAATCAATTGATTTAATGTAATTGATAATATCACGTGTCCATTCTTCTGTTGGGAATGTAGTACTACCAGCATCTTGTCTTATATTAAACTCATTACCTGTTTCTATCATAAATAATGTCGGATCATCTTTTAGCTTTATTCCTGTATAACTGTTAATATGATTCAACCAATCATTTATAAATTTTTTGAAATCATTTCTAACATCCAGATTAGTCCAAAAATCATTCTTGTGAATACCTCTTGTATCCGTAAAATGTTTATAAGACCCATTGTACCAACTATAACAATCAACCAATGGAGCAATTATTCGGATTCCTTTTTGTTTAGCAGTGTAAAATGCAAAATCAATAGCCTTCCATGCATTATTGTTTAATGTATTATCTCTTGGTCTTAATGATTTTTCACTACCAGAAGATATACCCATAGTATGACAACGTACCACTGTAGCTGCCATCTTTTGTGCCACTGTAAATATTTCAATAACCTGATCTTGCATTGGATAATCATGAGCCTCTGTATAACCTAACCAATAAGCATTAAAACCTACAGGTACAAATTTAACACCATTACACATAAAACTCCCAGTTGTAGCATTCCATGAAACAAATTGTTTAGACGTCGGCTTAGATGACGGTGGTCTTGGAGTTGACAGGTACTGAGAAATCTTACTTTTTAAAATAAAAGTTGTATATCCAGAAGCAATTTTATAATCACCAACATTAGATAAATTAAAACCAGTTTTTGCATATGCAACTCCAGTGTCCCATTTATATACAATACATGTAATATTCGTATCTTGTTTTAATCGATTCAACAATGCCCCAATACCGTCGTTAGACGGCAAGGTACCCTTACTATTATATTCGTTATAACCATACATTGATGTTTCTCCTAAAGCAACATTGTTTATTTTAACCCAATCTGGATTCGGATCTTGCTCAAATACACTACCTAATAAAGTTTTTCCAACCAATGACATTTGTTATTAATAATTGATCATTACTTTTAAATAAAATTAAAAATAAATTATACTTTAGTTACTTTAGTTACTTTAGTTACTTTAGTTACTTTAGTTACTTTAGTTACTTTTAAAAAAAGTAACATCAAAAGGTAAAAAGTAACATCAAAAGGTAAAAAGTAACATCAAAAGGTAAAAAGTAACATCAAAAATAAGGGATTTTGGTTAACCTTTTTTTAAAAGGTTTAAAGTAACATCAAAAAGAAAAAGCTTAATGAAATCTATAGAATTATTCGTAGAGGAAAATGATAAAACTTATACAGTTCTAATAGGAACTAATCAATATGAAAACGATCAAATCATTAAAGATTCTGATCAAGATGATATATGGTTTCATTTAAATAATATGAGTGGACCACATATTATTCTTAAAAATGGAGGAGATAAAATTCCTAAAAGATATTTAAATCAAATTGCAGTAGTATTCCAGCAGCTAAAGCTTAAATCAAACTTACCTAACAAATATAATGTAATCTATACAACTGTTAAAAATGTAAAATTAACAAATATCCCAGGGCAAGTTACTGTCACAAATACAAAATTAATCAAATTATAATTCTATTAAAATAAAAATTCCATTGTCAACATACCATTTTCTACAGTTATAATATTATAAGATATTCCAAAAACATACAAATTCATTTCTACCGTATCTGCAGTTGTTAAAGCTAAAGTTATATCATTAAACCTGGATAAATTTAATGAACCTGTAGGTTGATTATCTTCCGGACGTATACTAAATGGCATCGTATATATATACTTCAAAGGTATCACCGAATGTATATTTTGCGGAAAAATAACACGATAGTAAAATTCAGGCAAATTGTCAAATCTTAATTTACCATCCAATAATAAAGATGCGGCTAAAATCAATGGACTATCATCCGCTGTTTTTGAATACACAAAACGATTATTATTTGCAATATTTTGTTTTTCTACTGCAAAAAATACAAGTTCTTTACATGGATTAGTTAATTTAATACGAGTATTGTAAAAAGATGTACCGGCTGGTATAACTTCATCTTCGTTATATTGAACTTGTTGAATTAAATATGTATGTTTTTGAGATTTAAATTGTTTTAAAATCACTTCATCTAAATACACATACTCTGCATAAACACTTGATGTTACAATAGGAACATAATCTGGTTCTAGAGTTCCATCATAATTTATACATTCTTCAAAATTTCTTAAACGAAAATTAACTTTGATATTTTGATGATACATACTCAATAATGGCAAAGCTAAATTATAATCTTTTGTAAACCAAAAATCTAAAGGTATAATTAAATCATGTGGTTTAGTAGCATTGTTGAAATTTGCACTATATACATCTGATTTTAATAACATTAAATTTTTACCAAGTCTTTTATCAGAAGTAGTCAATTCATCCCATACATTTAAAAATTGAGGGTATAATCTATCTACTACAATACCACCTATCATTAATTCTATAGGTTCACTAAAAATCGAATAACCTATCGTATCACTCCAACAAGCATACGACCCATCCTTTTTAACAAGTTGAGGTAATTTAATATGCAAATGCAATTTAGATAACAAATGACCACGTTTAGGTATTTCACATGTCATTTTTTTACCAAAATTCGAAATAATATTCGTTTCTAATTTTACAGTTTCTGTTGCAAAATTTACATATCTATAATAATTATATTTAAATACATTGATCTGAGGATCTTGTGTCAAATAAACATCTTCTAAACCAGTAGCCTGTAATTGAAGAAGACTTGGTGACATTCTAACATTACATAGGAAAAAAAAAGTAACATTAAAACAAACCAAATAATTTTACCTAAATAATTATTCTTGTTTAAAATGTCGTAATCCAAAGTTTGGGAGAGTTAATTGTTTTTTTATCTCTGTATTTAAATCATCGAACCCAGGTACCTTGTTAGTAGATAAAGGTACAAAGGTACCTTTCCGAACTGACCTTGCCGAACTGATGGGTTCACATGGGTTCGTCATCAGTAAGGTATAATCAATTGTGTATTTATTAGAAGGAGCAGACCATATATTCGTTTTTTGCGCAAAAGGGTTAAATTTAACTGGGTCAAATGTATTATTAGCATAACCTAATCCAAAATCTATTTGAAGTTGGTCACCTTCACCTTGACGAGCTGAAGCTCCGTCACCAACATCAAAAAAATTATCAAAATTAATATCCATATTCTTATTAATGCTACACATTAATGTTTTTGCTGGTGTACATTTATCTTTAATTTCATCAGTTTGTACACTTTGTTCAATTTGCTTAGGTTTAAAATAAATCGGTAAATATGATAATTTATACAGTATTTTTTTAGTCGTATTTTTAGAGTTCCAAACCCAACCACGTTCAATTACCTGTTCATTAGTAAATATTTCGCATTTATCTTCGTGTATGTTATATTCTACAACATTTGATTTTGTATCTGTTAATTTATTTACTAAAGAATTAGCTGCCTGTTGTAATGATATTTCTAAACCATTACTATATATATATTCTTTATCATTTAACTTATCTACTATATGAATAAGATTCATTTATATGTTATTAATATAAAATAATTTTTTACATTTGACAAAAAATTGAAATAATTTAGTCATTTAAAATAACTACTAATATGGTTCAAGACAATTCTTTTTCAAAATACATTTTACAATTTACAAAAAACACTGATAACCAACAAACACATTTGTCTTTTAATAATGGAAAATACAATGTACCGGATAATAAGTTTGATGAATTTTACAAAGAATATTATAAAGTAATATCTAGTAAAAATCATATTGAAAAAGAAAATCTTTATTTGATTGAAAAAGTAACAGATTCAAAGTTTGCCTTTTTTATAGATTTAGATGTACCAAAAAAATACAATTACAACTTAACAGATGAAAATGTATCTGATGTTATTCAAACAACTAAAGCTAAAATCGTAGATAATTTTAGCGATGATCCAACACTTACCGAATACATTGTTTCAAAACGTATAACAGAAAATGGATGCAATTATCACATTAATTTTTACAATTTAATAGTAGATAACCAACTCGGAAATGTATTGATTTCGCAAATTAAAAAAATATCTAATCTTCAACATTGTATAGATATTTCTGTATATAGAACAGGATTACGTTTAATTGGGTCGAAAAAACTTGATAAAAAAACAGAAAATAATTTTTATAAAATTTACGATATAGAATCTGGTGCATTTACAGAATTACACGAAACTACATTTGAAGATTTTCAAAAATCAATAGTAAAAAGAAAATCATCAGTTAAACTTACACAATTAAAGAATGAAAGTATAAAAGAACACGTACCTGATAAAAAAAATCAAATTAGTAAAAACATTAGTATTGAAATACAAAATGAATTAGTACATTTATTACAAAACTTAAAATTAACAAATAACCATATTCAAAATTTTGATTTTGGCATTCAAAGAATTTTCGCAAAGCAAAATGCAATGGGGCTATTTTGTTATTATATTTCTATAAATCACAAACATTGTCCATTTAAAGATAGACACCACGAAAGAGAAGGAAGTCCTATTTATCTAGAAATCAATATTAATGGAGTTTACGTAAAATGCCACGATGAAGAATGTAGAAGACGAACATTTCCAGAAAAACAGATACAATTACCAGATACATTTGAAACAGATTATCCACAAATATATCTTAGTATGACTACAAAATATTGGAAATCGGAAATTATACTTTCAGATAAAACCAGATCTGTTTTAGAAGAAAGTTTATCAGGTTCTCATTATGCTATAGCTAAAGCTGTATTTCAAATTTATAAAAACAGATTTAGAGTCGACGAGGTTAAAAATACAGAATGGTACGAATTCGGAGGAGTTAGATGGCACAGAAGTCACTTGATGAATATTCTTATATCTGAAGAATTACCTAAATATTATAGAGCTATAAAAATTAGCGATACCTCTGTACAAACAAAAAATTTACAAGATTTTTTAGTTAATAATGAAAAAATCGACGCAAATATGCGTAATCAAATGGTAGACAATATTATAGCCAAATTAGAAAATGTAAGTTTTAAAAACAATATCATTTCTCAAATTGTATATCTTTTCAAAACATACGATACAGATTTTTATCAAAATTTAGATTCTACAACATATTTAGTAGGTTTTAAAAATGGCGTATACGATTTTAAAAAAAATGAATTTAGGGAAGGTCGTGAAACTGATTATATTACATTTTCTACAGGGTATGATTTTGTAGATTATGACCCTGATGCTAAAGAAACAAAGGAAATTTACGAATTTCTTCAAAAAATCATTCCAAATAAGCGTGTATTGGAATATACTCTTAAAGTATTGGGTAAATCATTAATAGGAATACCAGATGAAAGATTTTATATCTGGACAGGTCTTTCCGGTGCAAACGGCAAATCTACACTTGTTAATTTTCTTGAATATACATTAGGCGATTACATCACATCCGTTGACGTTTCATTATTAACAAATAAACGAGCAAACGCTAGTAATGCTTCCCCAGATGTTGTTCGATTACGAGGAAAACGAATTTTTACTTTTCAAGAACCAGAATACGATGATAAATTACGCACAGGTATACTTAAACAATACACTGGAGGTGATACTATTATTGCGAGAGAATTATTTAAAGCACCTATTTCATTTAAACTACAAGGAACTATGATCATGTGCTGTAACGATCTCCCAGCAGTAACCAGTTGCGACGGAGGAACTTGGAGAAGAATCAGAGTTGTTGATTTTACCTCACGATTTTGCGATAATCCTGTAAAAGCTAACGAATTTAAAATAGACCCAACTATTAAATACAAAATTCAAAGTTGGAGACCCTACTTTATGAGCATTTTAATCCATTGGTACAAACTCTTCTTAACACAAGGTATAAACGAACCAGAGGAAGTTACAAAAGCCACAGCAAAATACAAGGTCGACAATGACAAATTCGACGAATTCTTTGATCAAATTATTGAAGAATCACAAACCAATTTCGAATCAACTAAAACAATTTATAGTCACTTTTCTAGCTGGTGGTCCAATAATTATCCAAATTCAAGAATACCAGATATGAAAGATTTTAAAAGAGCAATGAAAACAAAATATGGAAATGAACATGAAAAGGTCATAAATGCACGTATTAACTTTGGATTTAATGTTACTATATCCAATATAGTAAATGAAGAACTTGAAGAAAACGATGACGATTTGTAGTTAAATTTATTAAAATTTATTTGTTATTTAATAATAGATAATGTATAAATCTATTTTAAATGATTTTCGAAAACAAAACTCCCATCTTGAAAATTCCAAGAAAAAAAATTCTCCAAAGAAAACACATTCTTCACGTTCTTTAAAACAAAAAACTTCTTCAAAGAAAACACATTCGACTCATACCAGTACAAGTTCTCATACAAGCTCTGATACAAGCTCAAAAAATAAAAGTATAAAACACGAAAACGAGAATGAAGATGAAAACAACTTAGAAGATCTCTTGCATACAGAAGATAGAAATATAAATCCTAAAAAAATTTCATACATTTGGCAAGATATATCAAAAGAATGGTCAACAAAACTAATGTCTAATAATTTTGTTATGAAAAATTGCTTAAGTGACGGTAATTGTCAATTTAGATCAATCGAAACTGCTTTAACAAATAGTGGATACAAAACTAATCATCGTCATTTAAGGAATATTATAGCAAAGTACATTACTAGAATTGAAAATCCAGAATTTTTTAACATTATACAAAATTATAGAATCGAAAAACAACATGGCGAATTTGTAGGAGATTGGGATCCATTTCAAATTAAAAATAAAAGCGATTTCATAAAACAAATAAAAAAAACAGGATTCCATTTTCAAGGTGACTATATAACCTTATCATTAATATCAAAAGCCATCAAAATTGATATAGTTATTTTTAACGATGATTATACTATAGCAGATCTAAGTAACCCAGAAGATTTACAACAAAAAATTATTATTTTATATTATGATAGTAAACATTATCAAACCATAGGTATAAAAAAAAGAATCAATGTACAAACCATATTTCTAAGAACACAATTACCTAAAGAATTAGAAATGGTAATAGATAAACATACATTTCTTTCACGACATTTACAAAATGTATGCGAGGACCAAAATTGTAAAAAAATACAATTAAATAAAATGTTAAATATTATACAGAAAAATATACAATCACCACTTTCTCGTCAAGATAAACGTACAATATTAGAACTTTTACAAAAATGGGTTGATAATATATTTAAACCAATTACAAACCAAGCTGAAGCTTCAGCCACTAGATGATCTTCTTTTAGCACCAATTACATAGATCGACGTTTAGTTGATTTACTTTTAGTTGATTTACGTTTAGTTGTTTTTTGAATATAACGCATATCTCTAATAACTCGTTTAGATATTTCTGGATGTCTATAATATTAACCTTTTTACTACTTCGGAATATGTTGCCAAGTCTTTTCTTAAAATATTTTTTAATAAAGATCTTCTTGACTTTAAAGGCATATCGACGTGATAACCAAATAACCCACCCTTAGTTGTTAAAGGATAACTACAGTTAGACATTTATTACACAACGTTACATAATTTAAAATTCACTTAGTAAAATTTACATTTTTATGTAATGATGTGTAACGTTGATGTATCGGTATTCTAACTAGCGATTTTTTTTTTCTTATAGATCTACCTTGTTTTTTAGATACGTGACATATCGTTATTGCTTTTTTGTTTTTTTCAGGCTTTTCATTTATATATAATGTAAATATTTTTTAATTTTAGAAAAAAATTTTAATTATATATATTATATATAATTAAATGGCATCTGTTACAATTACTGATTTATTAATGTTAGTTGCTGTTTTGTTTATACTGTACTTTATATTAAATACTCTTACAGCCAAAAAAACTAAAGAAGATTTTGCAGATGTAAACTTAGATTCGTCTCGTACTGTTAAAATAGATAAAAGTTGTTCGCAAGCATCTATAAACCAAAATCATTTAGATTATATATTTAGTTCTACAAAATTTGTTAGATAAATCTATAAACCTTTCTTTTTGAGGGCTTTGACCCTACTAATCATATAAACGCATAACGACCAAAAAACAACGTATTCATAATTTTGTTTATTAACTGCCAATTCTAGTATTAAATACCCATATACTATTACGTGGTATTCAATAGGTATAGCAAACATTAATACTAATAAAATTAATAAATATGCATTTACATTATATTTATAAATTGCAAGAACCGGAGCTGAAAAATAATACCCGTATGTGACACCTTTATCACAACTCATTTTATTAAAATAACCATTCAATATCACTGGAAAATTTTGCGTTTGAGAAGAATTCTCTGGAGTAGAATATTGATACGCTAACGAATATGTATTTGCATAAATACTAAAATATTTAGAATAATTCAAAAAAGCAACATCTACATGATACGACGCCTTATCCATAAATCTAACCATTTTTTTTGCACATTTACGCGAAATCGCGTAACAATGAAATCCAAAAGGTGATTCAGGTACAAATGAATATTTATTATTTGGCTTATTTGACTTTATATTATTTGTAAATAATTTTTGTACTTTTGCGATAAGATTATAATCTTTATTTGGATCACATGCTCCCATGTAACCAAGGTATAAAAAATCCCATCGAGGATCAACATCTCTTAATTCTTGTATTGTTTTAGAAACTTCATTACCAAAATTTTCATGTAATTCGCAATCATCTTCCATAATAATCGCGTATTTGTCACCATTATCTAACATTTTTTGCCACGATGCTTTATGAGAAAGAAATATCGCTATCATTGTACGTGTACAAAAATATCGACAAAATGTAGTTGCTTGTTGTGTTATTTGTTCAGTAGTTAAATCTTCACCAACAATTGCTGGCACACGAGTAATATCTATACCAATCTTATATTGTTGCGATATCATTTTAGCCATTCTATCTTTTGATTTATCCATGTTAATAACATAGATGTTATCTATATAATCTAAATGATTTTGATTATCTTTATTCGACAAACAAACTCTCCGAATCATATATATTTATAAATAAAAAAAATTGAACATTTAAATGCAATACTAAGATGTATTATGCCCGAAACTCAAATTGTTGGTGAAGATTTAACTACTGAACAATCATTTTTCATTTTTACAGATGGTGGTTGTAAACGAAATGGAAATCCAAATTCTAAAGCAGCATATTCTGTATTTTTTACTGAAAATCAAGATTCACCATTTTACAAATTTAATACATCACAGCATCTTACTGGAGAACCTACAAATAATCGAGCAGAATTATCAGGTATCCTGTATATTTTTAAAACTATATACGAAAATAAAACATTATTTCAAAATCAACATATTACCATTTGCACTGATAGTATGTACTCTATTAATTGTATAGAAAAATGGTCTAAAAATTGGCTTTTAAATAATTGGAAAAACGCAAAAGGCAAAGATGTTAAAAATAAAGAACTTATTGAAGAAATCCTTAATTATCAAGGTGACCTTCACCTTAATATTAAATTCCAACATATCTTTTCTCATACCAAACCACCAAGTGATAAAAATACCTTATCGTATTACTTGTGGTTTGGTAACAACAAAGTAGACGAAAATATTAATAAGCTTTTAGAAGGATCTTAACCAAAATCCCTTATTTTTGGTTAACCTTTAGTTACTTTAGTTACTTTAGTTACTTTAGTTACTTTAGTTACTTTAGTTACTTTTTAAAAAAGTAACATCAAAAGGTAAAAAGTAACTAAAGTAACTAAAGGTTAACCAAAATCCCTTCTTTTTGATGTTACTTTTTTAAAAAGTAACTAAAGTAACTAAAGTAACTAAAGTAACTAAAGGTTAACCAAAATCCCT
>Ga0315283_10001065_pt1 | contig 21469 bp, 18 predicted proteins | sample YL17G09_0_MG_FD_204541 | JGI IMG/M metagenome (GOLD analysis project Ga0315283, IMG submission 204541) | Sediment microbial communities from Yellowstone Lake, YNP, Wyoming, USA - YL17G09_0 | ecosystem: Environmental > Aquatic > Freshwater > Lake > Sediment | place: USA: Wyoming | collected...
TCTATTATCCAAATTAAACCAAAATTATTCCGATATTATCATTATTTCGCAATCATCAAGATTTAGCGGTATGTTTTCTGCTTTAGAAACTGCGGTTCAAAACTTCTCCGGAAGCGCCCGCATTCTGCTCATCGACTCCCAAACAATATCGATCGGTCAGGGTTTTCTTGTTGAACAGGCAGCCCGGGGGATTTGTACCGGATTAACCGCAGCTGAGATTGAACGAGATATCCGGAAATCCATCCCGCACATTTTTAATCTCCTTTGTACACCCTCACTTTCCTATCTTTATCATGCTGGGATAATTGATAAGCCCCAATCTGTGGTTAGTGATTTTTATAATCTCTACCCTTTATTCGTTCTTGAGGATGGCCAATTTACACCCTTGATTAAAGTTAGAAATTATCATTCTGCTTTGGAATCCTTTCAGGAATTCTTGGACGAATTCGAAAACCTAAAGCACATTTCCATCATCCAGGGTGGATCAATATCTTCCCAGGATATACGGATGGTCAAACAATTCTGTGATGAGACCTTTCAGGATACTCCCTTCAGTGAGCATCAAATAAATCCTTATCTAGGCATCTTATTCGGTCCAGCATTCTTAGGACTCTTTATTTCTGAAAACTCAAATTGATCGATCAATAATCGCGTTGATTTCAACAGGGATATTATCCTATGCCCCCACCGGTAGATAATCTAAGAAAATTCCTAAATCTTGAAATTAAGCGAAATTATGACAATAGAGCAATTGTCGGTGGATTGGATAAGATCAACCCGGCTTGGGTCAAGGATGCAAGGATAAATAATCTCCCTGATAATTTAACTGCTCAAATCTCGAAACGGATCCTGTCTTATTCTGATCTTCCTGAAAACGAAAGACCTAAAGCAATTATTGAAATGCTTGACATTTTGGATAGTAATTTGCCATCTTCTTCAAGGAATCCGATTCAGTCTGAAAACCAAATCGCTACCCCCGTGGATTTGCCGCAACTGGTAATAAAAACTCCACCTTCTTTGTTAAAAGATCACCCCCTCCAAAAAGAATCCCAATCGACATTCAAACCGGACAACCAACAGCTCACCGGACTGGATGCTCCATTAACCGTTCTACAAGGGATTGGACCCTCCAAAGCTTCCATGCTCAAATCTCTGGGGATGGAAACCCTGGAAGATCTTTTATACTTTTTCCCTCGCCGTTATGACGATTATTCAAAACTTAAACCGATAAACAGGTTGACTGTAAAAGAAAACGTTACCATTATCGCCACCGTACAAAGCGGAGGAACTTACAAGCGGGGAAAACCTCCCAGAGATATAACCGAGATCATTGTCAGTGATGGAACCAGTCCACTTCGCCTGATCTGGTGGAACCAGACCTGGCCAATTAGAACCTATCGACCCGGTATGCAGGTTGTGATCGCAGGCAGGGTGGATTTATATCTCGGACGTTTCGTGATTTCCAATCCAGATATAGAACAGATTGAACAGGAACATCTTCATACAAACCGGATTGTTCCTGTATACCCGCTGACATCGGGTCTTACTCAAAAAGCAGTTCGCAAAATGATGTATGAGACAGTCTCTTTCTGGGCACCCCGTGCTCCGGAATATCTGCCGGCTTCGATTAGAGACTCAGCTGAAATTGAGGGACTATCCCTCGCTTTGAAACAGATTCATTTCCCGGATAACTTTGATGCTCTTGAGCTTGCCCGTAATCGACTGGCCTTTGATGAAATTTTCCTTGTTCAACTCGGAGTCCTTCAACAAAAACTTGCCTGGCAATCGTTGCCGGCCGAAAAGTTTGAGGTTACACCGGATCGATTCAAAAATCTCGTAGAGATTATTCCCTTTGAATTGACCGGCTCTCAAAATAAAGTGATGGAGCAAATAACCAGAGATCTTGCTTCCACAAGCCCCATGAACAGGCTGTTGCAGGGTGATGTCGGTTCGGGAAAAACTGTGATCGCCGGATTGGCCGCTTCGATTATTGCAGAAAAAGGAGCGCAATCCGCCATCCTGGCACCCACAAGCATACTTGCAATTCAGCACCAAAACACTCTGCTCAGGTTGTTTGCGAATAATGAGAATCCCATATTTCCCTTTAAGAAAGATGAGATCAGATTGTTGATAGGTGATACACCGGAAGCAGAGAAAGCAGAGATTCGCGAGCATCTTGCTTCCGGTCGAATTAAGTTATTGATCGGAACCCATGCCCTATTAGAAGAACCGGTAGTATTCAATAACTTAAAACTTGCCGTGATCGATGAACAGCACCGATTTGGCGTGGAGCAGCGAGCTTCATTGCGTAATAAGGGAGAAAATCCCCATCTTCTTGTAATGACAGCCACCCCGATTCCCCGCTCTCTTGCGCTAACGGTCTATGGCGATCTCGATATTTCGATCATTGATGAAATGCCGGTCGGAAGGAAACCGGTGGAGACCCGCATTATTTACCCGCTTGAAAGAGAACACGCATATACCTTCATCCAATCACAGATTCAAAATGGTAATCAGGCTTTTATTGTTTACCCGCTGATTGACCAGGGTGATAATGACGAGTTTCTCTCAGCGGTGCATGAGTATGAAAGACTTCAATCGGATATTTTCGGGAAGTATCAGATTGGATTACTGCATGGTCGCTTAAAAACCGAAGAAAAAGATCAGGTGATGGATAAATTTCGGAAAAATGAAATACAAATCCTGGTCACTACCACAGTGATCGAAGTCGGAGTGGATATTCCCAATGCCACAGTTATGCTGATCGAAGCTGCTAATAGGTTTGGCCTCGCCCAGCTGCATCAACTAAGAGGGCGGGTAGGACGCGGCGTAGAAAACTCTTATTGTTTGCTAATTCCGGATACGGAAGATGCCATAGAGAATGAACGCCTTTCCGTGATGGTCGAGACGAATGATGGTTTCATCCTGGCGGAAAAGGATCTCGAACAACGCGGTCCAGGTGAATTTCTTGGAACCCGTCAATCAGGGTATACTCCTTTGAGGATGGCTAACCTCACGGATATCCAATTGATCGAAAAAGCTCGCAAAGAAGCTATATCACTTATTGAGAACGATCCAACTTTATCTGATCCTTCCCTGAAACCATTGATCCAGAAATTAAATTCATTTTGGTCGCCTGGTAAAGGCGATATCAGTTAGGAGAAACATGGTCAGAGCCGTCTTCCCGGGAACTTTTGATCCTATCCATTTCGGACATATTGATATCGCAACCCGCGCTTCTAAGATTTTTGATGAGGTCCTGGTTGCAGTCTATGATCGACCGCTGAAAAATTTATTATTCCTACCCGATGAGCGTATCCGCATGGTCGAACAAGCATTTTCCTGCCATAAGAACATCCGCGTTACAGGATATAGCGGCCTTACGGTTGACTTCTGCAAAAAAGTGGATGCTCAGGTAATTGTACGCGGTCTCAGGGTTTTTTCTGATTTTGAGCATGAATTCCGAATGGCCTTGGCCAATCATCGCCTCGCAGCTGATATCGAAGTCATTGCATTGATTACGAGCGAGGAGCATTCTTTCCTCTCGTCTTCCACTGTCAGGGAAATCGCTGCCCTTGGGGGGGATATCAGCAGCATGGTACCCGCGTTCATCCAAAAAGCACTCAAGGATAGGTACGCGGAAATTGGTGATTCCCGAAATGATCTACCCATTACATCTCTCAGGGATTAATACACTATAATTAATTTGGCGTATTTATTGCATCTTCTATTGGTAAGTTCGAGGATGAGGAGTATTCAATGGATATCTTGCATCTTGTAGACCGGCTTGAAGAGCTTTTTGATGAAAGTCGGCCAATTTGGTTCACCCACAGCGTCATGATCGACGAAGATAAAATTCTGGATCTTATCGACCAGATGAGAGTATCCATTCCTGAAGAGATTAAAAAATCACAGCAGCTATTGGCACAGAGTGACCGGATTATCGCCAAAGCGAAGGAAGAAGCTGTAAATATTGTTTCCATGTCGAAGGAAAAAAGTGATGAATTGATCCAGCATGACGCCATTGTTCTTGCAGCTCAGGCTCGCGCGGATCAGATCGTCGCCCAGTCAAGAAATGAAGCTGAGAGTATCCGTAAGGATGCGGATACTTATTCTCTGGAAAGCCTTACGCGCCTGGAAATGGAGATTGACCGGACTTTAAACCAGGTTAGAAACGGGATCCAGGTTCTCCAGGTGGAAAAGAAAAATCCTCCCGCTGAAAAAACAGCCAATTAAAAAGCCCTTTCGGGCTTTTTTTTATACTTTTTCTGGTTTAAAGGAAAGTTGGGGTGGATAATGCTTTTCTGAAACCGGATGAAGCGCAATTGAAATCACCTCATCCATATGGTTCACGGGGATAATAGCAACGTCCGTAAGGACTTTTTTAGGTACATCCACCAGGTCTTTCATATTCTTTACCGGAAGTAAAACCCGCTTGATTCCCGAACGATGCGCTGCTAAGATTTTTTCCCGCACTCCTCCTATGGGCAGCACCTTTCCCCTTAGGGTAATTTCGCCCGTCATGCCTACATCTTTATAAATTTTCCTGCCAGTAAACGCGGAAATTAATGCGGTGGCAATTGTAATCCCGGCGCTGGGACCGTCCTTCGGGATGGCTCCTTCCGGAATATGGATGTGCACATCTACCCTTTCATAAAGCTCGGGTGAAATGTTAAATACTTTAGATCTTGATTTTAAATAGGACAATGCAGCCTGCGCTGATTCCTGCATGATGTCCCCAATCTGCCCTGTGATCTGTAGATTTCCTTTTCCATCCAGGGTCAGGACTTCCACTGGCATGATCTCGCCTCCGCTTTCTGTCCAGGCGATAGCCGTGGCGACCCCGATCTCATCCTTGCGTTCGGATTCTGTCAGGAAAAATTGCGGCGGCCCTAAAAAAACTTCCACATCCGTTGGTTTGATTGATTTCGGAAAAGGCTTGCCTTCCGATTTCAATCTAGCCACTTTCCGGCTGATTCGTCCAAGTTCCCTTTCCAGATTTCGTACACCGGCTTCATAAGTGAACTCGCGAATTGTCTTTTTTACTGCGGTCTCAGTGAATCCTGTTTCTTTCTTTCTCAAACCGCTTTCTTCAATTTGCCGGGGAATTAGGAATCGTCGTGCAATCTCGAGTTTTTCCTCTTCAATATAACCAGGGAATTCAAGTAATTCCATCCGGTCCAGTAATGCTGAAGGGATCGTGGATAGTGTATTTGCAGTGGTGATGAACATTACCCTGGAGAGGTCGTAAGAAACCTCCAGATAATGATCTGAAAAATTTGCATTCTGTTCAGGGTCTAAAACTTCCAGTAAGGCGGAGGATGGATCACCGCGGAAATCCGTACCCAATTTATCAATTTCGTCCAGCATAAAGAGCGGATTGATCGTACCGGCTTTTCGCATCGTTTGAATGATCCTGCCCGGCATAGCGCCGATATACGTCCGGCGGTGACCGCGGATCTCTGCCTCATCTCTTACCCCCCCTAATGAAACTCTTACGAATTTTCTACCAAGGGCTTCAGCGATGGACTTCCCTAGAGAAGTCTTTCCGGTGCCGGGAGGACCGACAAAACATAGGATGGGTTGCCGGAGCCGTTTCGGTTTAAGGCTACGTACCGCGATGTATTCAAGAATTCGATCTTTCGCCTTCCCAAGTCCATAGTGATAGTGTTCGAGCACGTCACCGGCATGGGTGACATCCAGATTATCTTCAGTCTGATTGCTCCAGGGTAAATCGAGGATCCAGTCCACGTAATTTCGGATAATGCTTACCTCAGGAGACATAGCCATCATCTGGCTCAACCGCTCTACTTCCTTCAGGGCGACCTTCTGCACATCCTCCGGGAGTTGAGCACATTCCACCTTGTCTTTGAGCTCCTTGATCTCCCTTGTCCAAATATCCCCCTCCCCCAATTCATTTTGGATCGCCCTCATCTGTTCGCGAAGGTAAAATTCCCTTTGCGTGCGGTCGACCTCGCTTTGAACCCGTGTTTGTATTTCATCCTCAAGTTGAAGAACGTCCAACTCCTGTGCAAGAAGCCAGTTTAATTTCTTTAGACGCTCCTCCGGATTCAATATTGTTAGTAGGTTTTGGCGTTCGGCAAAGGGAAAAGTTATCGCGGTGGCAACCATATCCGCAAGCCAACCGGGTTCTTGAATATTCATAGAAAATAGCTGGGCTTCATCTGGCAGAGTTCGGTCCAACCTCACGCATCGTTCAAATAGATCCCGGGTTGTTCGCATCAAGGCTTCGATCTTGCGGTCCGTTTTAACTGATTCGATGATTGGCCGGACTTTTACTTTAATATATGGATCTGTTTGCGTGAATTCAACGATCTGCATCCTGTGTCGTCCCTGGATCAGCGCCGAATGACTGCCCTCAGATAGGCTTAATAATCGCCCTGCTGCTACTTCGACACCGATGGGAAGAAAATCCCTGGATTTCGGATCTTCCATTCCCTGTTCTCTGACCATGAGGGCAACCAGAGTTGAATAATCCGCCTGGGCAGCATTGATTGCCTGAAGGTTGACCCCCTGCGAAATGAAAATTGGAGCCACCATGTGCGGGAAAATCACAACATCCCGAAGGATCAATGCCGGTAGCTCAACTAAACCATCCTTGCCATTAATCGCATCCGGTATTTGGTAGAGCTCTTCTGTTCGTTGATATAGCGCGGAAGGGATATCCTCGGCATTATCTTTAAATTGAGGCCAATTATTATCTTTCATTTTTTTCCTGAAGATTATTTCCTATTTCGAATCCTGAATGGATTGCATCTTGGTGAACACTTCTTTCACTCCTGCCGCGATAAAAATACTGCCTGTAGCAATAACTGCTGCTTCACCATCTGCCAGCTTCATTGCCTCATAAAGAGCATTTTCAAGGGGCAGAACAGCACCCGCTTTCACTCCATGCTTATGAGCCAATTCTACGAGAATTTTGGCATCAAGTGCACGGGGATGGTTGGATTCAGTCGCTACCAATTCCTTTATTCTTGGTAGCAACTCGGAGAACATTCCGACGATATCTTTATCCTCTGAAGCTCCAAATAACAATACAACCGGCAAATCTGCTAGATAATCGTCAATGGTAAGGCGTAATTTTAATGCTGAATCCCGATTATGGGCTGAATCGATGATCAATAAAGGGTTTTGCTGAATGACTTCAAAGCGGGCAGGCCAACTTGTTTCTGAAAACCCGGTTTTAATCTCCCTTTCGTTGAGTTTGATGCCCTGGTTTCTTAATACCTGTAATGCGGTGTAAGCTGTAGCAGCATTTTCAACCTGATGAAATCCTAATAATGGGATGGTTAGCCTTACTGGTTCCCAGGTCGTTCTTCCACCGGTTTCAATAAATTTATCCGCTAACTCCTGCTCTGATTCAGGCCAGACCAACATAGTCTGATTGAAAAGGGAGTGAGAGAAGGACGCATAAAGATAATTTCTTCCTACTTGAATTACCGGGCTCCCTTGTTGTTCTGCTATTCCCTCTAAAACAAGTCCAGCTTCTTCCGCTTGAGGAGCAATCACGACCGGCCGTCCGGATTTAATAATCCCCCCCTTCTCAGCTGCGATTTTGGAAAGAGTATTGCCAAGAACATTCATGTGGTCATAGGAAATTGAAGTGATCACAGAAACGATTGGATCAACGACATTCGTTGCATCCAACCTCCCCCCCAGACCGACTTCAGCGACAACAATATCCGCTTTTTCTTCGGAAAAATAGAGGAACGCCAAAGCAGTAGTAATTTCGAATGTTGTCAAACCTTCAACTTGTGCAACTGCTGGTTTTATCCGCTTGACCAGTTCACTAAGTTTCATCTTTGATATCGGCTGTTTGTTTATTTGTATCCGCTCGGTGAAATCCAGGAGGTGAGGAGATGAATACAACCCTGTACGATATCCTCCCGCTTCAAGGGCGCTTGCGGTCATTGCCGATGTCGATCCTTTTCCCTTGGTTCCAGCAACATGGATTACCGGGTACTTGTGATGAGGATAATTCAATATTTTAAGAAGGTCTTGCATTCGGGTGAGATCAAATTTGTCCGCAGCATTACGGAAATTCCGGGTCAAGCTGTAATCGATGAAACTATAAAGATAATCCAATGTTTCCTGGTATTCTCGATCAATATTGGGTATTAGAGTTTCCATTATCGGATGGCATTGTACCCTTACCAAACCACTAATACAAGGAATATTCCACAGTCATTGACCATTCGCATTTATTGAGTTAAATTTGCGTTGGTTATGATACCCATTGGTTTGGTAGTAATGGTTTTTCAAATCCCGGGCTGCCATTCGCTGAAAGAAAAACGGGGATTATTGAAATCCATGATTACAAATCTTCGAAAAGTCTTCAATGTATCGGTCGCAGAGGTCGATTATCAGGATTCCTGGCAGAAAACTGCAATTGCCTGCGCCATTGCGGGAAGTGATCGAGTGGTTCTGGAACGTAGTCTGCAATCTATCCCGGATTATTGCGAAATAAATTTCAGATTATTTCAATTGGTTGATCAGAGAATCGAGCTAAATTAGGAGATCGGATGGATTTAAATCTTAAAGATAAATCTGCAATAGTCACCGGAGCGAGCCGGGGTTTGGGTTATGCGGTTGCTAACGTGCTTGCCGGGGAAGGTGCGAGAATCATAATAAATTCAAGGGATTCAATGAAATTGAGTGAATCTGCGAAATTAATAGGTAAGAAATACTCAGCCCAAGTCGTTCCCGTTGCTGGTGATGTTGTCGATCCCTCCACTCCCGTAAAATTGATCGAAGCTGCAGAGAGGAATTTCGGAAGCCTGGATCTCCTTGTGACCAATGCAGGAGGACCTCCTTCAGGTCCTTTCGAATCGTTTTCTGACACAGATTGGGAAAAGGCGGTTGAATTGTCATTTTTATGTCATGTGCGGTTAATCCGCGCAGCGCTGCCCCTTTTGAAAGATTCATCAGCTGCGAGTATCCTGACTATCACTTCATTTTCAGTAAAGCAGCCTCTTCCCAACCTGATACTTTCGAACAGCATTCGTTCCGCCACAGTAGGGCTGACAAAAAGCCTCGCGCTTGAATTAGGTCCCCAGGGTATCCGGGTAAATTCAATCCTGCCAGCGTGGACACAGACCGAAAGAGTAACGGAACTTATGGAATCCCGTGCCAGTTCAAATCATTCTTCGGTCGAGGACGAAATGGCAAAACTCACTCGTGAAAGCCCTCTAGGTAGGCTCGGTACCCCGGAAGAATTCGCCCGTGCCGCTGTGTTCCTTCTTTCGCCGGCAGCATCATATCTCACCGGAGTTATGCTTTCATTCGATGGCGGTTTCTATCGGGGAACGTATTAATCAAATATGAATTTATTCCAAGCCTCACCACTCGATCAATGGCTGGAACGAACTCTTCCAGCCATTCAAAAACCCGGCAGATATGTTGGTAACGAACTTAATCAGGTCCGAAAAGATTGGAATTCTGTCCCACTGCATGTCGCCCTCGCCTTCCCGGATATTTATGATCTCGGCTTGCCTAATCTTGGGTTGGCGATCCTTTATGACCTGATCAATAAACGGGAGGATTCCCTCGCTGAACGCGTCTTTGCCCCCTGGGTGGATATGGAAGCTGCAATGCGGAGTTCGGGGATCCCCTTATTCTCTCTCGAAAGCCAGCATCCGATTCGCCAATTCGATATTCTAGGCATAACTCTCCCATATGAAACCCTATATACAAATGCCCTTAACCTGCTAGATTTAAGTGGAATCCCTGTCCATGCATCTAAACGTACAGAGGAACATCCGCTGATCATTGCTGGCGGTCACGCCATGCTTAACCCTGAACCGATGGCACCATTCCTGGATGCGGTTGTTGTCGGGGAAGGCGAGGAGGCGATCCAGGAGATCATTTCCACAGTCAAAACATGGAAACAGACTTCATCTCCCCGGAGCGATCTCTTGAACGAGTTGGCCAGGATCCCCGGGGTATACATTCCCGGCTTTTATGCACCAAAAACAAATTCATCCGGCGAATACACTGGATTAAAACCTCTTCGCCAGGCTGCAACGGCGTGCATTCAAAAACGGATTGTCGGGACCTTGCCTGATCCGGTGACAGATTTTATCGTCCCGTCGATCGATGTGGTTCACAACCGGGTTGCAATTGAGATCATGCGTGGTTGCACGCGAGGGTGCAGGTTCTGCCAGGCGGGAATGATCACCCGCCCGGTCCGTGAACGCCGGGTTGATGAAATTCTTAATTCCCTTCAAACTGCTTTGGATAAAACCGGATTCGAGGAAGTTGCCCTTCTTTCACTTTCATCGTCCGATCATACAAAGATTAAAGATATTGTGGAGGCAATCCAAAACCGTTTTAAAGAAAAACATCTCACGATTTCTTTGCCTTCTCTCAGGATAGAATCGCTTTCGGTGGAACTTCTGGAAAAATTAAGCGGATCCCGCCAGACGAGCTTTACCCTCGCACCCGAGGCTGCCACAGACCGTCTGAGAAGGATTATCAACAAACCCATTTCCGATGAGGCTTTGATCGATGTCACCCGGTTGATCTATTCCCGAGGCTGGCGTGTAATTAAATGCTACTTTATGATCGGGCATCCCGAAGAGACCATGGATGATGTGAAAGCGATCGCCGATCTATGTAAACGGGTGGTTCTTGAAGGTAGAAAATTCCACGGCTTGAAAGCCTCATTGCATGCCGGCATCAGTACCTTTATTCCCAAACCTCATACTCCCTTCCAATGGCAGGCGATGGATTCACTGGAATCCATTACCGAAAAGCAACACTACTTGCGGGGTGAACTGCGCGGCCCGGGTTTGAAAATGAGCTGGTCGGACCCGCAAACTTCGCTTCTCGAGGCCTGGCTCTGCCGTGGGGACCGGCAAACTTCCAGAGCAATCTATAATGCCTGGAAATCCGGAGCAAAATTTGACGCATGGCAGGATCATTTCGATTTTGCACGCTGGCAGTCCGCATTTCAAGAAGCAGGTATTGACCCATTTGAGTTTTCGCACAGAGTGCGATCGGAAAACGAGGTGTTCCCTTGGGATCATATCAATATCGGCGTAAACAAGGATTACCTACTTGAAGACTCAAAATGGAGCCAGAAAGCGGAACTGCGGCCGGACTGCAGAGAGAATTGTTATGTGTGCGGAATTCTGCCAACCTTTAAGGATACCAGAAGAAATAATCCCGGAGACCATTGGGGCTGTCCTGAAGTTAATACAAAGAAAGATAAAGAATGAAACGGTACCGGGTTTTATACTCCAAGACTGAACCGCTTCGATATACCGGAATGCTCGATATTCAGCATATTTGGGAGAGACTTTTCCGTAGGGCACACCTGGATCTGGCCTACAGTCAGGGGTTTCACCCCCAACCTCGTATTCAACAGGCTGCTCCCCTGCCTTTGAGTTTCCTCTCCTCGTATGAAGTGCTTGATTTTTGGTTCGAGGGAGAAAGCGACTCACTATCTATTTTTAAATCCATAAGTGTTACGGCTCAACCGGGATTGGAGATTCAGTATCTGGAGGAAGTGGACCCGCCTTCCCCTCCCCTTCAGACCCTTTTAGAATTAGCCATATATTCTGTTACAGATCTGATCGGTATTGACCAAAATCTTATGGAAGAAAAAATCGCCCTGATTATGAAAGAGCATTCTATTATTCGGGAGCGTCGCAATAAAACATATGATCTCCGGCCTTTGATAAACGAAATTAAGTTAGATGATCCATTCAATAATCTTCTAAAGTTGGAATTCAATCTTTCCGCCAGGGAAGCCGCAACAGGGAGGCCTGATGAATTGATCGCCACTTTGGGGTATGATCCGCTGAATTTCCGCTACCAGCGAACTTACCTGAAGTTCCCCTCCCCAATTTTTGTTCATCACCCATGAGCAGTCAAACATTCTGGATTTTCCAATGCTCCAATCCTTCCTGCGCTTTCCGCTGCCCGCAGACACCAACAGATCGGGAATTGTTATCCTGCCCGAAATGCGGATCCCCGGGTGAATCCAAACAATATGAATTGCCCGGTCATGAATCTTTGGAAACCCGTGAGAGAAACGCCCATCCAGTTGTTGAAGTATTGCTGGATAACCTGCGCAGTACATTTAATGTTGGTTCAGTTTTCAGAACAGCTGACGGGGCTGGAATTCAAAAACTTTATCTCGGCGGTTTCACTCCGACTCCAGATCATCCCAAATTGATCAAGACTGGTCTTGGCGCTGAATGGAGAGTTCCTTGGGAATCCATTCTAAATGGTTTACATTTAATTGAAACTAAAAAGAATCAGGGTTATAGAATTTGGGCACTGGAGAGCATTTCCGGGGCAGAGCCATTATTTGACGCCAGGCTCTCCCCTTTGGATTATCCAATATTATTAATTATAGGCAACGAAAAAATAGGAGTAGATCCTGAGATTTTGGCAAATTGTGACAAAATCACTTTTATCCCTATGGTTGGATACAAACGCTCTCTGAATGTTGCCAATGCCTTCGGGATTGCTGCATATTATATTTCTGGATTCTTCCATCGATGAAGTAATCCTTAATCAATGTTTTTATAAGTTAGAATAGATCTTCTTTGAGGTTCATATGCCTATTTATGAGTATGTATGTAAAAAATGTGGAAATAAATTCGATTCGATACGCCCGATGAAGGAAGCGGATAGCCCGATTCCTTGTGAAAAATGCAGCAGTATTGAAACCAAAAGAGCGCTCTCAGTTTGTTTTACCCACGGGACCGAAAAATCGACCGCCAGTCATCAATCCGGAGGCTGCGGAGGTTGCAGCGGCGGCTCCTGTGGATCCTGCCATTCATAATACTAAATAACCGGGACATTTTTATGAATCAATTCAATCGGAAATTGGTCCTGATCACCGGAGGTTCTAGCGGCATAGGGCTTGGGCTCGCCAGGCAACTGGTCGCGCATGGAGCGAATGTTTACATTCTCGCCCGCAGGTTGGAACATCTCACCTCCACAATTCTTGAATTAAAGAAAAGTCGAATTTCCCCAGATCAGAAGATCGGCCTTGTTTCCGCAGATGTTTCCCGGGAAAAAAGTACTATTCGTATCCTTGAAGGCTTTATTTCAAAGGTGGGTGTTCCGGATTTTATATTCAATTCTGCGGGCATCGTTTTTCCCGGCCAGGTCGAGAACATTCCCCTTGATGAATTTCATTCCCTGATGGATACAAATTTCTTCGGCACTGTTTTAGTCACAAAAACATTCCTGCCAGACTTGCTTAAAAGAGGATCAGGACACATCGTCAACATTTCATCATTCGCTGGTTTCTACGCTTCTTATGGCTATGCTGCCTATTCCTCCACGAAGTACGCGGTCCGCGGTTTCTCAGATGTGATCCGGGCGGAATTAAAACCCCGCGGGATCAAAGTGTCTGTCGTTTTTCCTGCAGATGTGGATACTCCCCAGCTTGCGTATGAGCGCACAGTCCAACCAGAGATTATGAGAGAGATCAATGCTTCAGCAGGAATGCTTCCCTCTGATAAGGTTGCTGAGTCCATACTGAAAGGGGTTGTAAAAGGGCATTACATCATTACTCCCGGGTTTGAACCAACCCTCGCATATATCCTTTCTGTTACCATTGGCTGGGCTCTCTTTCCGTTGATGGATTCGATGATCAAGTCCGCGCAAAAAAAAGTTGCCGGAAGGCAAACCAGATCCTGAACCAATCCAATTTCTGAATCATTTTCAAGGTTAAGCCCGAAATACCCGGTATGATATACTTTTATCGGTGATTTTGCATTTCCACTTTGAGATTCAGGAGAAATATGGATACAAAACAATATATTGCCCTTGAGGATGAATACGGCGCCCGGAATTATCACCCATTGGATGTTGTTATTCAGCGTGGCGAAGGGATCTGGGTGGAAGATGTTGAAGGTAACCGCTATTTGGATTGTCTCAGCGCTTATTCAGCCCTTAACCAGGGGCATGTCCATCCTCGGATACTTAAAGCCCTCAAAGACCAGGCGGAAAAGGTAACCCTCACCTCGCGCGCATTCCGCAACGACCAGCTCCCGCTTCTCTATAAAGAATTATCCGAATGGACAGGGTATGAAATGTCCCTCCCGATGAACTCTGGAGCGGAAGCTGTGGAAACCGCGCTCAAACTTGCCCGGAAATGGGGTTATCAAGAAAAAGGCATTCCCCGTTACCAGGCGGAGATCATCGTTGCTTCCGGAAATTTCCATGGCCGCACTATCAGCATTATTACATTTTCTACTGAACCTCTTTACCGTGATGATTTTGGACCGTTTACTCCGGGTTTTGTCACGGTGCCCTATGGGGATGCGGATTCAATAGAAAAAGCGATCAATTCCAATACTGCTGCCATTCTAATTGAACCGATTCAGGGGGAAGGCGGGGTCTTGATCCCTCCGCAAGGGTATTTAAAGAAGATCCGAAAAATATGCACAGAGAATAATGTTCTCTTTATCGCCGACGAGATCCAGACTGGTCTTGGACGCACCGGGAAACTTTTCGCTTGTGATTACGAAGAAGTCCGTCCGGATGTAATCATTATCGGAAAAGCCCTAGCAGGTGGTTTCTACCCGGTTTCCGCAATTATCGCCGATGAACCGATTCTGGGTTTATTCACACCCGGAGAGCATGGTTCCACCTTCGGGGGCAATCCCCTTGGAGCTGCGGTCGCCCGGGAATCCATTAAAGTAATTCAAGAAGAAAAACTTGTGGAAAATAGTGCCGCGATGGGTGAATATTTTATGGGGCGGCTGATCGAAATACCAAGCGCACATGTCAATGAAGTCCGCGGTAAAGGACTGCTAATTGGGGTTGAGTTAAAGAACGAAGCTGGTGGTGCAAGGCGGTTTTGTGAAGTCTTGATGAAAAAGGGGATCTTGGCAAAAGAAACCCACGAAAAAGTCATTCGCTTTGCACCGCCGTTGATCATAAAAAAGGAAGATATCGACTGGGCTATCCCCCGAATTCGGGAAACTCTGCAGATGCCTTAAAATATGTTTTATTCTCCAGGTTCAAGTTGCCGTTGGAGAATAATTTGGTTCTGATCTCCTGGAGCAGCCATGGAAAGAAAAGCAAAAATCGTAGCCACGATCGGTCCTGCCAGCCGCAATGAGAATATCTTGCGACGAATTTTCGATGCAGGGCTCGATGTTGCGAGATTGAATTTCTCGCACGGCACCCATGCAGATCATGAAAACTCCATCTCCTTGATCCGTTCCCTTTCCAAAGAATTGGGAAAACCAGTTGCCATTCTACAGGATCTTCAAGGTCCTAAGTTAAGGGTGGGAATCTTGCCGGAGGAAGGGGTTCATTTGAAAACCGGGGAAAATGTGATCCTTTCTTCTCAAAATCCTGCTCCAGATATTCATTCGGGATCGATATTTATCCCCATGGAAATCCCGGAATTTGAGAAAAGTATGACCCGGGGATGCCGGATCCTTATGGATGACGGTAAGCTTGAATTACAAGTCGTTAAGGTTTCAGATGACGTGGTTCAAGCCTCGGTTGTGATTGGAGGGACTCTCTTTTCAAGAAAAGGTGTAAACCTGCCTGGTGCAGACCTTGGATTCGCATCTTTTACCGAGAAAGACCGCATAGACCTTGAATTCGGGTTAAAACAAAAAGTCGATTTTATCGCGATATCCTTCGTTCGTGCCGCTCGAGATATCATCATGCTGCGCGAAGCCATCAACGAGATGGATCCTTCATTGTCCGAAACTCCGGTCATCGCAAAATTGGAACGGCCGGAAGCAATCCAGAACCTGCACGAAATCCTTCACGTGACAGACGGAGTGATGGTCGCGCGAGGTGATCTGGGGGTAGAAACTTCGCCTTCTGACGTTCCGATTATGCAAAAAACCATCATCCGTGAGGCTAACCGGCATGCCAAACTGGTGATCACAGCCACCCAGATGTTGGATTCCATGGTCACTAATCCCCGCCCCACCCGGGCGGAAGCATCCGATGTGGCCAACGCAGTCTTCGATGGCTCCGATGCAGTGATGCTCTCCGCAGAATCCGCAAGCGGGTTATACCCGGTGGAGAGCGTCATAATGATGGATCAGATAATCCGGACAGCAGAAGAGCATTTTGACGAATGGGGTTTCGGGGATCATGTTCCCATAGATCCAACGCATAACAGCGCCATCGCGATCACTCGCGCCGTTTATGAAATATCTAAAGATCCTGAAATTGCAGGGATCGTTGTCTTCACCCTCAGCGGGCAGACTGCAATCTTAATGGCGAAAACACGTCCAAAGGTGCCAATTCTTGCGTTCACACCAAATGAAAGTACTTACCAGCGGTTGAGTTTATGCTGGGGAACAGTTCCTGAATTGGTGCCTTTCGCCAACTCGGTTGAAGAAATGATGCAAATCCTAGATAACCGCATTCTCGAAAAACAACTCTTCAAACCCGATCAGCAGGTCGCTGTCATATCAGGGCTACCCGTGAACGCGATGAAAACAGCAAATTTCACGCTCCTCCATCGTATTGGACAGGTTTAATCCTTTCTCTTCCCCAATCCTAAAACATGGTTAAATTTAATCGGTCCAACTCGGATCGCGGCGGTCGGATTTTTTCCGGTGGTAGACGGTTCAAAGCCGTTCCAGAGATATTGTAGATATCATAGATGGTCGGTTGGTCGGGATCCACGTAAATCAATCCGGTCACCAGCCAATTGTTCCGGTGTGCTTCTTCAAGCATATGCATAGCCTGCCAGCGATCCCGGGGGTTATATTCACTTTCCAATTTTTTCAGGACAATTTTTGAACCATCAAAAAGTTCAACTTCCTGGGTGGTCCCTTCCTCGAAATCTCCAATCATGATCTCATCCCGTTTAGGAACATAGGAAATATCATGCAAAGGTTGTTCCATCTCCTTCCCTGTTACATAGGAATGGACAGATCCACCCTGGTTATGGAAGGTCACGCATGGACTGATGATATCCAGGATGGCAATCCCCCGGTGACTTAGAGCTGATTTGATCAATTCTTTAACCTGTTTCGGATCACCGGCGAAGGATCTGCCGACAAAACTCGCATTGGCCACAAGGGCTTCCATGCAAATATCGATTGGCAAGTAGGGATTGGTACCTTGTCTCTTCAAAAAAAGATCTTTTTCAGCAGTGGCTGAGAATTGCCCTTTGGTCAGACCATAAACACCATTGTTTTCAATGATATATGTCATCGGTAAGTTTCTTCGGACCAGGTGTTTGAATTGACCCATTCCGATACTGGCGGAATCTCCATCACCGCTGACCCCGATAACCCGCATTGTGGTATCGCCAAATGCAGCACCTAAGGCTAGTGAGGGCATCCTACCATGCAGACCATTGAATCCAAATGACCTGCTAAGAAAATAAAACGGGCTCTTGCTTGAACATCCAATCCCGGAGAATTTGATCACTTTCTCAGGAATTAGATTCATCTCATAACAGGCTGCCACGATTTGTGCAGCTATTGAATTATGGCCGCAACCCTGGCAGAGGGTGCTAGGAGCTCCTTTGTAATCAGAGCGCAGCATTCCCACATCATTTATTGCTTGCTTCCCAGGAACAGCAGGGGATTCGCTCATTTGATGGTCTCCTCGTTCGATCGAATTTTCCCGCTAATCCATTTCGCAGTCAGGGGCAAACCGTCGATATGGGTTGTTTTGATAAGTTTTTGCGCTTCAGCGGGAATTTCCAGGCTTAGGATCTGGTGGAGCTGTCCATCCCGATTTAATTCAACAACATATACCCTGTCATGATCATGCAGGAATTTCCGAACTTCATTTGAAAAAGGAATTGCCCTAACTCGCATGTAATCAGTCGATATTCCATCCGATTTTAAAATGTCGATTGCCTCCTTCACTGCAGGGTGAGCGGATCCACTAGATAAGATGCCTATCGCAGAAGCGGAAGTTCTATTCATCTCAGGTTTTGGTAAATATTCCCGCGCTTTTTCTAATTTACTTGAAATTCGATTGAGACCTTCCTCCCAGACTTTCGCGTCCTCGGAATATTGTCCAAAATCATCATGCCCTGTTCCGCGAGCAAAATACGCGCTGAGGGGGTGCTGATTGCCCGGGATGGTCCGGTAGGGAATTCCGTCGCCATCGATATCAAGGTAGCGGCCCCATTTACCATCATGTTTGGTAATATGTTCTTTAAGATCTTCTTCCCAAAGGACCTTGCCCCGATCAATTGGTTTATTCGGATATACAAATTGTCCTGCCATCCATTGGTTCATTCCAAGATCAAGGTCGCTGAGGACGATGACTGGTGTCTGGTATCGTTCGGCAATATCGAACGCCTTCCAGCCAAATTCAAAACATTCATCCACTGAACCCGGAATTAGGATAAGGTATTGGGTATCTCCGTGCCCAAGAAAATAAGAGAAGGTCAGATCGCCCTGTGCAGTCCTCGTTGGTAAACCAGTGCTGGGACCCACCCTCTGGACGTCCCAAACGACAACCGGAACTTCAGCGTAATAAGCCAGCCCCATATATTCCGCCATCAGGCTCAGTCCGGGGCCGGAGGTGGAGGTCATTGAGCGGAGCCCTGCCCACCCTGCACCAATCGTCATTCCTATTGCCGCCAATTCGTCTTCTGCCTGCACAACCACATATGTCGCTTTTCCTGTCTCAGGTTCCTTGCGATATTGTGGAAGATATTCATTGAGGGATTCTGCCAGCGTGGATGCTGGCGTGATCGGGTACCAGGCTGAAAATTGAACACCACCGAAAATTGCTCCCAGGGCAGCCGCGGTATTTCCATCGGACATGATTAATTTATTGGTCAAATCCATCGGTTCAACGCGGAAAGGATCTTTCTTCTCCAGGTTTTTTTCCGCCCAAACAAATGCATTTTGGATGATTTCCATATTGGACTGGATGGCTTTCTCTTTTCCCTGAAAATGATATTCCACTGCTAGTCGGATTTTCGCCATCTGGATATCAAGCATTTTGGCCAGGATACCCACATAGATCATGTTGGATATGTAATCCCGCAATCCTGCTGGTGCTTCAGTTTCCTTTGCCATGGACTTGATGGGCATTGGGTAAGTAACGACAGTTCCCGGGAACGGAGGAAGTGCAATGTCATCGGAATAAAAAAGAACACCCTTTGGGTTCAGGTAACGGATATCATCTTCGATGGATGCCTGGTTCATAGCAACGACAATATCATCGCGCTCGATCCTGGCTGTATAGCCTTTTTTGCTGATCCGGATCGTGTACCAGGTAGGTAGCCCTTGAATATTGGATGGAAAAATATTCTTCCCTGATACCGGAATCCCCATCTTGAAAAGCGCTCTTAGGATTGTGGTATTCGCGGTGGCACTTCCAGAACCATTCACCGTTGAAAACGTGATACTAAAATCATTCACCGGATCTTCCGGATATCCTTTCAACCCTACCCCGCTCAAGATTGGATTGGATTGCATCTGCTCTCCTTTTTTCAAGCTCACTCGAATTCTCCCGCCCTGGTTGATGCCGGGCGGTGGGAAATCAGATCCATATGGTCGATCATAGCTTTGTAACCTGAATCAAAATTCCCAGCACAGATCGATTCCACCATTTGTTCGTGGTAATTCCATACGCGATTTAAATATTGAAGATCAGTATATTGACTCAAACCTTCCGCTTCATACATCTCCCAGTAGGCTTCAAGGATGCCTGTTACAAAGGGATTATTTAAACGGCGGTATATGCAGAGATGCAATTCGCGATGTTCGGGGTGCGGGATCTGGATGAGATTTCCCATTAATTTTTGGTTGGCTTTATTTATCAAATCTCGAAGATGTGACTGGTCCTCTGCGGTCAACAAAACTACCGCTTGGTACCAGTATGCAGATTCCATATGATTGCGGATGTCCGAAAACTCGTAAAAGTGATGGTTATCCACAGCCAATGCGTAATTGAGGTTGTTCAGTATTCCCGGTGTGAATGAATACGGCAATTTCCGCAAACCGGTTTTCGGTTTCACTTCAACCAGTCCCATCATCCGGGCTACCTCCAACTGCTCCCGAAGGCTGGCGATGCTGATCCCAAGCTCACGGCTGATTTCATTCAGGGAAGGCAGACGGTCTCCATCCGTTTCGTTCTTTCCTGCCAGGTATTCTAAAAATGGCGACAGTTGGAGATTAAAAGCTCGTTTTTTCATTCTATTATCATATTAATCTGTTTATTCGGATAATATGAATATAGCAAAATCCCTCTTGAATGTCAACTAAGAGTTTTTCTATTTCTTACGGTTTAGGGAAGGCTTGATTAGCTGGCTAATAGATTTTTCGCACAGGCTGTCACTAATGCTGCTGACTGTGGAAGTACAATTTCATCGAAATCGAATCGTGGGTGGTGATGCCCGAAATTAAAACCTTTTTGAGAGTTCGCAGAACCGATGTAGATATAACAACCTGGGATTTTTTCCAGGATCAACGCCATATCTTCAGACCCCATAGACTGGTAATCCTCATCTATGAAATGTCCAGGCAATATTTCCTTTGCTGAAGCCAGAACTACTTCTGTAATGGATGAATCATTCACCAGGGGGGGATCGGACATGATCCAGGTAATTTTTGCTGAGCAGAGCATAGCACCTGCAATGGATTCCACAATCGCATGGATTCTCTCTACCAATAATGCATGCACTTCCTTTTGAAATGACCGGATTGTTCCTTTTATCTCCACAATTCCAGGAATGATATTGTAGGTTTCCCCACCGCGGATCTGGGTGATACTCACCACTGCGGTATCTTTCGGGGATACATTTCTCCCCACCACTGATTGCAAAGCAGTGATAATTTGCGCGGCTGCGACAATTGGATCGGCGGTCTTTTCTGGGATAGCCCCATGGCCGCCCCTGCCCGTGATTTGAATCTCAAAAAAATCGGCTCCGGCCATCACCGGACCTTTGGAGATGCCAAGCCAATTTAATGGTTTCTCATTCCAGATATGGATTCCAAGAGCTGCATCTGGTTTCGGATTTTCCAGTGCCCCTTCCGCGATCATTTTCTCAGCGCCGCCAAAACCTTCTTCAGCCGGTTGGAATAACAATTTAATAATCCCGGGAAGGTTTTCTTTATCCTCAACCAGCATTCTGGCAGCCACCAATCCGATGGCCATGTGTCCGTCATGACCGCAGGCATGCATTTTTCCGGGTATCACTGATTGGTAATCCGCTCCGGTTTCCTCCTGCAATGGTAGCGCATCCATATCAAATCGAAGAAGCACGGTTCTTCCAGGTTTCTTACACCGGATTAAACCAATGACCCCCGTTTTCGCTATTCCGGTTTGAACCTCTATATTCAGTCTCCTCAGCTCTGCCTCGATGATGGCTGAAGATCGTATTTCCTCAAACCCCAGCTCGGGGTGCTGGTGAAAATCCCGTCGGAACGCAATTAATTTTTCCTGATTTGATTGTGCATTTTCCAGAATTTGATTCACCAGTTCACCTTAAAAAATAATCCGTCGGAATTTCTCTTCATAA
>Ga0315283_10001070_pt1 | contig 21433 bp, 22 predicted proteins | sample YL17G09_0_MG_FD_204541 | JGI IMG/M metagenome (GOLD analysis project Ga0315283, IMG submission 204541) | Sediment microbial communities from Yellowstone Lake, YNP, Wyoming, USA - YL17G09_0 | ecosystem: Environmental > Aquatic > Freshwater > Lake > Sediment | place: USA: Wyoming | collected...
CCAGTCTCAGCACATCACCCCCGGAGACGACAGCCCAGTCGTCACCGGTAATCTTCGCGGCTAATTCGGGCGGAAACAGTTCCGTCATGGTCTTGCCGGCCATCTCAGAACCCGGGATGCCGATCATCTGTCCAAAATTGTCGCTGGCTTGCAGCACGAGGCTTTGGGTGGGAGTCACCTCTTTGATGTAGGTGTAAATAGGTGAGTGACGTATAAACAGCGAGAACAACTCACCGCTTGCCTGCAGCGCCTCCTCCGCCCGCTTGCGATCTGATTCCGAGTGCTCCAGTTCCTTGATTTTCTTATTTAAGACGGATATCTCTTCGATCAGTTCTTGATTTGTCCTGGATGGATCTGTCATCTGATGCCCCCTGTCGTGATAAACGATGCTGGCTGGAAATAAAAATGGATAGTATTTGTTGCGTGAATAAAGCCTTCCGAAAGCTACCGGATACCCCTTGAGATGTCAAATGGTAAGTGCGCCATCAGATACTGCTTACCGTTTGAAAACATGCATTTTCATCAAGGTTGACGTTTTACTGATTTCAGGAAGCTATACGTCCCAATTGGAATTTTTCAAGAAGCCAAGAAGAAATTCTCATAGGCCTTATAATAACGGTGCTTCTTCAGAATCTGAAATGCTCCTTGCTTGCATCTTCGGTCTTGCTTTCAAGCTCTGCAATAACCTGGGCGCCTAAGAGAAGGATTATCGCTGCCGCTTCTACACCGAGAAGAAATACTACTGTAGATGCCAGAGAACCGTATATTATATTTACGAAGGATACGGACGTGTAATACCAGACGACTACGCGACGGGTTATCTCCCAGAGAAACGTGGCGGCCAACCCTCCGATTAGCGCATGATGGAATGTTATCCGCCCCACAGGCATGACGAGATACAGGGAGGTGAACATAAGCACTTCACCAATTAACCCTGACCAATAAAATGCAATTCTGGACGTGCCTTCAAAGCTCCAATTCCAGCCCAGGAGCATGAAGTGCCTGTTTTCGATGGCCTCCAATGCTCCCGCAAAAAATGACACAAAGAATATGCCAAGGCCAATCAGAAGAATATACACAAAAGGAATAATGGCTGAAATCATAAAGTGGCGGCGTTGGATTTTGATGCGGTGGTGAAAAATTACCGAGATTGCGTTTTCAAGCACCGTAAAGGCTATGGAGCTGAAAAACAGCATGATCAGAATGCCGATAACGCCGATTACATTGCGGTGCATAATGAATACCCGCACCTGTTCGGTCAAAGTCGGAGCATATCCCGGTATCGCCATTTCCAGGTATGTAGATAAGGTGAGAAACAGCTGTTCCTGTTCTATAAAATGCGACAGGGCAATCAAAGTGAGGATCGACAGGGGAACGATCGAGAGAAGTGTGTAATAAGCGATGGCGCCGGAAAGCAGTATGCCCTGGTTCTGTCTGAAACTGCGCAATACCTTAAACACGAAGCTCGCTAACCGCGGCAATGCCCTTATTGAGTTTTGAAACTTGTTTACCATAGGCAAGATGTTACGCAAAAAATATATTTACCTTTTAATCTCCATAAAAGCTTCATAAAAACGTTATGGGAGGGCGCCGCAGATCACGGAAATTTCAATTGACGCATCCTTCGGCAACCGGGCCACTTGAACTGTTTCCCGGGCAGGGAGAATGTCGCCAAAATATCTGCCGTAAATCTCATTGAATTTTCCGAAGAGACCGAGGTCTTTAAGGAAGACTGATGCTTTCAGAACATTCTTCAGGCTCATGCCGCTTGCCTCAACCACAGCCTTGAGATTTTCAAGCACAAGTGTAACCTCGGCCTCGAAATTTCCCGTTAATAATTCATCCGTCTTCGGATCGATGGGAATCATCCCCGACACGAAGAGCAGATCGCCATACCTTACTGCCTGCGCATAAGGACCGATGGCCGCAGGCGCATTGGGAGTGCTTATTATTTTCTTTTCTGATGTTGTATTCATATCCCGCCTCCCTCCATCAAAGACGATTATTATATCTCTATCATTCCTTCTGAGTATCTAACAACCTGAGCATCTCGGTCACATCCGTCGTCGGGCTGTGACAGGCGAAATTGGTGCAGACATAAGCTGTGGCCATATTCTTTACGGGTTTAAGGTCTTTCGTAAAGGGTGCGATGCCGGCTATATCAGATGATTCATCCTCCGGGGAACTGAGAAGGACAACTGCGTTAGGGAGAAAATATTTTCTCAGTGCGTGCAACATTCGCTTCGTATCCTCCGCTTCGGACCTGCCGGCGATCACGATTTCATAAGAGGGGTATAGCAGAAAACCGAGGGCCATCATGAATTGGGTGTGCCCCACAGGCACGCGCCCGACAGAACCCGCAAGGGCACGGCTGATATCCACCGCCTGCCCTTCCAGTTTTGCATTCCCCGTAAGTCTGGAAAGACGTACCATGTTTAACATAGCCACAGAGTTTCCCGACGGAATGGCGCCGTCATAGCTCTCCTTCTCGCGTACAATCAGGTCTTCACCATCATCAGGCGTGAAATAGTAGCCGCCGTTTTCCTTATCCCAGAAGTGCTTCGTTAAATCTTCTTGAAGCCTCAATGCCGTCTTAAGAAATGAAGCATCATGTGACGCTTCGTAACACTCTATCAGTCCCCAGATCAAAAAGGCATAATCATCGAGATTAGCCATGATGGCGGACTCCCCCTCGCGGTGCCTGTGATAAAGTCTTCCATCGAGCTCACGCATATTATTCAGGATGAATTTTACGGCTTTTTGCGCTGCCGTGAGGTAAACCTTGTCCATGAAAACCTGGGCCCCTTTCGCCAGAGCAGCGATCATGAGGCCGTTCCAGTCCGTCAGGATCTTATCATCTTTGTAGGGACGGACGCGCTTGTCGCGGGCAGAAAACAGCGAAAGCCTTGCCGCAGAGAGCCTGTGGCGAAGGGAGTCTTCGGAAATTCCCAGAGATAGAGCAAGTTCATGGACGGGCTTCTTAATGTGAAGAATATTATGGCCGGTTCTTTCTGCCGTTAACTGCTCGACAAAATTTCCCGCCTTATCCACTTGAAACACCTTCATTACCAGTTCCGCTTCGGATGGTCCCAGCAACCCTCTGATCTCGTCTTCTGTCCAGAAGTAGAATTTTCCCTCTTCGCCCTCGCTGTCCGCATCCTCAGCCGAGTAGAAAGCGCCTGACCGCGACTTCATATCTCTAAGTACATAGGTAAATATTTCACAGGCCGTCCTCTTGAAGAATTCATCTCCCGTTGCCTGGTACGCCTCCGTATAGGCCATGGCCAGCATGGCCTGGTCATAGAGCATCTTTTCAAAATGGGGCACGAGCCACCGCTCATCAGTGCTGTACCGATGGAAGCCGAAGCCGACGTGATCATAAATACCGCCGCAACGCATTGCATGGAGTGTCTTTACAACCATCTCCAATGCCTTTGTCTCATCGTTCCATTTCCAGTAACGCATAAGAAAGAGCAACTGGTGGGGAGTGGGAAATTTAGGCGCTTGGCCAAATCCCCCATATTTTCCATCGTAGAGCGCCGCGAGCCCTTCATATGCTTCACGGATAATATCTTTTGTCAGAGCCTCGCCCTTGATCTCTGATGTCTTCTGCTGCATGGAGGATACTATCTGATCGGATGATTTCAAAATGTCATAATAACGTTCTTTCCATATCTCTTTGATTCTGGGGATCAGATCCAGCAGCCCGATCCTGCCGAAGCGGCTTTCCTTGGGAATATAGGTAGCAGCAAAGAAGGGTTTCCTGTCGGGGGTCATCACGATTGTGAGCGGCCATCCTCCGGCCCCTGTCATCATCTGACAGGCGTTCATGTAAACCTTGTCGATATCGGGCCGTTCTTCACGATCAACCTTGATGCAGACGAAAACTTCATTGAGGAGTCTCCCGATTTCCGGATCTTCAAATGACTCATGGGCCATGACGTGGCACCAGTGGCATGTCGAATAACCCACGGAGAGAAAAACGGGCTTATTCTCTGTACGCGCTTTATCAAATGCCTCCCCGCACCATGGGTACCAGTCAACAGGATTATAGGCATGCTGGAGCAGGTATGGGCTCTTCTCATGGATCAGGCGGTTTGGAATATTTCCGGCCGCATTTTCCGAGCTGCTCATAAATGACGTTCCTTTTATTCCATGGTTGAAGGATCTTTCTGCAGATCGGACTGAATACGAATGACTTCCGTTGAAACCTTGCCGTCCTTCACTCTGACGACGATGAAATGATAAGATTGCTCACCGAAAGGAACATTGATATGGAGTGGAGCTGCAGCGCCCCCGGTGATGATATATTTCACGCCCTTTACTTCATCCTGAGCATAGAGATGCAGGTGGCTGAAAAAAGCGACGGAAACTTTTTGTTCCGACATGATCTGCTTGAGCCTGTCTGCCCCTTTCGTAAAGCAATGTCTGTGCTGCCATTTTTGAGTTTCCGGCGGTACATGCATAATCACAAATTTATATTTTCTCTTTGACGTCAGTTGTTCCTCCATGTATTGCAACTGTGTCGGGGTCAGCTCATACAGAGAGTTGTCCAGGGCAACTATCTTCACACCCAGCCTCTTTAAATCCAACGGGTAATTCAGCGGGCCTATCTTTTCCTGAAAGATCTGTTTACCGTGCGGACTCTTGACATTGTTCGTCAGCTCATGATTGCCGATAACCACAAAGATCGGTGTGTCGGGCAAAGAGCCTTCCGCGATATCGAGAAAGTGGTTAAATTTTTTCTCCCTCCCTGTAAAGACCGTGTCTCCGCCATGCAGGATGAATAGAGGCCCCAGTTTGGCCACCGCAGAGAGTATTTTCTTGAATATTTCGTCATTGTCCCTGCTGTCGCCCAGAACGACAAACATAAAATCATCGGGAGACGCAGTCCGAAGATTGCTGTCCAGCTTCTTTAGCGACCGCTCATAGAGGGTCTCGCAGTGGCCAGCCACAGGCCAGGCAAGGCTGACCAGAATTACAACAGACATTAACAGGAAAAATGAACGACAGCGGCGTGGCATTATCATAGCTCAAACCTCTCAAATACTGATGTAAAAATAAGGACAGCGTTATATCCGTGCATCCAGCCCTGGAAAGAGTGTCCCGGGGTGCGGCGGGACTCACGGATAAAGGATCGTGTGGAAGGCTTCACTTCATCAATGCCCTTGCAGCCTGAACTACATGTTCTGCGGTGATGCCGAACTTTTCATAGAGAACTTTATAGGGGGCGCTTGCGCCAAAACCGTCCATTCCAATAACGTTTCCATCGAGCCCCACATAGTGCTCCCAGCCAAGTTTTATGCCCGCCTCCACGGCGACCCTGACCCTAACATCCGGAGGCAGCACATGATTGCGGTATTCAGACGGCTGACGATCAAAGATTCTCCAACTCGGGAGAGATACAACCCTTACCCGAAAGCCCTCGGACGATAGTTTTCTTCCCGCTTCCAGGGTGATCGATACTTCCGACCCGGTTCCGATCAGGATCATATCGGGCTTGCCGGGAGCGGATTCCCAGAGGATGTACCCGCCACGCTGGAGGCCGCTGGCAGGTGAGAATTCGGCCCGGCTCAGGACGGGCAGATTCTGACGGGTTAAAATCAGCGCTGTAGGGCCATCTTGCTTAAGGAGCGCGGCCTTCCAGGCTTCCACGGCCTCGCCGGCGTCGGCGGGACGGATAACGGTCAAATTCGGCACGGCCCGCAAATTCATGATCTGCTCGATAGGCTGATGTGTCGGTCCGTCTTCACCGAGACCGATGCTGTCGTGCGTAAAGACATAGATGACCCGAAGACCCATGAGGGCAGCCAGCCGCATGGGCGGACGCATGTAATCGCAGAATGTTAAGAATGTAGCCGTATATGGAATCAACCCTCCATGAAGGGCCATGCCGGAAGCGATGGCGCCCATGGCATGTTCACGCACGCCGAAGTGGATATTGCGACCTGTGTAACCCCATCCACCGCCGACAGCTCCCTGTGTATCTCCCTGCGGTGCATCAGGTCTTTGAAAATCACCAAAGCCTTTAAGCCAGGTGAAAGTGGATGGGTTGAGGTCTGCTGAGCCACCCATGAGTTCCGGCAAGATGGGAGCGAGGCTCTGCATGACGGCTTCCGATGCCTTGCGGGTCGCTACATCCTTGGATCCCTCCGGATAGGCAGGAAGCTTTGATTCCCACCCTTCGGGAAGATTTCCTTCCATGACGCGCAGAAATTCGGCGGCTAAATCGGGGAAATCATCGCTGTACCGTTTGAGGGACTGCTCCCATTTGGCATTCCACGTGCGGCCCCGTTTGAGGGATTTATAAAACTGGGCAAGGACATCATCAGGGATGTAAAAGGCGGGTTCCGCGGGCCAGCCGAGGGATTTCTTTGCTGCCAATAACTCCTCTCCCCCAAGTGGTGAACCGTGGGCTTCAAATGTCCCCTGTTTATGGGGCGCCCCATACCCTATGGTGGTTCTGACGAAAATAATCGAAGGACGCGACTTTTCCCTCTTTGCTTTTTTTACGGCACGATCAATTGAGGGAACGTCATTCCCGTCTTCCACATGCCCTACGTGCCAACCATACGCCTTAAACCTCTTTCCGGTATCTTCGGTAAGAGTCAGTGATGTCGTTCCGGCAAGAGAAATGCGGTTATCGTCATAGAGGACTATGAGCTTGCCGAGACCGAGGTGTCCCGCCAGAGAACATGCCTCGGATGTCACACCTTCCATCAGATCACCATCGCTGGCAAACACATATGTGAAGTGGTCGACGATCTTATGGCCGGGTCGATTGTATCTCGCTTCAAGGTGTGCTTCCGCCATAGCCATACCCACGGCGTTGCCGAGACCCTGACCAAGGGGTCCTGTGGTTACTTCGACACCTGGCGCGCAGTGGCGTTCCGGGTGACCGGGTGTCTTGCTTTCCCATTGACGAAATGACTCCAAATCGGAAAGAGACAAGTCATAGCCGGTAAGATGGAGCATGGCATAGAGGAGGATTGATGCATGTCCTGCAGAGAGAACAAAGCGGTCCCGGTCGCTCCACATGGGATTTGCGGGATTGTGTTTCAGGTGTCGCATCCAGAGTGTATAAGCCATTGCCGCTGCGCCCATGGGCATGCCGGGATGCCCTGATTTGGCCTTCTCCACAGCGTCGGCGGCCAGAAAGCGTATGGTGTTTATGCATTTTTCTTCAAATGATCTATCGTCGGTCATTTTATATCTCTCCTGGTGAATTATTTCCGGAATAACCCTTCGCATTTTGCTTAGGGCAAACTCAGCAATAGCAGCATTTGAAGCTCTCCGCAGCAAGCTGCGGGGAATGCGCTCGCTACCGAATTCAAGCAACAAATAGGGTAGTAAATTTTTCAGTTTTGCAGTTTATATACTAACACAAACGGTAAGACAAGAAGATTAGAATTACAAAAACTTGACAAGGCCGTCTTTTTTCAATAAAAAAAAGGCTCAGACGGTATGATTGGATAAGAACAGGAAATAATATAGCCCCTTGGCGGTTTACATATCCTCGCATGTCCATAACAATTAAAAATTTATCCAAATTTTACGGAAAGACGCAAGCCCTTTCGGAGATCAATATGAATATCCGGACCGGCGAATCTGTGGGACTTGTAGGACTTAATGGCGCCGGGAAAACTACACTGCTGAAAACAATTGTCGGGCTTATTGTCAACTTCGATGGTGAGGTGATGATCAATGACCTGGCAGCGACGGACAGGAAGGCCAGGGCAAGCACATCCTTTCTTCCCGAGGATTTTTCGCCGCCTCTTTATCTCACAGGGTATGACTTCGTTTCTTATATGCTCCGCCTCAGCGGCGGAAGCCTGAATCAAAGCGAGGTTGACGAATTCGCCGACACACTGGAACTGCAAGTGAATGTATTGTCACAGCCAATAAGAACGTATTCAAAAGGCATGCGTCAGAAACTCGGCTTACTCGCGGCCATGCTGCCGGATACGGATATCATCATCCTTGACGAGCCTTTGAGCGGACTCGACCCTGGAGCGCGGGTAGTCGTTAAGGACGCATTGGGCAAGCTCCGCAAGAAAGGAAAAACACTCTTCTTTTCTTCCCACATATTGACGGACCTTGAAGAAATAGCGGACAGATTGGTTATCATTCATGAGGGGAAGGAAATCTTCGACGGCAAGCAGGAAGAACTAAGATCATACGGCGGACGCTCCCTCGAGGATGCCTTCCTGCAGGTGATCCGTTCAAACCGGACGCAATAAAAAACGGGTGGTTTTTCTATGAGCAGAATCGGCATTGTATGCATTTACACTCTTCAAGAGGTGAGGAGGGACAGATTATTCTGGGGATTTGTGCCGTTAATGCTCTTCGTAATTGCATTCACCTTCTTTATGAGAGAGACCAGTATAGTTGCCGGAACTGAAGCTCTTAACCGTTCATACATTGCGCTTACTGCATTGGCCGCTGCTGTTTTTATTGTTCTCCTCGTCGTAAGTTCAATGTATCGGGAGATTGATTCAAAGGCAATTTTCATGGTGATTACGAAACCAATAGCCAGGCATGAATATATCCTCGGTAAATTCATTGCCTTTTCGCTCATATCTCTCGGCATAATTATGATTTCTTTTGCAGGTGCTGTCATATTGGGGGTGGGGCCTGCAAAACCCCTTGCCGTTCATTACATTCTCTGTCTTTTTGAACAACTGGTAATGATTATGGCTGCCTTGGCGATTACGCTCGGATTGCGGTCCCTTCCGTCTTCCATTCTCGGAGTCGCCGGCTTTTATATAATAGGACATAGTACAAAAAAGATGGTCGATATCGGTATGAATATGGCTTCCGCATGGGTCCCTGCCATAAAGGTTTTCTATTATCTCTTTCCTTCCCTGAGCCTCTTTAGTGCCCAGGCGGCCGTGCTGGAACGTGGGACTGTCTCCTGGACCGATATACTTTTCCCCGTGGGTTACGCCGCTCTTTACCTTGCCGTTCTCTTTCTCATAATTGTCATCGATATCAGGAAGAGGGATTTTTAATGCCTGCAAAAAAGGACATTTTCAAGAAGGTTCTTTTGCCGTGTGCGCTCCTGATCCTCTTGGTCCTTCATGCCTTTCTTGTGGATGTGGGATGGAAGGGCAGTGAAACAAAAAATCAATACAAAGTGGTTCCCAAACTGAATCTTCCCTGGATGAAGTTTGTATCCCTTGACCAGGACAGGTTTGCGAGCCTGCTTCTCTCTCTCTACCTTCTCTCCGCTCACCCTGTTGATTGTTATGAGTGGGACTATAAGGGCCTGTTGAATTACATGCGTGTGATCACAAGGCTCGACCCTTATAACAAAGGCCCTTTTTTCTTCGCCGTGTATTTTATGAGTTACAGGACAGATTCGGACGGACGACTGATTTTTAATTATTTAGAAGAAGCGCAGGATAGATTTCCCGATGACTGGAAACTTCCCTGGCAGGTCTCTTACGTGGCGAAAATCAAATTTAAAGATAACGATCTCGCGTATCAATACGCCCTGAAAGCTGCAAATGCGCCCTATGCCCCTCCTATCGTAAAGATACTGCCTGCAATTTTAAAACGGAATCTTGGAGACAGGGAATCAGCATTCGCTTATTTGACTACCTTACGAGAACATTCGAAGGATCCCAAAGAGATAGAGGCAATAGATGAAGAACTTCAAAGGTTAAGCGGAGGATCGCTCCCCAAATAAGCTAAGGCGCATTGTACACTGCCCGCCGTTTATCCGCACCTGTGAAAAGCTCTGGACATGCGATGAAAAGTATGAGCATAGATACCGACATAATGCTTCCATTCCTTACTGCGGTAAGGATTCCAAATAGGATCATTTAAACCCAAATAGGAGGCCAGGACCATGTTGGAAGGTCTTTTTCAGCCAATGCATCTTCTGGTGATATTGGTTATTGTTCTGATTATCTTCGGGCCGGGTAAACTTCCTGAACTTGGAAACTCCATCGGCAAGGCCATAAAAGGTTTCAAGAAGGCCATGGCGGAGCCGGACGAGAAGCCGGGCAATGCGGGAGAAGGCAAGAAGATAGAAGATAAGAAGGAATGAACAAAATAACCGGATCCCCTTGATGAACGGACGTCTTGCCTTCAGAATCGTAATTCTTCTCGTCTTTATTATCCTTTCGAGCTTTCTATTTATCCACTATGATCTTTATGTTTACTTCGCGAGTCAGCGCAGAGCTATCGCGTTCATTAACTCCTTTCATCCGTATGATGAATTTGTCTTCATTGGCCTTCAGATCCTGCAGGTCGTAGCAGCTCCGATACCCGGTGAAGTCACCGGTCTTATCGGCGGGTATATTTACGGAGCTTACCTCGGTACGGTATTTTCCACCATTGGTCTTACAATCGGTTCCTGGATAGCCTTCGCGCTTGCCAGGTTCTTTGGTCTGCCCCTTGTGGAAAAGGTCGTAAAGCCCGCGATTATTGAAAAGTACGATTACTTTTTGGAACACCGCGGTCTCTTCGTTTCCTTCCTTTTGTTTCTTATCCCCGGTTTTCCGAAAGACTATCTATGCTACATAATGGGTATGAGCCACATGAAGACGTGGCATTTCATGGGCATTTCAACAGTGGGGCGTTTGCTCGGGACCATCCTGCTCTCCGTTAGCGGCAGTTACGCCCGCAACAGTCAATACACTGAACTCCTGTTCATTGCCGGCGCGAGCTGTCTTCTCCTCGTGATTGCCTATTTCTACCGGGATAAGTTGATGGATTCGCTGAAAAGAAGGCATGTAATATCGGAAACACCCGGGAAACCGGACGATAATCAGAACCAGTAAAAAGAATCAGAAATAACCATAAGCATTTAGTTACCAGTCAAGGAAATATCCTTAATGCTTGACACATGGGCTTTCTTCCCCTATCCTCACCACGATCGCAAGGTCATCCCAATAAAGACAAGGAGGCATCATGGGCGGACACAAGAAAATCGAGCGGAAAAAGGAACTTGACCGCAAACGGCGAAGACGAAAGAAGAGTCTGAAGCTTCGGGCAAAAGAGCAGGCGAAGTCGAAACCCGCGCATAAAGCAAAGTAAGAGTCGCAAAGAGATTGTCCAGAAAACGAATTGGCCTTGCGCTTGGAGGCAGGGAGTCGGGGGTGTAGAACCTGTAAGGAAGGAGAAAGTCTTCTGTTTTTTCTCAGGCTGCGGCTCTGGTAAACGAGGGCGAAAAAGCAGCCTCAGCAATGCCTTTCCGTATCCAAAACGATGAGATCATCTTTTTAAGACGTGGGGATCGACTTGATCAAGAATTTAGGAGCTCACAGGCAATACGAAGATTAGCATTAGGACCAACTGCTCTGGTTGCTTTTGTTCAGAGATACGCAGTCTTCCCTCCACAGGCATGAAAGTTCCTTACAATATTCCACCCTGACCGTGCCGAAGCATTCGATATTATTTTCCGCCCTCTGAATTGCCAGGATCACAGCATGTTTCTTCATCTGATACGTGTTGATCCCCATGTTTTTAGCCAATTTTTGGATTTCGCTGTACTTCAACTCTATTTCCCTCCTTTCATTACCGCAAGCGATACAACTTGAGAATTCACTCTGCAAGTCTGGTGTATCAAAGTCTAACCGTGAATCTCATGGTACCGCAACAACAATGATATGATAAACCGAGGACCAGGTCAGAGGCTTGGCGATGGTCTTGCCTCCCAACCGGGCCGCCAAACGCTGCGCTTCTGTCTTATAGTCTGAAGCAAAATAAATCGTATTTACCGCATAATCCGCCCTATTTGCTGTTCCTATGTCTCCAACTCTGTAACCCATTTCTATAAGTTTCTTTGACATTTGTCTCGCAGTAGGTAATTTGCCATTTCCACTCAAGACCTTTATTTTAAGACTTTTGGGGCTTGTCTCTTTTCCTTCCACAGACTGTTTTTCATCGGCTGATTTCTTCATTTCATCTCTTTTGGCGATGTCGACTTCCTTGACCTGTTCTTTTTTGCCCGCCTCGGAAACGGCGGCCTCTTTCTCTTTGGGGGCGCCCGTCTCGCCTGCCACGGAACTATCTTTCGTGGCAGCTTCCGCCTCTTTCATCTTTTGCACCTGTGACTTCAACAAGGTCAAATCCTTATTCACAGATGCCATCTGCTCGTTGAGCTGGGCTATGGATGCCTTGGACCTTTGCAATTCCTCCGTTGTATTTCTACCGGAAAAATCCAGTGCTGCGCAGCCTGAAATCGCCAAACAAAATACCAGGGTGAAAATACATAACGTTCTCATATACATTATTCACCTCCCGTATGTAATATTGGGGCATTGATAGTGTAGAAAACCGTAACCTGCTGCACCCAGAAGGGCAATTCGGGGATTAAGTATGACGAAGACCGGTATTTGTGAAACCAGGTCAGACATTCGTCCTTTGTATCGGAAGGATTTCATAAACAGTCCATTTGTAAGAATTGGCAATATGCGGCGAGGAATACCTCCCCCTAAATAAACACCATTCGTGGCCATCACTTTGAGGGCCAAATTCCCTGCTTCTGCTCCCAGGATGGAAACAAAAAGGTTAAGAGTCATCACACAGAGATCACAGCGATAAACGCGATCTAAAGCGCACTCTATGATGACCGGTACAGGGTCATTTTCCCCCGCCACCCTAAGAGACAGCCAGGATGGTTCCTCAGCATAGCACTTCTCACGCAGAAAACAATATATATTTAATATTCCTGGTCCTGAACAAACGCTTTCATAACTGACATGGCCGAGTTTCGCCTGAAGGTAAATCAATAGCTCCCTCTCCAGATCATCGCTCGGAGCAAAATCCACATGGCCTCCCTCTGACGGGTGCCCGCGGTATTGTGTTCCGTCCCACGTCAGAAATGCCTCCCCAAGACCGGTGCCCGGGGCAACGACAGCCACACTTCCTTCGGAGACGGGCCTGCCTTCGTTCAGGGTATGGAGATCCGACGGCTCCATAAGGGGCACCGCGTAAGCAATGGCCTCAAGATCATTCAGCAGTCTGACGAATGGCAGGTTCAGTTCCTTGCCGAGTTTCTTTTCATCGACGATCCACGGCAGGTTGGTAATCTTGGCGGCGCCTTTCATGACCGGGCCCGCTACACCAAAGCAGGCCGCATCCGTTCTAATATTAACGTCTTTGAGAAATTCTCGCACGATGGTTATGAAATCAGGAAACTGTCCACTCAGAAAGTCCGCCTCTACCAGAGGCGAACGTAACCCTTTCTCTTTTGAGAAGATTCCGAGGCGAGTATTTGTTCCGCCAATGTCGCCTGCAAGTAATATGGCCATTTTCTTTATCACACAAATTTTTTGAGCGGTATCACATAACAGCCGTTTCAATGTTGTTGTTCAGGTAACTTCACTTTCAAGCCATTCCAGATAGTCACGGCTCCCTGCGACAATTGGCATAGCGATGATTTCCGGCACTTCATAAGGATGAACAGATTTGATGGCTTTTTCAATTTCTTTGTAAAGAACCTCTTTGCTTTTTATCCAGCATTGCCACTCTTGGGCTCTTTCGATATTCCCCTTCCATCGGTAGAGACTGGTTATTGGCCCCGCTATCTGCACACAGGCTGCGAGCCTCTTCTCAATCAGGGTCATGGCTATTTTTTCGGCATCTTCCTTCTTTTCCGTCGTTGTAATGATCTGAATATACGATCCCATTTTTCTTACCCCTGTCCCCTGACCCCTATTTCGTGCATTCATACATCATGATTGCCGCTGCCTGAGGCAGACTGAGGGAATCCGCTCTTCCCGCACCGGGGATGTGCCACAGCTCATCAGCCAAACGGATCAAGGCTTCCGGCAATCCGTGACTTTCACTGCCCAAGAGGAGGGCCGTTCTTTGTTTACACGCATGCGGCACTATACCTTTTTTTATGTGAGAGCCCACGAGAAAAAAACGTTTTTTGATTATCGGCAGGGTTTCAGCAAAATTGACATCCTGCATCACTCTCATATGGAAAAGAGTTCCCATGGCGGATCGTACGCATTTGGGATTTGTAAAATCTGCGGAACCGGTACTGAGGATTATTGTTTCTATACCGAACCAGTGTGCGGCTCGCACCACGGCGCCCAGATTATTGGGATTGCCTATCTGATACAGCAGGAGAATATGACCCGAACCGTGCACCAGCAGTGCGTCGATGTCGGCGCGCGCAGGCATGGCTACGACCGCCATGACACCCTCTGGTTCTTTATCCTGACTTAATGTATCCCATTCTCTTTCCGATAGTCCGTAAACGTCAATTCCTTGCGGAATGGTGGAAATGAAAGTATTCCACTCCGAGCTTTTTCTCTCCATCACCAGAATTGCCCCGGTTTTCCAATTACTTTCGAGCAATCCCTGGACGACTTTATAGCCTTCAGCAAGAAAAAGTCCTTCCTGATGGCGATACTTGGCCTGGTATAGTTTCTTCCATAATTTTAATTGTGATCTCAGAGGACTGCGCAAGGTAATTTCGTGTGCCATAAGTTGGAGCTCCGTCAACAGTTATCCTATTACGCCGGTCTTAAAGGTGCCCCTGTCTTACGTTTCCATCCGAAAAAATAGACACAGACAGCGGCAAGCATCATCAGGAAACAGAGCATCTGGCCCATACTGAAGATTTGCCCAAAGAGACGGAACGGCGCGTCCGGCTCGCGGAAAAACTCGATGATGAAGCGGACGAATCCATAGCCGAAGAGATACAGGGCGAAGAGAAAGCCGTCGAAGGGGCCTTTCTTTCTTACACTCCAGAGGACGATGAAGAGAAAGATTCCCTCGAAGGAGGCCTCGTAGAGCTGGGAGGGGTGACGCAGTTCATGGGTCAAATCCAGCGGGAAATACATGCCCCACGGCATGGCGGTAATCCTGCCGTAAAGCTCGCCATTAATGAAATTACCGATTCTTCCAAACGTATATCCAAGAGGGATGGCGGGGCAAAACAGGTCAGCAAACCGCCAGAAGTCTATCTTATGTTTACGGCAGAAAATAACCGACGCTATGAGGACGCCAATGGCCCCCCCGTGGTAGGACATGCCGCTGATGCCAACGTACTGCATACCGTGAGCGAAATCGAAGGGGAGGATAATCTCAAGGGGATGCTTTACGTAATGGGCAAAATTGTAAAAAAGAACATAACCAAACCTTGCGCCGACTAACAACCCCGTGATGGCCCAGACAAAGAAGTCCTGAATTGTTTCTGCTCTATATGTATAATTCTCACGTTTTATCCGGTAAGAGACGAGGATATAGGTCAAGAGAAATGCGATAAGATACATGAGGCTGTAATAGCGAATCTGAAAGGAACCGATCTCAAAGATAATCGGACTCATACGCTCGGGAAGATGCTGCCAGCTAATAGGATTCACCTTTCAACTCCTCGACATAGTGCTGCGCGGAAGCTGCCGCCGTTGCTCCATCTCCACATGCCGTGACTACCTGACGAAGACGTTTTCTTATACAGTCACCTCCGGCAAATATACCCTTCGCCGAAGTCTGCATATCTCTGTCTGCAACAATATATCCGCCATCGTCGAGATCTACGATGCCGCGAACCATATCAGTCTTTGGAGTCAGGCCGATGAATATAAACACCCCCTGGGCGGGTATCTCCCTACCCATATCAGGTGACTTAACGTCTCTGATCTTCACCTTTTCGACAACATTTCCTCCTGATATTTCCTCAACCACAGAATTCCAGGCGAATTCAATTTTGCTGTTGGCAAGGGCTCTCTTCTCAAGCGCCTTTGTCGCCCGCAGTCTGTTGCGGCGATGAACGATGGTGACCTTCTTCACAAACTTCGTCAGAAAGACAGCTTCCTGAACGGCAGCATCTCCACCTCCTACGACCACAACATCCCTGTTCTTGTAAATGGGACCATCGCAGGTTGCACAGTACGAGACCCCTTTGCCTACAAAAACATCTTCCCCCCGGACTCCCAGTTTTCGCCAGTACGCCCCCGTTGCTACAATAACGGCAAGCGCCTCATAGTCTCTCCCTGCTGATGTTACCTTCCATCCTTCCGTATTTCCCCAGTGGGTCTTTGCAATGCCAATGACGTCCTCTGATGCTATCTCCAGCCCGAATTGGAGAGCCTGTTTCTTAAATCGCTCAACAAGTTCAAAGCCGCCGATACCTTCGGGCATGCCCGGATAGTTTTCTATTATATCCGTAACGATTATCTGGCTTATGGAAGAGGCGCCTTCAATCAGCAGAGTTCTGAGACTGGCTCTCGATGCATAAATGCCCGCCGTCAAACCGGCGGGTCCTCCGCCAATAATTACAATATCATATACATTATCCGGAATAGTCGCTTTATCCAAAGATTATCACCCCATTCATATTTTGATTATATATCATGCGCCGAGTCCATAAATAAAGCAACTCGACAGTGCAAATTTGCATCATATTGCTTTGGATTGGGACAACTATTCTTTTTTGTTTTTTCCCATGTAGCTTCTCAATGCTTTTTGGAACAGAAGAGCCGCCAGAAGAGCACAGTGGTCATGGTCGTAAGGCAGACCTCCCAGATGTTCCGTAATCGAACTCCTGTTTATCTTGAGACATTCACGGATTGTTTTTCCCTTGGACATCTCCGCCGCTGCATTGCAGGCAGCAATCGTAAATATGCACCCCTCGGCAATGAATCTTGACTCTTCAACTTTCCCGTGTATTACGCGAAGAAACATCTTGATGTCCTTACCGCATTCGTCGGACTTTTCCGCATAACCGTCAGGACTATCCATGGAGCCATAATTTTCAGGATTCGTTCCATAATCAAATACTTTTTCCGGATAGAGTTCCCTGGCCTTCTCGCGCAGGATGGCTGTCATATTTTCTATAATTTTGCTTTCATCCTCCATCTGTCAGATAAAACCTCTCAAATCAAAGCTGGAATCTTTTTTTACTTAGTCGGTTTTTGCGCATATTACAATGATAAATTTGTTGGCTTTGCAAAAGGTCGCCGCATGTTATGCAGCATATGCTTTGTGGGATCATCAAGATTACCAGAGAAATTTAGGACCAATTTCAGAAAATAGTTGTCAGAAAATAGTTGACATTGATCTTTTGAAATGTTACAAATGCAACACTTTAATGTAGTCCACCATTATTGACAATATCAGTTGCCAATATCCATATTGCACGATCTAAATCAAGTTGCGAACTTTTTTATGATGATGCTGCAATCACAACTCAAAAAGAAAAAAACCCCCATAAATGTCTATAGCTTATTTGTTAAAAAATATTTGGTCTCTATGGGAGGTGACAGTTAAGTAAATTGTGGCCGGCGTTTCCGATATAAAATAGCGGCCAAGACATCACTAAAAAAAAGAGACAGAAAGCACGACTTACGGAACAATTTAAGATTGGAGCCGGGGAAGATCTCAAAAGGAGGCCGAAGAGATGTTAGGTCCGGTAAGTTCAAAAATCAAATCTGTTTCCAAGCTGAAATACGATGAAAAGCCTTTTGAGCATTGGGGCCTGACCTCCAACGAGGTAAGAAAGATAACAGAAAAGAAAGACCACGGCCTCTATGACAAGAGAATGACGTTAAAGGAAGCGGTAGCCAAATTTGTCAAGGACGGCATAAACCTTGGAGTCGGCGGTTTTGTCAATACGAGGGTGCCGGCTGCAATCATTCATGAAATTATCAGAAAAGGAGTAAAAAACCTTACCCTCTCTTTCCAGTCAAACTCGATCTGCCTGGAATGGCTTGCCGGAGCCATGATCATTGCTCCAGAAAAAGTATCCATAAAGCGTGTAGAGTTAGCCTGGTGGGGTTACGAACTCATTGGAATAGCCCCCCTGTGGAGATATCTGGTCACTAATAGACTCTTGGAAACCGATGACTATACCAATTACGGCATGTCAGCACGGTTCAAGGCGGGTGCCATGGGTATTCCCTTCATCCCCGTGCGAGACCACGGCGGATCAGACATGGAACTGGTAAACAGGGGAAAGATGATCGAGTGTCCCTTTACAGGACAGAATATTTATCTCCTCCCGGCCTGTAACCCCGATGTAGGTATAGTACATACTACTGCAGCAGATATGTACGGGAACGCGAGAATCTTCGGGGCTCTCTGTACGTGTCCGGAAATCGCAACGGCGTCAGCGTACACCATTATGACGACCGATAAGGTCATTCCTACTGAAACAATCAGAAGATATCCGAACCTGACGGAAATCCCCTACGTGTGTGTGGACGCGGTTGTCGAACAGCCCTTCGGATGCTACCCCGGCGCCTGCTACGGCTACTACTGGTTTGATATGGATCACCTCAGGATGTACAGAGGAATATGTGATGAATTCAGGAAGACCGGAAATAAAGACGGTCTGAAGAGATATTTCAATGACTATATCTTTGGCTGTGAGACATTTGATGATTTTCTGGAGAAGACGGCTGGTTACAAGAAGCTTCGATATCTGAAGGAAATGGACGGCGGTCAGCCTATCTATACACTGTAATGAGACGGCAATATGGCAAAAGGAGATAAGTAATATGCCAGAATACAGTGCTTTTGAAATGATTGCTTTTACAGGATCAAGACAATTGGAAGATAGGAAGATCGTCTTTGTAGGCACAGGGCTCCCCATCATTGCTGCCATGCATGCGCAGCTTACCCATGCCCCCAATCTTTATATGATTTATGAAGCCGGCTCCCTGGCTCCCATCCTGGAGATCGGAATGCCCCTCTCCGTGGGTGATACCAGGGCGGGTCGCAAAGCGTGCTTCTTGAAGGGTCTCTGCGCAGTTTTTGAACTGACGCAGAGAGGCTTTGCCGACTACGCCTTTATCGGAGGCGCTCAGATCGATATGTACGGTAATATCAGTTCCACGATCGAAGGAAGTTACTACAACAAGCCCGACATCCGGTTCCCAGGGAGCGGCGGCGCCGGAGCTATGGCGGCCAACTGCGGAAAGATAATCGCCATCATGGCTCTGGAAAAGAGAAGGTTCTTAAAACAGGTTGATTTTATCACGAGCATAGGATATGGTGATGGTTCTCCCGACTATAGGGAAAAAGCGGGCGTTATGGGTTCCGGCCCGTACAGAGTCATCACGCAGCAGGCTCTGTTCGGCTTCGACGAGAAGACCAGAAGAATGAAGCTTCTGGAAGTCAGACCGGGATTTACGCCGCAGCGGATTCAGGATATGATCGAATTCGAATTGATCATTCCTCCCGATGTCAGGGAAATGGCGGAACCGACGGATGAAGATATAAGACTCCTGAGAGACGTCATTGACGCTGAGGGCTATTTTTTAAAAAGGGTTGTTAAAAAATAATTTATTGATTATAATCATTATTGAAAGGAGGGTAGGAGAGGGCATTATTTATAAACGGTGAAAGAAATCATTGCGAAACGAAGTGGCAAACTACAAAAATAACCCATCGTTTGCGATGACAAAAAATCGAAAATCATTATTATCTAACATTTTTTATTAATGTTCTTATTTGTTGAAAGGAGGGTTTGATTATGGCGGAAGAAGTAAAAGCTGGACCAAGGTGGGTGCCTCTTTTATTGGGATTATTGAGTAGTACCACGTGCGGTGCGCTTTTATATGCATGGAGCGTGTTCATTAAACCGTTGAATGCGGAATTCGGGTGGTCCCGGGCGGAGATCGCCTTGGCGTTCGCCATCTGCTGTCTGGTGTTCGGGTTGATGACGTTTCCCGCGGGGCGTTTAAGCGACAAGTACGGTCCGAGGCCGGTAGTTATGGCGGGCGGTATCATTTTAGGTATCGGATTTGTTCTGTCCGGATTTATTCAGTCGAAGCTTCAGCTCTACATCACGTATGGTCTTATTTCCGGTTTTGGAGGTGGGATTATCTATCTGCCTCCCATTGCGAATGCCCCTAAGTGGTGGCCCGACAGGAGGGCTCTGGCCACGGGGTTTGCGGTGGTCGGTCTGGGTCTCGGCTCGTTCCTGATGGGACCTCTGGCAACATACATTATTCAGGCCCCAGGGTTGGGCTGGCGCTATGTGTTCTGGTACTGCGGTGTTGCCATGGGAATCATGGCGCTTGTAGCCGGTTTTTTTCTGAAGCCTCCTCCGGCAGGTTGGAAGCCTGCGGGCTGGGCGCCTCCCGCTCCTGCTGCGGGTGCGGCTGCGCCAAAGGTTACCCGTGACTTCACCCACGAAGAAGCCACGAAGGACCCGAAGTTCTGGCTTCTGTATCTGGCCTACTTCTGTGGTGCCTTTGCCGGTCTGATGATCATCGGTCACCTTGCCGGTTTTGGAAGGGATCAGGGTCTGACGGCCATGGCGGCTGCCGGCGCGGTGAGTTCTCTCGCCTTTTCCAATGCGGCGACGAGGATCCTTTCTGGCTGGTTTGTGGATATGGTCGGCGTCAGGATTTATTTTGCCGTGACGTTTGCCCTGCAGACAGCGGCGATGGTCGCGATTTTTCAGCTCGGCGGCAGCGTCTACGGGTTGGCGGCTATTGCGATTCTCATCGGCTGGAACTACGGCGCCATGTTTACATTGTTCCCCGCCACCTGTCTCCAGTTCTATGGGCCCACGGCACAGGGGAGCAACTACGGCCTTCTGTTTACGGCGTGGGGTCTTGCCGGGTTTGCCGGGCCAATGACCGGCGGCTGGCTGAAGGATATGACTGGTAGTTATTATGCGCCGTTCCTTATCGCAGCGGCTCTGTGCGCCCTTGGAACTGTAATTCTTTTCACGACGAAACCGCCTGAGAAGAAAGCTGCATAGCCGTATCTAGGTTACGATTTCAGAACCATTAACATTCGAGGCGCCCTGGGTTTATCCGGGGCGCCTTTTTACATCCCTACGGGCAGGCGAAAATATGCACCTGAGGCATTCCACTCCCCGCCTATGCGGGGACAGACTTCGCGGTTAAACCATGGCAATTTGAAATAAATGACATCTTGAAGGGAATAGTATGGATTTAGGGATACTGGGTCAGATTCATTTTACCTGGGATTTTCTGATCGGTTTTCTCAGTATTATTATCGTAGATATCGTTCTTTCGGGCGACAATGCCTTCGTCATCGCCATGGCCGTGAGGTCACTGCCCGGGAAGCAGCGGATGAACGGAATTGTATTTGGAGTGGGAGCTGCCGTAGTTCTCCGTGTGGCTCTGACCTTTTTTACCGCCACGCTCTTGCAGATTCAATATGTCAAGCTTATCGGTGGTGCCGTCATCATCTGGATCGCCGTAAATCTTCTCATCGAAGGGGTTCCGGAAGAAAAGCTTCAGAAAGAGGCAAAAACTTTGTGGCACGCTGTCTGGATCATCATCGTCGCCGATATAACTATGTCGATTGATAATGTTCTGGCTGTTGCTGCCGCCTCGAAAGGGTATTTCTTTCTCCTTATATTCGGTCTCGGACTCAGCATTCCTATTGTAGTTTTCACCAGTACCCTGCTTGTCGTACTCATGGACAAATATCCAATAATTATCTATGTAGGCGCAGCGGTTCTTGGGCAGGTGGGAGGTGA
>Ga0315283_10001071_pt1 | contig 21431 bp, 23 predicted proteins | sample YL17G09_0_MG_FD_204541 | JGI IMG/M metagenome (GOLD analysis project Ga0315283, IMG submission 204541) | Sediment microbial communities from Yellowstone Lake, YNP, Wyoming, USA - YL17G09_0 | ecosystem: Environmental > Aquatic > Freshwater > Lake > Sediment | place: USA: Wyoming | collected...
GATTGAAATTCATAGTATTCCATTATATTTTAAAACAATGATTTTTGTAGTTCCAATTTTTATATCTATTGTTAAATACCCTTTTTCCATTAAACATATTATGGTCGTCATAATGATTCTTTCCACGGCATTCTTTCAGAATTTGTATTTTCATTTGATTCTCTTTATTCTCTTTATTCTCTCTGTCTTGATTCAAATAAAAAATGCCATCATTTAATCGATAATTATCTAAATGCAAAATATCCGTAAATGCTTTCATAATTGACCAGCCCCAATAAGAATACTTATATTTTTTAGTGTATTTATAAATATACCATTTTATGCATTTTTCCAAAATAATGTTATTTTTAGTTGACACGATGAAATTAGGATTAAAATGAGCCCCTTCCATATAAGCACTGCACGTGACAAAATCGACGCCTGGTTCAATAAACGCGCTTATTGGAAGCAAAGGCTCATTGTCTATATCAGAATACACTCCACCATATTTATGTAATATGCAAATTCTCCAGAAATCAGCTTTGATTGGTCCATCTTTTATAAATCGAAATATATCTCTATGCAATGGCGAATATTCGCGCAATAAAAATTTTTCACACATTGCATTATCAGACAAGCGAATCTCATATTCTGGATTTAATCTTTTCCAATTATTCGAATATTCTTTCATTTTATCCAGAGTTTTATTGCAAAAATAAATAACTTTAGGTATTTCCATAATATATGCCACAAAAAACATTTCACATATTAATCGCCACAGTTGGCAGAAAAACTCTGCAAAATATGTTGAATTCATTGTTGCCACAATTGACTATGGATGATTGTGTAACAGTGGTTTATGATGGATTTGCCTCGAATCGTATGCCTAGGTTCAATTTCTCTCAAGCAATATGTAAAGTGAATCAATTATGCGAACCTGTGCCATTAGGTTATTGGGGTCACGGAATCAGAAATAAATATGCGGATTTATTAGAACCGTGTGATTTCGTGTTGCACGCCGACGACGACAATATTTATTTGCCTGGTGCCTTTGACTATATGAGAGAAAACTGCACTGATTCTAAAAAAGTATATATTTTAGATACATCTCACTCTTTCAAGAAAAAAACATTTGCGCGAACGCACGTTCTTCGTGTAGGAAACGTTGATACTGCGAATGGAGTAATACCTTATGAATATAATAAACAATCATATTGGGGATTAAGAAGCGGTGGTGATGGCGTGTTTTATGTTGGACTTCAAGCAAAATATCCAAACAGATTTATTTTTTTAAATAGGATTATTTATTATTTTAGACCACACGAGAAGCCATTTATTCCAAGAATGCCTCTTGCAATAAATACGCCCACATCATCTATTATGATAAAAATGCGTGCTTTTTAATAGAATCATCTGCGCATAAAGGGGTCTCACGACATCCTCTCATTCCATTTTTATTTAAAAAGTAATAATGATTGAAATGTCCGTGCTCTGGACCGATTTTATACATTGGTTTTCCTTCAGTTATCATATGAACTGAAAAAGTATTCACATTTTTAGGTATGACAAAATTCTTTTCTCTCCCGGACAATGATACTTCATCGCAATCCGTGATTTTCAAAAATTCAGTGCCATCTTCCGGCAAATGACGTGGATTATAAAACAATCTATTTAATAATTGAAAACTTCCGATTGATTCCGTGTCTAATTTATTTTCTTTTATAATTTCTTCGAGAAACACGCAAATGTTATTGACATTTTTTTTTTGCATATTTACATATTCATCCACGTCAAAAAGTCCAATATATTTGCTCGTTTTAAAAGCATGAATTGAATGATTTTGTTGTGTAGTTTGTCCACTGATTCCACTAATAGGCAATCTATATGAATATTCCCATTTAATTAATACGACTTTTTTATTTGCAATGTAATCTTTCAACAATTCAGACAATGTATTTTGATTGCTATTATCATAAATAATAAATCGGGTTACTCCTATTCTTGAATGAAAGTCAATCCATTGCCGAATGTATTTGTCTTCATTTTTCACTATTGTTGAAAATATTAGTTCATTCTTGAAATCCGGATATTTATTTACGTGGGTTTCAACTATAAAATTATTTATAACAAGTTTTATTTTTTTACAATATGCAATGTTTAAAGTATACACATATGTATGATTGTGACTACATTTGTGAAGATGAAATGGTATAAGGTAGTTGTCTGCATGGACGTAATGAATGGAATGTGGATTGGGATTTTCAGATGGCATAATAATAATTAGTTCATTCATCCAATTGTGAAAAATGTCATAAATATTAAAAAATGGAATGAAATTAGGAATCATATAATATTCAATATTATAAAGGACAGGTCAAAACGAATATGAAAGGACTTTATACAAAACATAAACTCTTTTTATGCAATTGGGATGTTCCAGTTTTATTTCTCTCGTAACTCACATAATCACAAATATTTAACTGGTTAGATAATCCATATTTTTTAACTAACAAACTGAAAATTGATTGGTCATGACGATGTTCGTTAAAGCCATTGATATTTTGGCGAATTGAGGGTGTGTCATCTATAAAATGATAATTGTTTAAACACGCAATATTATACCAATCTTTCACTAATTTACGAGTCTCGTCACAAACAAGAAGGACTATTGCACCTGCTTGTTTTTGAGGTGTTATTAAATATTCATTTTGTAACATTTGCAATTCGACTAGTAAATCCATTTTATTCCACATCAATTCAATTTGTGTGGAGGAGGTTATGAGTTTGTATTTATTTACTAAATGAAACATTTCCGCGATTTTCATTCTATTACGAATATCCAATTCACACCCACAATCTAAATAGAGCAAAATATCGCCGTTTTTCATATCCTGTATATTTTTATGAATTAAATATGGTTTCCATAACCAATATCCACATCCTCTTTTATTTTTTGAAATAAAGTCAAAGTGTTTATTATAAAATTCAGGGTCTGATTCCAAATTTTCAAAAGTGTATAATTTAATATGATTGAATAATTTTAAAGAGGATGCTTGTTTGAAAAGGCGTTTACCGGCTTCTATATAATTGGAATGACTTCCAAATGTAATAAATTGAACTTGTTGTTGTGGTTGTTGAGCTGACATTAAATATATAATTTATAATATTTACCGCAATTTACTGCATGAGATATTCGGCAATTTTTCGTACGTGTTCCTCATCGATGTTTCTCCGACGTTTATTGAAATTATTCATATAACACAAATGGTTTTTGTTCAATATTAAATTATGTGGTTTAAATGAGAATCTGGTTGTGCCTATATTTATTCTTTTCACGTTTTTATTTTGAGAAATATAATACCCGATAGAGATATCGTCGATAATGTTGTAATGGAGTTTCTCTCTATTTTTAACTATATTTTCTATCAATGCACTACTAAGAATAATGCACGTTCCACTACAAAAGGGTGTCCCCCAATATCGTTTGTCAATAATTCCGCTGTGTTGGTCTAACCATTGCAATTGCACTAGTGGTCCAATATAATACATTTCGGTTGTTGGATTAGGGAAATGTGACAAGTATGAGAGAGTGTTTTCAAAATGGACAACTGTAGATATATTTGTTCTGAAAATGTAATCGTATTCTATTTTTAATTTGTTGTGAATAATGTCGAATGCTTTTATAGTTTTTTCCAAGATTCCAGGGAGAAATGTCTCTCTGCCATTGATGTATAACATATAATTTTTATCATCTACAATATACTCTTTATCTCCTAAATTTTTACAGGTGATGAAATAATATGTCAGCATTTTGGTCTTGAGAGTGTGTTGTTTTAGATGATTCAGAAATTTCACGTGTGACCTGTACATTTGTATATAATCGGGTGATTCATTGTAGATTGCTAAAATGATGATTTTTGGTATGTGTTCTTCCATTTATTAGTATTATTATGCAATTTAATTATTCGACGAAAACACAATAAATAAACTCGTGAAATATATGAATGGATAAGATGGATAGTATGGATAAGATGGATAGTATGGATAAAGAAAAAGAAGAGAAAAAAGAAAAAGACAATGAAGAGAAAAAAGAAAAAGACAACTATTATGTTTATTTGTTAGAAGCGACTGGCGGTTCTACCTATGTCGGTGCAACAGTAGATTTGAATCATCGCTTACGGCAACATAATTGCGAAATCAAAGGCGGAGCTGTAGCAACAAGCATAAAAGTAAAACGCGGAGAAACATGGCGTCGCGTTTGCCATGTCGCTGGATTTCCATCCTGGCAAGCAGCGTTGCAATTTGAGTGGCGTTGGAAACAATTGTCTCGCACACTGATTAGTTCAGTAAAACAACCCTTAGAAAGAAGACGCGTCGCGTTGGAAAAATTGCTGGCGTTAGACCGTCCTACTAGCAAAGCAGTGGCATATAGTGAATGGTTGTCGCCACCACAAGTGATTTATTCATAGTGTTGTTTTTTCTTTTGTTCACCGGTTTAAAATTAATATAAACATAAATATATGAATAATATTAGTAGAATGATTACCATTGTTTCTTCCCTTTTTGGAGAGAAATTAACACAACATTATGATGGATTAATCGCTTTCAAATCATTCCAAGAAAAATTCAATAAATCATATAGCAATGTTATTGAATTTGAAACACGCTTTTCCATTTTTAGAGACAATTTGCAAACTATTCTCTCAAAAAATAGTAAATCACACACATATACATTAAACATTAATGAATTTAGCGATTTAACTCCTGAAGAATTTAAAAATAAATATATTGGCAATGGATTACGCGGAGGAACAAATATGTTTGGTAAGGGTGGATTGAAATGTGATACTTTTAATTATTCTTATGGTTTTATTTCTTATGGAACTAGAGGCATTGGTCGTGGGTTGTATTTCAAAGATTTGCCTGACACAGTTGATTGGGTAAAATCTGGTGCTGTGACTCCTGTGAAAAATCAAGGACAATGCGGCAGTTGTTGGGCTTTTTCCACGACGGGTGCGTTAGAAGGCGCATGGGCAAAAAAGACTGGTAAATTGGTAAGTTTGTCAGAACAACAATTGGTTGATTGTGCTGGTCTACGTTATGGCAATCACGGATGTAATGGTGGATTAATGGATAATGCTTTTACCTATGTTGCCGAACACGGTCTTTCTTCTGAAGAATCATATCCTTATGTTTCTGGCGCAAATCCTCTTGAAAAACACGCTTGTTATCCAAATGGCACTGTTCTTGCACCTGAAACAGTTGTTGGGTGTTATGATGTTGAACCGAATAACCAACTAGCTTTAAAACAAGCAGTTGCGTTGTATGGTCCTGTTTCTGTTGCTATTGAAGCAGATACGAAAATATTTCAATCTTACAGTGGGGGGGTTATCACTGATGCGGCTTTGTGTGGACAAGATTTAGACCACGGCGTATTAGTTGTCGGATATGGAGAAGAAAATGGATTGAAATATTGGTTGGTAAAAAATTCGTGGGGTTCTTTTTGGGGTGTAGATGGATATATTAAATTAGGACGCAGTGATTTGACGGATGACGCGGGCATCTGTGGCATTGCAAAACAGCCGTCATTTCCTCTTGTTTTTTGATTTAGTTAGATTGCTTATGAAGAGAATAAGTATTTGAAATCATACTAGCATTAAAATGTTAGTATGATTAATATTGTGTTATGTAATTACGAATTAGAATGGATTGTAAATTTTTGAATACTCTTTTCCGCAAATATTCTCTCGCCAAAATAATTCACATTCATCATTCCATTTGTTAGATTTTTCTAAATTATCATTTGCTAATAGCGGTTGAAAATTAGTATAATGACAGCATTTCAATAGTTCATCCGGGTTGTTTAAATTAAATACAGATACAGGTTTAATATGGTCGTAATGTATATTTTCAAAGGTCATTTCAGTAGTCATCTTTTTAGAAATGTATTCTTTAAAATAAACAGCAGAAGAGCCAAGATATTCAATACTTGGTTGTGTTTTTTCAAGAGTAGTTTGTTGCATAATACGATAAATTTGTTTTCGTTGAAGATTTACAAGATATTTTATTGGTTCGCATATTTGACAATCTGATTTGAGTTTATAGTGAATACAGAAGGAAGAACCACCGCATTCTCGGCATCGTGATTTCTGTTTATCGTGAATACAGAACGAATAACCATCGCATTCACGACAAGTTGCTTTCCATTTATCGTGAATACAGAACGAATAACCATTACAAAGACGACACTGTGCTTTCCATTTATCGTGAATACAGAACGAAGAACCATTACAAAGACGACACTGTGCTTTTTGTTTATTATGTTCACAAATAGCAGAACCATTACAAAGACGACATCGTGATTTGCGTGTATTATGTTGGCAATAACTTTTACAAGTTTTACATCCTTTTTTCTCTTTGTTATGCTTACAAATAGTAGTTAGTTGTTCTTCAATTGACATCATATTATAATAAATACGACATTATGTTTTAATTCAAATCAATTTTTATTTTGATGCGTGTGATTGATGATGTGAAGAAAAAAGATTGTTATTAAATTATTCAATGGTTTAAAATTCGCTTAACTATAAAATCAAATCAAATCTAACTAGAGAGATGACCAAATAGCTATTCCAATGTCATCAATACTACTCTTATCAAATGCTGTTTCTTCAAACAAGTTCGGGAATCTTGAACCGCCGTAGTAATATTTCCATTGTTGTTTCCATCGCTTTTCCGCTTTATCAGCAAGTTCTTCGGCACTCAATTGCAGCAAATCCTGTTTGTCCTTTTCTCGTCCTGCTTCTTCTTCCGCGGAAATCCCTGTACTTTCCACCAGAGACATATCAAAGAACCCATCTGTTCCGACAATGACACGAATTTTATCCATGTGAGAGTCGTATTTTATCGTCTTGAATTCCGGCGCGAAACCAGTGATGTTGTAATGTCCAATACTTTGTGTCATTGCCAAGGTTACACTGTTGTTCGTCGTGTTCTTTTGTAAAAATGTGACATACGACAATTGTTTTTGTTTCATACTAGTTTCACTCGTAATTGCAGGAAACATTTCGTATCGGACATTGCTGATTTTTACCGTTGTTGATGAACCCAATCGTCGGTGTTCTGCTTCATTTGAATAAAGATGAGGCGTATTTGTGTATTCCATTTCCTCGTTTTTATAAATAAAAACGCGCGAATCACCAATACTTGTGCATTCTATTTTATCTTCGTAAATCTTGACCATGCATAGAGTGCTTCCAGAGTTAATTGTATAATGACACGTTGAAAGCTTCGATTGCAGATAATAATAAGAATTTGGATGCTCCATGATTTCCTGCCAGTCCAATGCCTTTAAAATATCAACAAAACTATTGTTGCCGTGTCCATCACAGCAAATAATCCAAAAATATTCCTCACCTTTTTTACCTGTTCTGACGACATCCTGATTTTTTGATAAGCCTTTTACACATGATTCAATTGTTCCTTGCAATGGTTTTTGCAGTGGTGGCAGCAGCATAGGTAGCACCACCAAAGGGAGAATTGGAATATCGGTAATGAGTTTGCATTCATCAGTGTCGTATTCGTCTTTTATTATTGCGTTTATAATTTGATTTGATTTTTCTCCTTTTTCCCGAAGAAAGTGCTGCAGGAAACAAAGATTGGAAAAATCAGACATTTGTGAATGAGTTGAGTTGGGTTGAGTTGATAGATGCTGGATCTAACTTTTGAAAAAGCATTTCAATTTTTCTTTTTAATGTTCTCGGTTGTTGTTGTGTGTTTTCTTTTAATGTTGAAGTTGTTTCAAAAATATAAATAATACAAGTTGTAATTATTTATATTTATATTTACAGATGAGCGTACAGTCCCAATCTATTGTAAATTTGATTACACGGATGTTGTGCCGTGCACACTGTTGCCAACCGATTTTTCGCTCGCAACACTGAGCGAGATGTTGCTCCGATTCCATTATTCCCAGCATTGTATTTGTTATATAAATATGTTTTTTGATTGCAACTTATGAGAGAAGCCGGTGTTCTGGAAGCTCCAGCTCCGCCACTTTTCTTGTATAAGAATCCAGATGGTCCATACCACAATTGTCCGTATGTCATTTTATATATTGTCAATATTATTATATTATTTATTTGCACGGTCCAGTTTCGACAATATATCTCGCATTTTAATAATTTCATCTGTTTGGGTTTGAAGAATAGTTTTACTCAAAGCCGCAACATCATAATTCTCCGTTTTTTTTACAATTTTCTCACTTGTTAATAATGCCATGGAATGATGTTCAATCATTTCTTCTAAATATTGTTTGTCGTTGATTCCAATTTGATACCGATATAAATAGACACATACTGCTGACGCGACAAACAACGAGACGTAATATTTAACACTCATCATATTATAACGAATGTCATACATTATTACTTCTACTACTCCCATTAATAACCCCATAAAGAGAGAAAGATAAGCATTACCCAATGTAAATGTTATATCTGCAATATTATTTACCATAAAAGGAGGCATAATAAAATATTGAATAATAAAACTACAGATTACCATCATTGCCACTCTATTCATTATATATACTTGTTGGATTTATTTTTTATTGTTCTTGTTCTTGTTCTTGTTCTTTTTCTGGATTTGGTTTGTTTATGTTTTTTTGAGTTGGATGAGTTGGATGAGTTGGATGAGTTGGATGAGTTGGATGAGTTGGATGAGTTGGATGAGTTGGATGAGTTGGATGAGTTGGATGAGTTGGATGAGTTGGATTGAGGGTTTCCCTCTTTGATGAATCGCGTTATTTCAGATTTATTCGCAAGAATTTCATCTACAATATGTTGATAAAAAGAACGGAATTGTTTTCGCATTTTTTTTAATTCGTCAATACATATCCAACGAATCTCTGCTTTTTCAAATATTTTAGTTGATTTAATGATTTCAGGAGACAAGTGTTTTTGCAAAAATCGTTGATTATTATTGTAATAATGTGGCAACATTGGGTCATATGTCAATGGAAAAATATGTGTTCTGTATGTTCCGTATTTTCCTGATTTATCTGTATAATCAATAGTGTATCCTTTTGTTTTCAACATGGTTGCAATGTCATTCGAGGAACCCAAAAATCCTGTTAATTCTTCTGAACCTTCGCGACACGCTGTTTGAAAAAAGGTTTCTTTGTTGTCTGTTCCACCTCCGAAATCGGACCATCCAGATGCCGAATCTTCGTATTTATTTTCTTTTCCAAATAAAAAATAGATTTTTCCATCACTGCATATTGTAATTGGTAAAATTCCAGCACCCATTTATATATTTATATAATTAAAATATTATTAATTTATATGTTTGGGTTCTTACGCAATAATAGTCGCAACAGCATCAGATTGAACAAATTGAACAAATTGAACAAATTAAACAGGACAAAATCATATACTCCAACTATAAATAATCAATTAGTATCATTCAAATCGTTTTCTAATACGTCTAGAAAAAATAGAAAATTAGGGACACGACAACTAGGCACACGCAAACGAGAGAAAATTATACAATGTACATTGGAACCAATCTTGAAAATAATGATTGATGGGAAATGCCACCCTTATAGTTCCGCAATCGCAAAAAAAAACTTGTTGAAACGATTGTCTACAAATAAGCACGTCGACCCTGAACTCATTATTACGCCAAAACAAGCATCCGCAAATTGCTGGTTTAATACAATGTTTGTTTCTCTCTTTATCAGCGACAAGGGACGCAAATTCTTTCACTTTTTAAGACAATTAATGATTGAAGGCAAACAAGCAAATGGACAAGTTATACCCGCAAAATTACGGGATGGATTTGCTCTCTTGAATTTTGCGATTGAAGCGTCTTTGAGCGGGTCAGAATATGCGTATAAATTAAATACAAATATTATTATTTCACATATTTATAAGAGCCTTCCAGACAATTATAAAAATATGACATATTTGACCAAAGTCGGCGATGCCGGAAATCCATTGAGATATTATTTGAGTTTAATGTATTATTTGGAAAACCGAGCATTACAATTGTTGTTTTGTGAGACATTTAATACCTCAATTATAAGAGAGAAAATATCGCGTCTAACACATATTCCGCATATTATTGTGGTTGAATTGTTTAAAGGAATGCAAGAGATGCGACCATTGACTTTTTCCATAGATAATGGCAAAGAACTCATTACATATGCTTTGGATAGCAGCATTGTTCGCGATATTTCAAATCAACATTTTTGTGCAATGATTACGTGTGAAGGACAGGAAATGGGATACGACGGGATTAGCCATTCGCGAATGGTTCCTATGGAATGGAAACCGTGGTTAAACACAGATACGATTTGGAAATTTAAAGGGAATACGATGAAATGGTCGTTTTCACAGAGTTATCAAATGTTGGTGTTTTATCGGGTTTGATTCGAGGCATCTCTTTCTTCCAATGTGAAAACACGCTGTTTCAAGTCCTGCGTTTCTTTTGTCAAGAGAGCAATTAATCCAATATAATTGATTGATTGATTCGTAGGTCCGTCTTTCTCTCCTGATACCAAAAAAGGGAAATGTTCTTGTAATTCGTGGGCGATAAATCCCATATCTTGTTTTTCTGTGAGTGTATTTTTATAAGTTACTGGATTTAACTTGTCTACGGTTGTTTGTGATGAAATATTTTGAACATCTTCTTTGATACGGTAATCGGATGTCGCGTTAAAAGTAGGGGAGGTTACTGTGCCTGTAAATGTAGGTGATGCTAATGGTGCGTAATATGAGGTATTGTAAGCGGTTGTCGCTGCTTGCGTGCTATTTGATAACGATGTTGGTGTAGTACAATATAAAGGTTGATTGACTGATGTTGATGATGCCCCCATTTGAATTTGAGGCGAACCATTTACACTATTACCTCCAGTATAAAAATTATGATTTGTTTGTGATTGGTAAAATATCGCACCTGACTCTATTCCAATATAAAACCCATTATAGAGTTGTAGTTTGACATTAGTAGTGTCACTAAAGATTATTTTAGGATAAACAAGTGGTGATCCTGTTCCTGGTCCCAAAGTTACATCTTGATTGAACTCATTGGTTCCAGTCCAGGTATTATTTAAAGGTAATATGGATGATCCATCTGCTCCTGTTAGTCCTTGTGGTCCTTGTGTTCCTTGTGGTCCTTGTGGTCCTGTTAGTCCTTGTGGTCCTTGTGTTCCTTGTGATCCTGTTAGTCCTTGTGATCCTGTTAGTCCTTGTGCTCCTTGTGCTCCTTGTGTTCCTTGTGATCCTGTTAGTCCTTGTGCTCCTTGTGCTCCTTGTGATCCTGTTAGTCCTTGTGCTCCTTGTGCTCCTTGTGGTCCTGTTAGTCCTTGTGTTCCTTGTGGTCCTGTATCTCCTTGTGGTCCTTGTGTTCCTTGTGGTCCTGTATCTCCTTGTGGTCCTGTATCTCCTTGTGTTCCTTGTGGTCCTGTATCTCCTTGTGGTCCTTGAGATCCTGCTGCTCCTGTTAGTCCTTGTGCTCCTGTTAGTCCTTGTGGTCCTTGTGGTCCTTGTGGTCCTTGAGGTCCTTGATTACTCATAACATAAAAAGTTAATCCAGTTGAATTTAAATATGTTCCATTTGAGACCTGAATATTATAATTACCTTCAATACTGGTTATATTTTGTGGCATTTGAAATTGTAATAAACTAGAATTATAAAAAGTAGGAATAATATTTGGATTTCCACTAATCAATATCTGTGAATAATCTCGAAAATTGGATCCATTGACTGAAATCCAAACATTAGAAGTGTCCACAATACAAGAATAACTAGACAATGAAATTAATATTGGCACTTGATTATTTACTGGTTGAGTACAACCTGCCGATCTTGTATATTGATATTTTAATGCCATTTTACACTATATAAACACAAAAACCTACTAAATAATAACAATACTAATCGAATGAATTTACCAATTCCAAGTGAAGAACAAATGTATATTATAAATCATATTAAATCCGGAAAATATAATGGCGAGGTAGATGCTGTCGCCGGTTCAGGCAAAACAACCACGATTCTTTCTCTCGCAACACATATAACTGACAAATCAATTATTCAAATAACATACAACTCCGAATTGAAGAGAGAAGTCTCGGAGAAAAAAGATAAATACGGATTGACAAATATTGCTATATTTACCTATCATTCTTTTGCCTACAAATATTATACAGAAGAAGCAAACACAGATATTGGAATCAGTAAAATTATTCGAACAGGGATGCCGCCTAAAATGGCGTTGCCGCAAATGGATATTTTGGTAGGTGATGAAATCCAAGACATGAATTTCTTATATTATCAATTTGTGCAAAAAGTATTGACTGACAGTGGTAATAATTCGCGCATTCAACTGGACTGTAGCCCAATTATAACCCGTGACAATCAGATTCAAATACTTATTTTGGGCGATAAATATCAGGGCTTGTATGAATTCAAGGGCGCGGACACGCGGTTTTTAACATTGGGACATCAAATATGGAGCACGGCTTCACCGCTTCCGTTTAAACAGATGAATTTGACAACCTCGTATCGTGTTACACGACAAATCGCGGATTTTGTTAATAAAGTAATGCTTGGTCCTGATTCGTCGCTTTCGTGTCTTGATGGTTGTTCGTCCCTTGTCCTTGATGGTTGTTCGTCCCTTGGCTCGTCCCTTGGCTCGTCTCCTGTCCTTGGCTCGTCCCTTGGCTCGTCCCCTGTCCTTGGTGAGAGAATTCATGCTGTTAAAGACGGTCCAAAAGTCTCATACATTCGCAGGTCCAATTGTTTTCAAGTGTATAAATCTATTGGAGCCAGAATTGTCAATATGATACTTTCTGGATATGCAAAACCATCAGACATTTTCGTATTGGCAGCATCTGTAAAACAAAAATACTTTAAAATGATTGAAAATATGCTCGTTGAAAATAACATTCCGTGTTATGTGCCAATGAATGATGTCAATACGATTCATTCAGATGTTATTAAAAATAAAGTAATATTTTCATCGTTTCATCAATCCAAAGGGAGAGAACGCAAAGTCGTTATTATTTATGGTTTTGACCGCACTTATTTTGACTATTACAACCGCGGGACAGATATGACAGTTTGCCCTTCTACTTTGTATGTCGCAGCAACACGCGCAACCGAGAAATTGATTGTGGTTGAGTCCGCTGATCCCTTGCCGTTTTTGAAATATACGCATTATGAATTGCGAGACTCGTCTTTTATAGATTTTGAAGGTGAACCGGTGAATTTTTTTGAGAGTGATATAAATGGCGTTGCGAATGCAGCTGCGGTCCAATGTCATAAAACGAGCCCGACTGAATTGATTCGGTTTTTAAATGAAAATGTGGTCATTACTATTGCTGATTTAATGGAGGATTATCTTTTTACATCTTCTGTGAACTTGGACTTGGACTTGGAGGATATAAATAATAAAACAACCATTGTGTCAAACGAGAATTTCATCACATCTTCTTATTTCGGCAATGATGTGTGTGAAGAAGTTTCCGATTTAAATGGATTGGTGATTCCGTCTTTATATCAAGAGAGAAACAGTGGCGTAAACACCATTACAGAATATGTCTTGTTAAAAATAGATAAAGAACGACCTTTTTACAAGGAAAAGTTGAATGAAGTAGATTTCTCTCAATCCTTGTCTTTGGCGAATCATTTGTTAGTTACCAATATTTACAAGGCAATGAATGAAAATCTGTATTTCAAATTGGCGCAAATTGTCTCGTATGATTGGTTGTCGCAAGACAATGTGGATGCAATGTTTGGAAATATGGATGCACATATTAGCGAACCTGCGAATCTAGAATATGAAGTCGCCATTATCAAAGACAAATACAAAACGGCGGAACTAACCGCTGACAAATATAGTCGCATTGATGAATTTATAGAGAGACATATGGGAAAAGAGTTTGGCATTTTGCGTATGAATGCGATTGTAGATGCAATCTCTCCAGATACGATTTGGGAATTCAAATGCGTAGAAGCGCTTACGACAGAACATCGGCTTCAATTGTTGATTTATGCGTGGCTAATAAAAATGACGGGTGAGTGTGTTTCGGATATGAAATTTAAATTGTTGAATATTCGCACGGGAGAAATGCAGACATTGGATCATTCATCGCCATTAGTAGATGAAATAATGGTGATGATGTTAAAGGCGAAATTCGAGAAACACGTGCCGAAAAGCGACGAAGAATTTGTTCGTGATTGTTTGGATTACAATATAAAGAATAAAGAATAAAATAAAGAATTATTATGTTTATTTCAAAACAAATGTATTATGACAAATATGAATGTGAATACGGTGATGGATTTTATCCACAATTGTCATTTGTTGATGGATATGCGGATGTATTAATATATTTTCAATTTATTCAAGAGAGAAATGTATGGAGACAGGTTGGTGATCTTCCAATTACCGGATTAGACCCTCCATATGGAGAAGAACTATTGACAGCATTGAATTCTGAAAGTGGAGTTAATGCATCCAAAATTGAAAATACGTGGGATAAAATAATTTATAAGAACAAACAAGAATGATAAACACTAATATGGCGCTCCATCTTCAGGCTTTGAAAGTAATATTCCCATTTTTTGTTTTTTTGCGCCTTTAAATGCGATGAAGCCCATAACAAGTCCAACCAACGCACCAACAAAAAGCTGCCATAAAGTATGTTCTTTATAAATATATCTTTGATAACATATTAACAACGCAAATATTAGATAAAAGGCAGTAATTTTCCAATTCTTTAAAGAGAGAAAAATAAATGCTGCGCAATAAAATGCGGATTGCGCGTGCCCTGATGGCATTCCATACACTTGCGAACCGAGACGTTTGCCATTATTAATCGCCAATTGAATGATTTGTTGATTGCCTGATGGTCTGGGTTCTTTAAACACGCCTTTCAAGAAAAAATTTAAAGCAATATTAATTGTCGCCCCCAAAATGAAATAAAATAGCAGTGTTTCTTTTTTCCATAATAATATGGTTGTTATTGTAATTAATATGATTGGTCCAACAAATGCGAGTAAATGCAATAAATAGGTGAGGATTTCCGTTGCTGTTGCTGTTGCTGCGGTTGTTGCTGCTGTTGCTGTTGCTGTTGCGTACATATAAATATATAGATAGTATTAAATATAAAAGATGTAGATTTCAGGTGTCGGCTTAATATTGATAAAGCAATTCAGCAATAATAGTAATGCACCAATCCGCGCCATTTAAATTCATTACATTACCTTTATCATTCACCAATTTTATTCGCATTCTCTCGACATTTACAGGTCCAAAATAGGTGCGTTTGTTGTCTTGTAAAGAACTGCTAAATTCCACCAATAAATCGCCAATGGATGCACCAGAGGGTTTAATTGGAATTATTGCAAACACATCTGTATTTGTCGGGGCTTTTGTCCTATAATTCGTATTATTCTCATTGTTTTTGACGATTTCATTAATTGTATATATTTGCGATTGTGTGAGAATTCTCGGAGCGGATGGCAACATTTGTGGTACTGTTTTGTAATTCGGGTCTAAATTATCTGTTAAAATCAAATTCGGATTGTTTGACTGTGTTTGTTGAAGCTCTTGTAATTGCTGATTGATGTTTTGCGACAAGGCACGAGAACACGTATATGGCAAGTCTGGCGAATAATACGACGGCATTTTCAATGTTTTTGAGGTTTCTGTTATTGTGACCAATCCATTGTTAATATGATTTTGATTGTAATCGTCCAATACAAGAATAATGTATTTTGTTCCTATTAAATCCAGAATTGCCGGGGCGACATTTCCGCTTGTGAGTGAAACTTGGATTTGTGGCAAACGATATCCCATTATCCAACCAAGTGTTTGATTTATATAATATGAAGTATTGACGCAATTTGTATGACATTGCAGACTTGCCGTATAATCGTAAAAAATAATTGTGCTTTGGTCTGTGATTGGTGTTGATGGTGTTGATGGTGATAGTGGTGGAATATATGAACCACCCGTTAAATTAATTGTTATTTTACCATTGTTTGAATTGTATGAAACAGGTTGAGTTGTTGGAGATGTAAAGGTAAATCCGGCACTAACAAAAGCGGCATTCACTGCTGTCACGAATTCTGTTGGCGTATAATTGCCGGCTTCAATCGTTATTGCAATGGGTTCTGATGTTGGGTCTATTTTTACCCAAAAACAAGTATTGCCATAAGCGGGGTCAATTGTATACCACGTAAACGGTATTTGATAAGAATACAAACGCATATTTAATACATTTGTCAATGGGTCTGATAAATCGAGTGTATAATCTGACGCTGTGTTTTCTATGACATTGGTAGATTGACGATATTGACTGTCTAAATTGACAAATCTAGAGGTCTTGTTTTCCAAATTCGGATTCAATGAATCTTGTGCGACATCTACATTGAAATTATTATTAATGCCTAGTTGTTCTCTCTTCATCGGCACTTGGGGATTGTTATAAACATCTATTTTTTGTTTTCTATCTGTAATTTTAGATTGTTGATTTGTATTGCTTTGCTGCAATACTTGATTCGTGTTCCAATTTGTCGTTTGTTTTTCGGCGTTGTCCGGGTCTTGTAGTGACGAATTCGTGTCTTGTAATAACGAATTCGTGTCTTGTAGTGAATTCATATATTTTAGCAATTGACTTTGCATATCTTGAAAAAAAATGGATAATTGTGGATTGTCGCTATTGTCCTCGCTGTATTTATCGGTTTTATCAATGATTTCATTTTCATCTAATTCATCAATGTCTAATATTTGAAGCATTTCAGAAATTGTGTAATGGGTTATATCTGTATCGATTGTTGACGTTGACATATCATTTATTTTTATTTTTTTCTCTTTATTTTCACGCCATTCTTTTAATGCCATTCTTTATTCTATCTTTCATCTTTCTTGCATAAATAGCCGATGAACTCTTTCTGTTATGTCTTCAGCATTATTATTTTTTATAGATTTTTGTGAAATGCTCATAAATCCGTGTCCTCTTTTGACGTGTGTCTTTCCTTTGAAACACAGAGTTTCTAACAATTCGAGCAGTTCATTGTTTTCCAACTCTATTTTTGCGCGGTCCATTCTTGTATTGCTTTGAAATGCATAACGATTGTAATTTTCGTCACTATACATTTTATAGTGTTTGTGTAATACTGGACGATTTCTAATTAAACCTATGCCTTCAATCCGATTCAAGGTGTTGTTCATTTCAAGCATATATATAATTTCATCCGGTTTCACTTTTGGAGACATTAATCTCGGAGAATTATAAATACAACCAACATACTTGTATTTTTCTCTAAATGCAACATTTTCATTCCAGGTATCATTATTGAATCTTGTTGTCAAAACACGCATTTTTTGGTGGAGGAGGAGGATGATTTGTTGTTTTGTTTAATTTTGTATTTTAATTCAATTTTATTTTATTTATTTGTTTTGTTTTGTTGTTTTGACAGTTGAATGAGCCAAGTAAACCGGCGAAGATTTAAAGTATTTGATTTTATTTTATTGTAATGAATAAAATAAAAGTGTTTAGTAATTCCTCATAATATAATAAATTCTTCGTGTTAATCCTCATTATCCTGTATATTTTCCAATTCTTCTAATTCCTCCAATTCTCTGTAAAAAATGTCATCTAATTCATCGAAATAATTATAATTATAAAATGGATACAAATGAAAATGTGCATAAATATCTTCTCCATACAATTCAATATAATTAATATACCTTTTTTCCCAATGGTTTACTAATTTTTCAAAGGATGGCGGACGTTGTGGCGGTTGTGGCGGTTGTCGTTGTATGGGTTGTATTATCTCACTATTTTCAATACACAATTTTCGTGTGATTTTATCATAAAAGAGAGAAATATGACCTGGAAGTATAGTTGACACGACTTTAGGTTCAACTATTTCTAATTTATTTTTATAATTCATTGCAGTTATAGATTTGGATTGTGTTTTGGATTGTGTTTTGGATTGTGTTTTGGTTTGTGTTTTGTCTTCATTCAAATCTGGGAAATCACTTTTTAAAAAGGCAGGATTAGTTGGATTAGTTGTTTTTGATGGTTGTTTGGTTTGTTTGGTTTGTGTTGGTTGCTGAGAAAAAAAACGGCTCATTGTTGTTATTATTAATATTATTAATTATTGTTATAGTAATAGGTTTAAATCATTTGTTAAATATCATCAAAATCAATAATCTCATCATCCTCTTTAATCTGAACAATTTCTCTGCTTGGTCCGGCAAATTCTTCAGACATTATCTTTTTATATTCTTCCGTCTTGTCATCGGTAAAATCGAATTCTTCTTCTTTGATGTCTTGAAACATTAAATCATTTGCAATAAATTTCTTCCACGGTCCAGGCGTTCCTTTCAATCGTTCCTTGTCGTGATCTGTATATACTTCTAATAAATCGCATTTCTGCATCTTGGCTGCTGTTATTCCTCCTCCTCCTGCTGCTGGCGCACTGTCCCATTCTCTCAATCCAATGAGAACCCACGTTCCTTTTTTTAATATATTGTCGCGTTTTCCTCGTCCGCGAAACTTACCTCGAATAATACAAAGTAATTTGTAATCTTCGGATTCAACGTGACACATACCATTCCCTAGCATTGCTGAAACTTGCGCATATACTTCGCCTTCTTCCTCTACAACACGCAATTTAGACACTTGGCGAGAAGAGGTTGAATTCTTTCTTGCTTGTCCCTTCATTTTGTTTCCACCAGTGAGATTTTTGACCATCTTTTATTGAGTTATTGTTAATTAGTTAAATATTTCTAACTGGTTTTATTTCATTTCAATTTTTTATTTAGTAATAAATAAATTTTCTTCTCTTATTAATACATGGGAGAAAAATGGTTTGCATTTGTAAAGCGAATTCATGCTGAATGTAAAGCAAAAAATAGCTCATGCACATTGAAAGACTCTATGAAAGAGGCTAGTAAACGCAAATCTGAGTGGAAACCTGTATCATCTGCTTCTCGTGGTTCCAAGAAATCCAGGTCTTCCTCTTCCTCATCCTCTTCCTCATCTTCATCATCATCTGACGAAGAAGAAGAAGAAGAAGAATCAGAATCAAAGAAACCGAAAAAAAAGGGAAAGAAGGGAAAGAAGGGGAAAAAGGAATCAAAATCATCAGAATCATCAGACAAATCAGAAGAATCAGAAGAATCAAAATCAGAAGAATCAGAAGAATCAAAAGCATCAAAAAAATCAGAAGAATCAGATGAATCAGATGAATCAGAAGAATCAGAGAAAAAACATAATAATAAAAAGATGAAAAAAAGGAAGGGAAAGAAGGGTGGAAAAGGAACAGAAAATAAAAATAAAAAGACAAAAAAGACGAAAAAATCGCGACGCAAATCTCGTAAATCGCAAGGCAAATCGCGGAAATCTAGACGCAAATCTAGAAAAAATTAATCCATTCTGTATCTGTGTGTTTGTAAAAGAGAGAATCAAACGCATCTATTGTCTCTGGAATGCCTGTTTTTGTCAATAGATTTTTATGTAACAAACGGAAAAAATCGCGGAAAAAGACGGAATTGTCTTTGAATGAAGCAATAATATGTAAATATATTATAGTCAACGCATAATTGTCCCAAGTATGAGAATATTTCATCATTTCATCTACGATTTTATCTTTGGACGTGTCAATCAACGGTGTCAAAAAAACGACGCAATTCAAATATATTTTATGTTTGGAAGTCTCTGTAATAAATGATAAATATGGATTGTCTACATATGTTTTACTAATGGATTCAATCGATGAAACATTCAATGTTTCCAAATTATACTTATTCAAGTGTGCTAACACATATATTTCCAATGGACTATTCGTTGTTATATCATCGTTTTTCGTTGTTATGTATGATTGATTTTGTAGGCGTGAGTTGCAAGAAGTGGTTGTAGTTATAGTTATTATAGCATTTGTCCAATCTCTAATCAATACTTGTTCTGTATCTTTTTTAAAACAAATCGTATCATAATTAATATTGAGATGCACAATGTTTGTCTTTTGTAATAATAATATGTGTTTCAATATTTTTTGATAAGTGGTTATGATTGTGAAAATGTATTTTTTGGGGTTTGATTTTATCGCGGATAAATATTCAAAAAAACCAATCATTTCATCTTCATTGTTTTGATATTCTAATAAATACAAGTCTTTTTCTTTTTCTTTTTCTTTTTCTTTTTCTTTTTCTTTTTCTTTTTCTTTTTCTTTTTCTTTTTCTTTTTCTTTGTTTCTCTCTTTTTCTTTGAAGAGAGAAATAGCACTTGTCACTATTTCAAACTTGTCTGAATATATCGGAATAGAGTTTCTTATTTTGTCGCAAATATAAATATTGTTTTCACAAAAAAAATTATTAATAACAATAATTTTTTTCTTTTTCTTTTTCTGATTATTTTCATTCATTTCATTCTTTTGTTTTTTTTGTTTCAATCCAGATATATTAATTGAATTATGCAACATTTTATTTATAAATGAATGGATATAAAAAAGTAATAATTACAACGATTAAAATAAAATAATCAAATGTGCGAATTATTTTTTGATATTTAATTGGCAATTTTTCATATTCTTTTATATATTCAGGCGGTTTGAATGGTCCAGACAACCATCCTAACAAAGTTGGTTTAAATCTGTCATTACAATCATAAATAACATCATACCACGCGAGAGAAATATATGCCGACATTCCTAATAAAAACCCCATTACAATATTATGTGCTCTACTACTTGGATGAGGCAACCAATACACGACTAATATAAAAGCGGAAAATACGAGACATTTTGGATTCAAATACAAAGGTGTGTTGAAAAGTCCTCCGCCCATATATTATATCCGGTTATTATTATTTATGGATTTATTTTACTGTTAGATATTTACGTTTACTTTTAGAAAATAACGATTTTTATATGTTTTTTTAATCTTTTTTTTAATATCCTCTGCAGTCATATTTTCAATATAAAGTCTTGCAATTTCTTCAGATAACAAATCAATATTTTCTTTACAAAAATCTAAAAAGGCAGTGGATGGTTTGGAACTGTTTTTTAAAATATGTGCATCAATGGCATTTATAATATTCTTATCAACACATATATATTTTCTTCGTTGTGGTTGTTCTTTTTTTTCTGGGGATTTTTTGCGAAAATAATAACGTGCGCTGCGAAACATTTTATCCTTGACATCTCCATCATAATTTAAATTTGTCAATCGTCTAGTTTCGTGTTCTATTAATTCCGTGTTTTCTTCTGTCCAAACATTCCAGGCAGATTTAAATTCTTTTCTATCATCATATTGATGAATTTTTGAGAAATTGTATAATTCAATCATGAATTGTTCCTCGAATTTATAACGATATATTGGTTGTGTTTGCTCTTGCATTTGCTCTTGCATTTGCTCTTGCTCTTGC
>Ga0315283_10001072_pt1 | contig 21429 bp, 20 predicted proteins | sample YL17G09_0_MG_FD_204541 | JGI IMG/M metagenome (GOLD analysis project Ga0315283, IMG submission 204541) | Sediment microbial communities from Yellowstone Lake, YNP, Wyoming, USA - YL17G09_0 | ecosystem: Environmental > Aquatic > Freshwater > Lake > Sediment | place: USA: Wyoming | collected...
ACTATTAAAGCGAAGATTTCAAGCCGGATCGCTCCGGGCTCGTTGCTCAAACCGGATTGATGTTATTCATACCATGAAAAGCGCGAGAGGACAACCCGAAGCCGGGAGCCTCAGTGCGGCTTTGGCCTTCATGATATACTATCGCGCAGGGGGAATCAATATGGCGCTGCGGGTCGGCCATCCCGATCCCAAAAGGAAAAGCATTGAAAATCGAAAGGCCCGCACACCCTTGGGTACACGGGCCTCGATTCGATATAGAGAGGTGATGAAATGCTAACGAGCGGCTATCGCAGTCCCAGCTCGTCGATCGTCTTGTTGACCGCATCGGCGGATTTCTTGACTGCCGCCTTCTCCTCGTCGTTCAACTTGAGCTCGATGATCTTCTCGATACCCTTGGCTCCGAGGATGACCGGCACGCCGAAGCAGATGTCCTTCAACCCGTATTCGCCTTCCAGGTAGGCACAGGAGGGGATGATCCTTTTCTTGTCTTTCAGGATGGCCTCCGCCATCGTCACGGCGCCCAGGGAGGGGGAATAATAGGCGCTTCCCGTCTTCAGAAGGGCGACGATCTCGCCGCCGGCCTTCCTTGTCCGTTCGACGATCCGGTCGATCTGCTCCTTCTTGAGGAAGTCCGCCACGGGGATCCCGTTGATGGTGGAGAACCTGGGCAGGGGCACCATATCGTCGCCGTGGCCGCCCAAAAGCATGGCCCGAATGTCTTCCACGGAGATGCCCAGTTCCATGGCGATGAAGCTCTCATAACGGGCGACATCCAGGGCGCCCGCCTGGCCCATGACCCTGCTTCTGGGGAATTTGCTGACCTTGTACGCCAGGTAGGTCATCGTGTCCAGGGGATTGCTGACGATGATGAGGATGCATTTCGGCGAATATTTGACGACCTGCTCCACCACCGACTGGACGATTTCCTTGTTGGTTTTAAGGAGATCCTCACGGCTCATGCCGGGTTTGCGGGCGATTCCCGAGGTGACGATGACGACGTCGGAATTCTTGGTCTCCTCATAGCCGTTGGTCCCGACGACGTTCACGTCAAATCCCTCCAGAGGGCCGGCCTCCATCAGGTCCAGGGCCTTGCCCTGCGGCATGCCCTCGATAATATCCACGAGCACCACATCGCCCAGTTCCTTTGCGGCCGCCCAGTGCGCAGCCGTGGCCCCAACGTTTCCCGCCCCTACAATCGTTATTTTCTTACGGCTCATCTTGCTAACCTCCTAAGGGTAAATTGCATTTTGCAGGTTCATTTTCGATGGATCCGTGCAAAAAGTCAGTAGAAACCAGTTTCCGATCCTTCTCATTGCCCAACGGTATGGGCTGGCGCCGCAATCTTCTCCTTGCGCTCGATATTGTCCGGCAATTTGTGAACCTGGGCGCATTTCTTGGCCCCGCCCAGCTTGAAGAAATCCCGGACCAGGTCCTTCTTCATCAGCTGAATCGCTCGCGCCGGGTCGACCCCCTTGGGACAGGCGTTGGAACACTCACCGGCATAGTGGCAACTGAATACGCTGTGACTTCTGGCGATGATGTCCTTCCGCTCCTTTGCGCCATCATCCCTGGAGTCCACATTGTAGCGGTAGGCCTGGGTCAGGGGCATGGGCCCCAGATACTCCCGGTCCGTGGCCATGGTCGGACAGGCCGCCATGCAGACGCCGCATTTGATACAGTAGGTGAACTGCAGGTATTCCTCGAGCTGATGAGCGCTTTGAAAGAATTCCCCGGTGGGGTCCTCCATCTCCTTCGCATCGCTGCGCTTGATGTAAGGCTGGATGCCTTTATGGACCCCGAACATGGGCACCAGATCCGGCACCAGATCCCTGATAATGTTGAAATTGGGCAACGGCGCGACGGTAAGGACCGACTGTGTCACATCGAGAATCTGCGTATTGCAGGAAAGGGCAGGCTTCCCGTTGATCAGCATGGCGCAGGAACCGCAGACGCCCATGCGGCAGGAGAAACGGAAGGCAAGGGTGGGGTCCTGGTGCTGCTTGATTTCGTGCAGCCCGTCCAGAACCGTTATTCCCTTCACAACGGTAAGGTCATATTTCTGCTGTCGCGGAACCTCATCCCGTTCGGGATCGAAGCGACGGATATAAACGGCGATTTGATATTCTTTCTCGGTTTCTTTTTCCATTTTCCCACCTTCCTATAGTGCTGTCTGCAATGATCTGGCGGCGATGGCCGCATAGGTCCCGATGCAGAAAAGGATGATCCCGACCACCCACAGAAAAACGGTCAGCGACCGCTCCGCCTGCCCCTTGAGTCCCAACTCGAACAGGATGGTGCGCAGCCCGTAGAAACCATGATAGAGCGCCACACCGAGCAGGATGATGTAAGTCACCGTAAAGAACATTCTCTGGCTGCGATAGACGACATTTTCCCAGGCCACGGCCTCACCGCCGGCAGGATTAAAGAGCTGCAGGAATCCCGTAAGATGCATGACCGACATATGCAGGCCCAAAAGGATCAGGATGACGATACCTGCAATGATAAACCAACTCCAGTAAGCTGTTTCCCTCATGATGACCTCCCTAATCCAGTAAAAAGATATTGTAACCGCCGGCTGCGATCAGGATGGCGGCAAGCACCATCACGAGGACCATGAGCGGCCGCTGTGTGTTCAGGGATGATCGATAGGGGTAGACCGGTTCTTCCGCCTTGCCGACGGCCAGGCCCCATTCGATAAGGATGAGCCGGATACCGTTGAGGGCATGAAAGGCAAAACCCACAAAGACGAGGAATTCCCCGAACTTGAAAACTGGATTTTTCAGGACGTCCATGGCTGTGTTCCAGGATGCCGGGCCCAGAATCCGGACGGAGCTCTCGAAGATGTGCAGCATGAAAAAGGCGAGGATACCCAATCCCGCCACCCGATGGATGCTGTAGAGGTAGCGCTCCACACCCCATCGGCCGCCGCCGAGCCAGCCCAGGATTCCCAAATGGTTGTCGTATTGTTTGTTTTTTGCCATTTTCATCCCCCCTAATATTTACGCTCGACCGGCTTCCAATTCGTGATGGTGACCGGCTTGTAGGAAAGTTTCGGACCAGAGGCTCCGTAGCTTGCGAGGGTATGCTTGAGCCACTTTTCGTCGTCCCTGTTGGGGAAGTCGGTCCGGGAATGTCCTCCCCGGGATTCCTCACGGGCGAGGGCGGCTGTCAGAAGCATTTCGGCGAGATCGATGAGATTCTCGATCTCCAGGGCGTTGATGAGGTTCGTATTGTAGATGCTCCCCTTGTCGGCAACGGAAATATTCTTGTAGCGCTCCTTGAGAACCTTGATCTTGCGGAGGCCTTCCGCCATCTCCTCGCCGGTGCGATAGACGCCGGTGTGCCTGTCCATCAGTACCCGGAGTTCCCGTTTGATCTCGTACTGGTTCTCCTTGCCTTTGCTGCCGAGAAGATCCTCATAGATCCGCTTTCGTTCGGCCTTCAGCGCCTCCTGAGGCACCTCGGCAAGGGGGGGTTCGGACTTCATATACTTGACCACCTCGCCACCAGTAATGCCGCCCCAGACGACGCATTCCGTGGTGGAGTTCGCACCCAGGCGGTTGGCGCCGTGCAGGGAGTGACAGGCCACCTCGCCGGCGGCCCAGACCCCCCGAATCGAGGTGGCGCCGTTGATGTCGGCCTCGACGCCGCCCATGGAATAATGGGCCACAGGACGGACCGGAATGGGCTTCTCAATGGGATCCAGACCAATGAACTTGATACATACTTCGCGGATCAGCGGCAGCGCCGAATTGATCCTTTTCGCGCCCAGATGGGTCAGATCCAGATGGATGTAATCCAAACCTCCCGGCCCCTCGAAACCGCGACCTTCCAGGATCTCCGTCATTTCCGAACGGGAAACGATATCCCGGGGCGCCAGTTCCATGAGTTTCGGGGCGTACCTTTCCATGAGGCGCTTGCCTTCGGAGTTGACGAGGTAGCCGCCCTCGCCCCGGCAGGCCTCCGTCATGAGAATGCCCGAGGGAACGAGTCCCGTCGGATGGAACTGGAGGAACTCGGGATCCTCGATATTCAACCCGGCCCGATAGGCCAGGGCCTGCCCGTCGCCGCTGACGGTCTGCGAATAGGTCGTGAATCCGTACAGGGTGCCGAGCCCGCCCGAGGCGATGATCATGGCCTTGGCCCGCAGGACCATGAAGCGGCCCGTGGCCATGTCGATACCCGTGATGCCGCAGAATTCATTGTTTTTCGCCAGGATGGACGTGGCGAAAAACTCGTCGTAGCGGGCAAGGTTCTTATAGCGCATCAGCGTATCGTAAAGTGTCTGCACCTCGAAGAAACCCGTCTTGTCCGCCGCCATGGTGCACCGGGGATAACTGTGCCCCCCGAAGGGGCGCTGCATGATCCGGCCGTCGGGTCTGCGCGACCAGGGCATCCCCCAGTGCTCCAGGAGCATCAGTTCCTTTGGAGCGAGTTCCACGAATCGGTCCACCACATCCTGATCGGCCAGAAAATCGGACCCCTTCACCGTATCCCAGGCGTGAAGTTCCAGGTTATCGCCGTCCTCCTCCCGCAGCACCGCCGCTGAACCGCCTTCCGCGCAGACGGAATGGGGACGCTGGATCTGCACCTTCGATACAAGGGCTATATTTATAGAATCGTTCGATTTTCTGGAGATTTCCACCGCCGCCCGCAGCCCGGCCAGCCCCGTTCCGAAGACCAGAACGTCATGTGTGGCCACCTCCGCTTCGGGCTTGCTTGACGTATTTGCCATATCGGTCACCCACCTGAATCAGTCAATAATGGTGGGGACAGATTTGAAATCTGTCCCCGTTTGAATTGTTGTTCCGTTATGATTGAACCTCCGCCCCCGTCCTATCCCTTTTTGTACTTCTGGACGTTCAGCTTGTAGAGATCGTTGCCCCGGGTGTCATTGATGACGATCACGGGAAAGTTCTCCACTTCCAGCCTGCGGATGGCCTCCGGTCCCAGGTCGTCGAAGGCGATGACCTCGGCCTTCTTGACGGCGCCGGCCAGTAGAGCGCCCGCCCCGCCGGTGGCGCCAAGATAGACGGCGCCGTATTTCTTCATGGCCTCGACCACGGGAGCGGCCCGGGGTCCCTTGCCGATCATGCCCCGCAGGCCCTTCTCGATGAGTCTCGGCGCATAGGCGTCCATTCGGTAGCTCGTCGTCGGCCCCGCCGCCCCGATGGGGCGACCAGGGGGCGCCGGTGTCGGCCCGACATAGAATATGAGCTGCCCGTCGATATCGAAGGGCAGCGGTTCTCCCTTGTCGAGAAGATCCGCCAACCGCTTGTGGGCGGCGTCCCGACCCGTATAAATGACCCCGGAAATCAAAACTTTATCGCCTATCTCCAGGGCATCCACGTCTTCTCTTTTAAGAGGTGGCTTCAGTGTCTTCAACGTCTCTCTCCTTTGCACGGGGACAGATTTGAAATCTGTCCCCCTTGACTAAAAGATGATCTCCTGATGCCGGCTGGAATGGCAGTTGATATTCACCGCCAGAGGAAGGCTCGCGATATGACAGGGTTCCATCAGGACCTTGACATCCAGCGCCGTGATTCTCCCGCCCAAACCGGCCGGACCGATTCCCAGATCGTTGATCTTTTTGAGGAGCCTCTCTTCCAGGGCCGCAAGCTCGGGGTCGGGATTCCTTTTGCCGATCGGTTCCAGGAGCGCCTTTTTCGCGATGAGGGCCGACCGCTCGAAGGTCCCGCCGATCCCGACGCCGACGATGATGGGCGGACAGGGATTGGACTGGGCCTCCCAGACCCGGTTGACCACGAAATTCTCGATGCCGGCCACCCCGTCGGAAGGCGCGAGCATAGTCACCCGGCTCATGTTCTCGCTGCCCCCTCCCTTGGCGCAGAAGACGATCTTCAGTTTGTCTCCGGCCACCTGTTCCAGGTGGATGATGGCCGGCGTATTGTCGCCCGTATTCTTTCGGGTAAAACAATGACAGGCGGACTTGCGGAGGTATCCTTCCTTGTAGCCATCTCTCACGCCTTCGTTGATGGCGTCGGCGAGCAGGCCGCCCTCGATGGCGACCTGATCACCCAATTCCACAAAGAAGACGGCGAGCCCCGTATCCTGGCACAGGGGGATCTTCTCCTCCCGGGCGATACGGGCGTTGTCGATGAGCTGTTCCAGGATCTCCTTGCCGAGGGGGGATTCCTCTTCGGCCAACCCGCGGCGGAAACTCTCCAGGACATCCTCTCCCAGGATCAGGTTGGCCTGGATGCAGGCCTCCTTCACCTTCTGCTTTACCGTCTCAAAAGGAATGTAACGCATCGCTGTTTAATCCTCCTATTCGATCACAACCAGGACTTCTCCCACGGCCACGGAATCGCCGGCCTTGACGTGGATGGATTTCACCTCGCCGCCGATGGGGGCGAGAAGCGGATTCTGCATCTTCATGGCCTCCAGGACCAGGACCACGTCCCCGGCCTTTAGCTTGTCACCGACCTTGCATTTCAGATCGACGATCATGCCGGGCATGGGCGCCGTGACTGCGCCGGCGCCAGTCGCCGCAGGGGCGGGTTCCGGTTTCTTCTCGGCGGGGGCCGCTGCCGGGGCGGGCGTGGGAGCTGCCGCAGGCTTCGCAGCCGGCGCTGCTGCGGGCGCCACCTGGCGAATCACGGGAACGGCATCCCCGCCTTCGCCTTCCACTTCCACGGCGTAATAGGCATCGTCCACGAAGACATTGTACTTTCTGATCGCCGGACCCTTCTCGGGCGCCGTCTTGGTCGGCTTCTCCATGAGCTTGCCCGCCAGCGCCTTCTTGACCAACTCATCTTCTTTCTTGACATCCTCCAGGGTCTTCGGCTTTGCCTCGGGGGGTACGGGCTCCAGTCCGTATTTCCATTTAAGGAAACGCAGACCTGTCTGGGGATAGAGGGCATAGATCAGCACGTCGCCCTTGTTCTTGGCGATGTCCTTCGTCGCCTCCCTGGCCTTTTCCATTTCCGGCTCCAGGATGTCGGCCGCCCGGTGGGTGATCGGCGTCTCGCCCCGGGGATACCCCTTGAGGGCCAGCTTCTGGACCTCGGGATCGATGGGTGCCGGCGAGGCGCCGTAGAGACCGTAGCAGTAATCCTTCACCTCGCCCGGGATCATCTTGTAGCGGCCCATGAGCACGTTGAAGACGGCCTGGATACCCACGATCTGGCTGGTGGGCGTGACCAGCGGGGGATAACCCAGTTCCTTTCGGGTTTGGGGAAGTTCGTCATAGACTTCCTGGATCCTGTGGATGGCGTTGGCCTCCCGAAGCTGGCTCACCAGGTTCGTCGTCATGCCTCCGGGGACCTGATGGAGGAGCACGCCCGTGTCGATGACGGACATCTTGGTCGTGTCGAGGAACTGGCGGTACTTCGGGGCGATTGTCTCGATATACTGGCCCACCTCGAAGATCTTGACCAGATTCAGTCCCGTTGCCCGGGGCGTCCCTTCCAGGGCCACCAGGATCGGTTCGATGGCCGGCTGGGAGGACCGTAGCGCGAAGGGGGCCAGCGCCGTATCGATGACGTCCACTCCCGCCTCCACGGCCTTGAGGTACGTCATGGAGCCCTGGCCGCTGGTGTAATGCGTATGAAGCTGGATGGGAATCTTGACGGTTTCCTTCAAGGCCTTGATCATTTCGTAGGCGTCATAGGGGGAGATCATCCCCGCCATGTCCTTGATGCACAAAGAGTCGGCCCCCATCTCCTCGATGGTCTTCGCCTTTTTTAGATAGTATTCGAGGTTGTAAACGGGACCGCCCATGCGCCGCTCCGTCAGGGAGTAGCAGATCGTGCCCTGGATGTGTTTCCCGGCTTCCTTGATGGCCCGGAAGGGGGCTTCGAAATTCCGCACGTCGTTGACGGCGTCGAAGACGCGGAAGATGTCCAGACCGCACTCGGCAGTGTAGAGGACGAACTCCCTCACCACGTCGTCGGCGTAGTTCCGGTATCCGACGACGTTCTGACCCCGCAGCAGCATCTGCAGCTTCGTGTTGGGCATCATCTTCCGGAGAACTTTCAGCCTCTCCCAGGGGTCGTCGTTCAGAAATCTCGTGGGCACGTCGAAGGTGGCCCCGCCCCAGACCTCCATCGAGTGCCACCCGATGCTGTCCATGAGCTCGGCGACGGGCAGCATATCCTCCGTTCTCATCCTGGTCGCGAGCGACGACTGATGGCCGTCGCGGAAAGTGGTATCGGTGATCTTAACTGGGTTTACTGTTTCTGTTTTCTTCTTCTCTGCCATAGCAAAATCCTTTCATCATGAAATGATTGACATTTATAAGGAGTTTTTTTGAGTTTCTTCCTTCACTATCCTCCCAACGGAAGCGCTGCCAGGCAGTCCCTCCGTCACAGGGGCATCCTAATACATACGCAACTGCCACAGCCGGCGCTGCATCATCAGGTCCTGGCGGCCCGCAATGGCCCAGAGATTGATTCTTTCCACAGGAGGAGCGGCAACTTCTTCCATGACTTGCGCCAGGGTCGTCTCCTCGATATAGGCCTTCACGGCCGCCGAGATGGCCGCAATGATTTTTGGTTCTATTGCCTCCATACCTTTTCCCCATTCGTTGTTTAATAGGTTACATCGGGATGTTGCCGTGCTTTTTCGCCGGCCGGATCTCCCGCTTGCTCCTGAGCATGTCCAGGGCCTTGATGATCATCGGGCGCGTGTTCCGGGGGGCGATGACGGCATCGACATACCCCCTCGCCGCGGCGATGTAAGGATTCGAGAAGAGATCCTCATATTCTTTTATCTTCTCTCCCCGCTTGGCGCCCGGATCGGCCGCGTCATTGATTTCCTTCCGGAAGATGATATTGGCCGCGCCTTCGGCGCCCATGACGGCGATTTCCGCCGTGGGCCAGGCGAGGATGTAATCCCCTCCGAGGTGGCGGCTGCACATGGCGATATAGGATCCGCCGTAGTTCTTCCGTGTGACCAGCGTGATCTTCGGCACCGTGGCCTCGGAATAGCACCAGAGCAGCTTGGCTCCGTGACGGATGATCCCCCGCCATTCCTGGTCGCTGCCGGGCAGATAGCCGGGCACATCGGCGATGGTGATCATGGGGATGTTGAAGGCATCACAGAATCGGATGAAACGGGTGGCCTTGTCGGAGGCGTCACAGTCCAGGCAGCCGGCAAGGAACTTGGGCTGGTTGGCGATGAAGCCGACGGTATTGCCGCCCATCCGGCCGAAGCACACGATCATGTTTTTCGCATAGTGCTCATGGGGTTCGAAGATCTCGCCGTTGTCGACGAGCGAGGCGATGACCTTCTTCATGTCGTACATCATCCGCGAATTCTCCGGGACGATGGTGTCCAGTTTCTCGTCGGTTCGCTCGGGATCGTCGCCCGTTTCGACGTAGGGGGGATCCTCCATATTGTTTCCGGGAAGGTAACTGAGCAGCTTCTTGATCTTCTCGATGGAATCGGAATCGCTTTCGGCGGCGAAGTGGGCGACACCGCTCTTGCTGTTGTGGGTCATGGCCCCGCCGAGCTTTTCGAAGTCGATCTCCTCACCCGTGACCGCCTTGATCACCTCCGGTCCGGTAATGAACATGTAACTCGACTTCTTGGTCATGAAGACCCAGTCCGTCATGGCCGGCGAATAGACGGCCCCTCCGGCCGTGGGCCCCATGATGGCCGAGATCTGGGGGATGACGCCGGACGCGCAGGAATTCCTGAAGAAGATCTCCCCGTATCCCGAAAGGGCGTCAACCCCTTCCTGGATCCTGGCGCCGCCCGAATCCTCGAAGCCGACCAGGGGCGACCCGGTCTTCAGCGCCAGATCCATGACCTTGCAGATCTTCTTGGCGTGCATCTCGCCCAGCGAACCTGCCCGGGCCGTGAAATCCTGCGAGAAGGCAAAAACGGTCCGGCCGTTGACCTTTCCGAAACCCGTAACGACGCCATCGGCAGGTATCTCCGTTGTGGCCATGTCGAAATCGGTGCACCGGTGCCGGACGAACAGATCCGTTTCCTGAAAGGTTCCGGGATCGTAGAGTTGGTTGATCCTTTCCCGTGCCGTCAGCTTGCCCGACTCGTGTTGCTTTGCGATCAGCTTTTCCCCGCCCATGGCCTTAGCCCGGGCCTCTCGTGCTTCTAAGTCCTTCAATTTTTGAGGCTTTTCACTCATTATTTCCACTCCTTGGCCTATGAATTGATATGTCATCCACCCTCGTGGCGCTGTGGATGACTTGCTATTTCTTCTCGCACAGTTCCAGCAGGACACCAAAGGTATCCTTGGGATGGACGAAGGCGATTCTCTTGCCGCCCGCCCCGATCCGGGGAACCTTGTCGATCAGGCGGACGCCCTTCGCTTCGAGTTCCTTCAGTGCCCCGTCGAGGTCCTCGACCTGGAAGGCGATGTGTTGGATACCTTCGCCCTTCGTCTCCAGGAACTTGGCGACGGGTCCGTCGGACTCCGTGGATTCGAGGAGTTCTATCTCCGTATCCCCGACGGGCAGGAAGATCGTCCTGACCTTCTGCTCCTTGACGACCTCGTCACCTTCCAGCTTCAGGCCCAGGACATCCCGGTACAGTTTTATAACCGGCTCCGCATCCCTCACTGCGACTCCGATATGATCTAATTTGATGGCTTTCATGACTGTCCTCACTGATTAAGGTTATCCTGCACATATTTGATGATCGCCTTCGTTTCCGTTCCCGGACCGAAGACCTCCTTGACGCCTGCCTTCTTGAGACCGGCAATGTCCTCCTTGGGTATGATGCCGCCCCCCATAACGAGGATGTCCGTCATGCCCTTTTTCTCCAGCCCCTCCATGATTCGGGGGAAAAGATAGTTGTGGGCTCCCGAGAGGATACTGAGCATCAGGACATCCACGTCTTCCTGCTCGGCTGCGCTGACAATCTGCTCGGGCGTCTGCCGGAGGCCGGTATAGATAACCTCCATTCCCGCGTCCCGGAGGGCCCTCGCGATGACCTTGGCACCCCGATCATGACCATCCAGCCCCGGTTTGGCCAGTAATACCCGGATCGTTTTTCCTTCTCCCATAGAACTCTCCTTGTGAATGTTTTATTGCTATATCCAGTCAGAATCGATGTTTATCCGTTGCCTCATGAAAGGGCAACCGTTTTATCCCTTTGGCCTCTTAAAAAGAGGTCGTCCCCGTGTATTCGCCAAAGACATCGCGCAGCACATTGCAGATCTCGCCGATCGTGGCCTCCGCCTTGACCGCATTTACGATCAGCGGCATGAGATTCTCCTTGGACTCCGCGCCCTTCTTCACGGCGTCAAGGGCCCTGCCGACGGCCTGATTGCCCCGTTCGGAACGGAGAACCTTGAGCTTTTTGGCCTGAATCTCGCCCACCGTCATCTCCACCTTCAGCAGCCCTTCAAGCGGCGGCTCTTCGACGACGAACTGGTTGACGCCGACGACGACCCGATCTTTCGCCTCCACCTTCTTCTGGTATTCGTAGGCGCTGTTGGAGATCTCGCCCTGAACGTATCCCGCCTCGATTGCCGGGATCATGCCGCCCATTTCCTCGATCTTGTTCAGGTAATCCTGCGCCTGGGTGGCAATGGCATCGGTCAGGCTCTCCACGTAATAGGAACCCGCCAGGGGGTCGACGGTCTCGGTGACGCCCGTTTCGTAGGCGATGAGCTGCTGGGTCCGCAGCGCGATCTGGACTGCCATCTCCGAAGGCAGGGCCAGGGCCTCGTCGTAGGAATTGGTGTGCAGGGACTGGCAGCCGCCCAGAACGGCCGAAAGGGCCTCGAAACCGGTCCGGAGGATGTTGAGCAAGGGCTGCTGGGCCGTCAGAGAACAACCCGCCGTTTGAACGTGGTAGCGGAGCATCCAGGAGCGGGGGTTTTTGGCCTTGAACTTCTCCTTCATGATCTTTGCCCAGAGCTTCCGGGCGGCCCGGTACTTGGCCACTTCTTCGAAGAAATCCTGGTGGGCGCTGAAGAAGAAAGAGAGCCTCGGCGCGAAGTCATCGACCTCGAGACCCGCATTGATGGCCGCCTCCACATAGGCGATGCCGTCGGCCAGCGTGAAGGCCACTTCCTGAACGGCAGTAGATCCGGCTTCCCGCATGTGGTAGCCGCTGATGCTGATACTGTTCCACTGGGGCATGTTCTTCGCGCAGAAGCCCAGGATGTCCGAAACGATCCGCATGGCCGGCCGGATGGGAAAGATGTAGGTCCCGCGGGCGATGTATTCCTTGAGGATATCGTTCTGGATGGTCCCGCGCAGCTCCGTGAAAGGGATGCCGCCTTTGTCGGCCAGGGCCAGATACATGGCCGTGAGGATGGAGGCCGGCGAGTTGATCGTCATGGAGGTGCTCACCTGATCCAGGGGGATCTCGTTGAAGAGGATCTTCAGGTCATGGACCGTGTCGATAGCCACGCCCACCTTGCCGACCTCGCCCGTGGCGATGGGAGCGTCGGAGTCATAGCCGATCTGCGTGGGCAGGTCGAAAGCTACGGAGAGGCCTGTCTGCCCCTGCTCCAGCAGATAGCGGAAGCGCTTGTTCGTGTCTTCGGCGGAACCGAATCCGGCATACTGGCGCATGGTCCAGAACCGGCCCCGGAACATCGTGTTCTGAACGCCCCTGGTATAGGGATATTCCCCGGGAAAGCCGACATTCTCCAGGTAATCGATGTCTGTGGTGTCCGGGGGGGCATACAAGGTCTTGATGGGAAGGCCGGAAAGGGTTTCAAAGCGCGGCTTGGATTCCGGCGCCTTGGCAAGCTGCTTTTGAGTCTTTTCTTCCCAGGTTTTGTAACTGTCAGATACTTTTACAAGTTTGTCATTATCACTCATGTTCCACCTCTATATCCTATTTTTTGGTCAGAATCTCCTGGACCGCCTTGCCGATCTGCGCCGGGTTCCGCTCTATCTTGACGCCCGCAGCCTCCAGGGCCTCGAACTTTTCCGCCGCCGTTCCCTTTCCTCCGGAGATGATGGCGCCCGCATGCCCCATCCGTCTTCCCGGAGGGGCCGTCGCCCCGGCGATGAACGAAACCACCGGCTTTTTCACGTTCGCCTTGATGAACTCGGCGGCCTCTTCCTCGGCCGTTCCCCCGATCTCACCGATCATGACGATGACGTCCGTTGCGGGGTCCTTCTCGAACAGGGCCAGCAGATCGACGAAATTAGTCCCGGCGATGGGATCGCCGCCGATGCCGATGGACGTGGACTGGCCGATGCCCAGATTCGTCAATTGCCAGATCACTTCATAGGTCAATGTTCCACTCCGGGAGATGACGCCCACGTTGCCCGCCTTGTGGATGAAATTCGGCATGAAGCCGATCTTCCCCGCGCCGGGGGTCGTGATCCCGGGGCAGTTACAGCCGATCAGCCGCGCCGAAGAGGTCTTCAGTGCCTGACGGACCTTCATCATCTCCACGACGGGGATGCCCTCGGTCATGCAGACAATGAGATTGATGCCCGCCTCGACGGCCTCGAGAATGGCATCGGGCGAGAAGGCCGCCGCCACATAAATGCCCGCGGCGTTGGCGCCCTGTTTTTCAACGGCGTCGATGACCCGGTTGTAAACGGGGATGCCGTCCAGATCCGCGCCCCCTTTGCCCGGTGTCACGCCGGCCACGACCTTGGTTCCAAACTGTACCGATTCACGGGTATGAAAACTCCCTTCGTTACCGGTGATCCCCTGTATGACGACACGCGTGTCTTTATCAAGAAGTATAGCCATTTTTCAACTCACCTTCATTCATGTCAATGGATTATTTCGTTAATGCCACTGCCTTCTGGGCCGCCTCGAAAAGCTCGTCGGCCACCTCGAATTTGAGCCCCGACTCCTTGAGCAGCCTGCGGCCCTCGTCCACGTTCGTCCCCTGGAGCCTTACCACCATGGGCAGCTTCATGTCGATATTCCGGGACGCCTGGATCAAACCCGTGGCCACGCGATCGCAGCGGAGGATCCCGCCGAAGATGTTGACCAGGATGGTCTTGACGTTCGGGTCGGAGGTGAGGATGCGGAAGGCCTTCTCGATCTGGTCTGCCGAGGCGCCGCCGCCGACATCGAGGAAGTTGGCGGGCTCGCCGCCGGCCAGCTTGATGAGGTCCATCGTCGTCATGGCCAGGCCCGCACCGTTGACCATGCAGCCCACGTTGCCGTCCAGCTTGATGTAATTGACGCCGGTGTTCTTGGCGATGACTTCCAGGGGGTTCTCTTCCGACTCGTCCCGCAGGTCCTTCAGTTCGGGATGACGGAAGAGCCCGTCGTCATCCAGGTTGATCTTGGTATCGACGGCCAGGAGGTTGCCCTCGTCGGTAATGACGAGGGGATTGATCTCCACGAGGGAGGCGTCTTTATCGATGAAGAGCTGGTAGAGGCTTTTGGCGATGTTCGTGAACTGGGCGATCTGCGTCTTGTCCAAACCTAATCCGTAAGCGAGTTTTCTGGCTTGAAAGGCACTGAATCCCACCGCAGGATGGACGGCCACCTTGACAATCTTTTCCGGCGAGGTCCGGGCTACCTCCTCGATATCCATGCCGCCCGCTTCTGAGGCCATGAATACCACGCATTCCCGCTCGCGCGAACGGTCCACCACCAGACTCAGGTAGAGCTCCTTGCTGATGTTGCTGGCCTGCTCGACGAGGATCCTCTGCACCAGCCTTCCCTCCGGTCCTGTCTGGTGAGTCACCAGCGTCATGCCCAGGATGGCCTTTGCCGCCGCATAGGCTTCCTCGGGTGTGGAGGCCAGCTTGACGCCGCCGCCTTTGCCTCTTCCGCCCGCGTGGATCTGGGCCTTGACAACCACTTTCGTCTTCAGTGAGGCAGTGATCTCCTTTGCCTTTTCCGCCGTTTCGGCCACCTCGCCGCGGGGTATGGGAATGTTGTATTCCCGCAAGATATTTTTCGCTTGATATTCATGTATCTTCATTACGAATCCCCATCCATTTCAGTCTGTAAAATCATTGCCTAAAAAAGTTAACAATCCTTATGTTAAAACCGCCTATATCGAGAGGCATCGCACAGTGGCTTTGCACTCGACCAACGATGGGCTCAAATGTAGGTAAAAAGCGTCTGTACCTATTATATTCACCTTCTGTTTGTCAAGCCATTTTTGAGATTTCCCCCCTCTCCCGGATAGTCAGGGCGATTTGCTTTCTTTCGTTTTCACGACGTAAAAGGGCCCTTGAACGCGACGTGCCCCCGCCAGAGGCCCCTGCAGATTCCGAAAATGATAAAAAACCCGCCCTCTCCGGGGGAAGGCGGGTCTTACGTTCAGCAAACAGCGCACCCTGATGAGATGAGAGGTCAGCGGCGCCGCGTTATCCCCTCAATACAGTCAGGATTTCCTCCAGGTCCGGCAGCTCCCTGATGGGGTATACCTTCACGAAGAGAACCTTGCCCCTCTCGTCGATGATGACATTCGCCCGCTCGGAAAAACCGTTGTTTTCTCGGAACAGCCCGAGGGATTTCGCGAGCTTTCCATGGGGCCAGAAATCGCACAGCAGCTGGGTGTTCTTTATCTTCAGTTTTTCGGCCCAGGCCGTCTTGCAGGGAACGCTGTCCACACTAACTCCCAGGGCCACCGCACCCGCCTTCGCGAAAGCCTTCCTGCTCTTTTCCAGCATCTGCATCTGCTTGGCACAGACTGCCGTCCAGGCCAGCGGATGGAAGGACAGGAGAACCTTGGTGCCCCTCCAATCGGCAAGACGGAAATCCCGCCCCAGATGATCCTTCAAGGTGAAATCACTAACTTTCTTGCCAGCTTCCACGACCTTCTTTTCAGCCATAACTTCCTCACCTTCCTGTGAAACACGCTTGCTTGCCTGTAATTTCAAAGGTTGACGCCCCCCCTACCCTTCGGCAATCGCCCGCTCCCCTCCCTTGAGGCACAGGGCCAAACTGAAGCGGCATTAGAAATTCTCTGCCAGGACTTCATAGTAGGATTGGGGATGCTTGCAGGCGGGGCATTCCTTGGGGGGCGCCTTGCCCTCGAAGACATAGCCGCAGTTGATGCAGTGCCACTTCACGGCCGCCTTCTTCTTGAAGACCTCCCGTTCCTCAAGGTTCTTGATCAGCTTGCGATAGCGGCTCTCGTGGAAGCTCTCCACCTTGGCGATCTGCTGGAAAGACCGGGCCACTTCGGGAAAGCCTTCCTTCTTGGCGGTCCCGGCGAAGTCCTGATAGATCGTTGTCCATTCCATCTTCTCGCCCTCGGCGGCCGCCTCCAGATTGGCCTTCGTGTCTTCGATGACACCGGCGGGGTAACCGGCCGTGATGGTCACCTCGCCCCCTTCGAGATGCTTGAAGAATACCTTGGCATGTTCCTTCTCATTTTCCGCCGTCTCGAGAAAGATATGGGCGATCTGTTCATAACCCTCTTTCCTGGCGGCGCCGGCAAAATAGGTGTACCGGTTTCTTGCCTGAGACTCGCCGGCGAAGGCGGCAAGCAGATTCTTCTCCGTCTGTGTACCCTTGATCGATTTCGTCGTCATAGCATTGAACCTCCTTTCGTTGTATTCGTCGTATCCCTTAACGCAGGAATACGGTTAAAGCAAGTTTTTTCAATGGTATCCGTTATTGCGGCGGTCCGTTTCCAAGGGGTGAGGACCGGCAGCGCAGCGTTCTCAATACCGTCAGGATGATCGCTTCGCCAGGGCCGAGCGAATGATGGCCAGCAGGTCACGGCTGGCATTCAGGGGGTCCGCGGCCGCACAGATCGCCGAGACCACCGCGACAGAATCGGCGCCGGCCAGAACCGCCGCTTCTGCGTTGGAAGCATTGAGGCCGCCGATGGCAACCAGCGGAAGATGCGTATAGGCCCTGATCCGGGCCAGCCCCTCCAGGCCCCAGCTGCCCTTCGTGTCCCTTTTGGTCGGTGTTTCGAAGATGGGACTGACGCCCAGGTAGTCTACATCCAGATCCCGGGCACGCTCCACATCCTCCCAGGATTCCACGGAGAGTCCGATGATCGCCTTCGGACCCATGAGTCTTCTGGCCGTCTCATAGGGCATATCGTCCTGCCCGATATGCACGCCGTCGGCTCCGACGGCCTGGGCCACATCCAGCCGGTCGTTGATGATCAGCGGTACGCCGAAATCCGATAAAAGCCTTTTCAAGCGGCCGGCCTCCTCCAGGAAGAACCGCGTCGTGACGTCCTTTTCCCGGAGCTGAACACAAGTGGCCCCGCCTTCTACAGCGGCGCGCACCACCTCTTCGAGGGGTCTGTCGCCGCAGAGCCCCCGATCCGTCACGAGATACAATCCGCTGACGGCCATCGTCTGCACTCCCGATTAAACGTTTAAAAAAAACAAATCCATCTTAATGCAATGCCTTGCTCAATGCAAGTCCCGCAGGGCATTCAGCCGGCTGAAAATGATCCTTCCCCTTACCGGGCCGAACATATATAATCCTGTTAAAAGGGGTCTTCATTCGCCAGGCCCTCATGCTATCAGGAAGATCTTTTCAACGGATTATTTCCAACAATCACAGGAGGTAAAACAACTACCTCGACAAGTGCCCCGACACACCCCGGGGCACCAGGGTCGACAAGGACGGCTGCCCCATCCCCGAAAAGGTGACCATCACGCTGAACGTGGAATTCTGCACGGCCAAGGCCGATATCAAACCAAACGAGTGCGTTACCCCTCCTTCCTTTTCGCAGCGGCGTCGTTCGCCTTTCGGCGCCGGGGCCTTTCAGTCTTCCCTGATCGTGAAGCGGAAATCGCAGAAATCCGCCCCTTCCATGATCGTCTGGGTCCGAGTGAACTTGATCTTGGGATTGAATCCCTCCATGAGGGCGAAGTCCCTCCCGCAGGAAAGCAGATAGCCGAACTCCTCCAGCCCATGCTCCTTGTACATCTCGGCGTAGCGGCACCGGGTCACGTTGAGTCCAATTTTTCCCGGCGTCTCCGCCACCGGTTCGGTCTCCAGCGCCCCGCCCATCGAAAACATGGGCGTGACCTTGGCGAGATGTTCAAGGCTGGCGCCCCCGGCGAAGGCGGACATCATCTTCCCGCTCTCGATAGCCAATGACTTGATGACCTTCCGGGCAACATCCAGCGCCTTTTCCTGCCCGACTTCCTCCATGAAGGCCCTGATGAGGGGAACGGCGATAAGGGCCTCGATCTCCCGCCTGACCAGCATGCTGACGCTGCCGATATCCTCGCGCTTGCCTGTTTGCTCTTCCGGGGTCATCGCATCCTCCTTTCTCGATTTGACGGTTACCAGATCCCGCAGGACCCTGTCGCGGGAGAGCGGTTCCAGCGTGGTCTCTTCCCCCAGGGGTGTCTGGCAGAAGAGCCCCGCTTTCCCGTTGATTCTGCCCGCACAGTGGCCGCAGATTCCCAGGTCGCAGCCGGCGTGGTCGTAATAAGTCAGGGTGCCGTCCAGGTTCTGGTATATATAGTCGAGGGCGTTCATGGCACTGAGGCCCTCCGTCCAGGGAACCTCGTAGGTCTCGTAACGGGGTTCCCCGCCCGCAGAGGGGTCCCAGCGGAACACTTTCACCTTGATCCACTCCTTGGACATGGCTTTCACCTCCTGATTCCTCCTACGATTCAGTGATGCCCCCCCGTCTCCGAGTGAGCCTCCATCATCTTCTTCATCATCTCAAGATACGGCAGCTTGCCCCCGGGCGGTGCGAGGATAGTGACCGTCACAGGCCGGGCGCTTACCTCGAGGCCTCCTGAGCTGACGATGCTCTCCTGCAGCCAGTGGTCGTTGTCTGTATCCGGGTAGTCCTCCCGGTAGTGCACCCCGCGGCTTTCCCTGCGAAACAGGGCGCTGAGCGCCGAAGCATGGAGGAGATGCACCATGTTTCCCAGCTCGATAGCATCGATCCACTCCTTATTGTAGGCCCGGTACGGGGAACTCACCGCCAGCCTGGGCAGCGTGTCCTTCTCGATCTCTTCCAAAAATCCGATGAAGGAGAGAAGCTCGTCCCCGCTGCGTATCGGCCCCAGGTGAGCATGGGCCATCTCCTGCACCTTCCTCCGCACTTGGGCGGGCCTGACGCCATCCCTGCGCGACAAGGGCGCCGCGGCCTCCTCTTCGAGGGCGCAAAACACCTTCGCATCCGCTGCCGACATCGCTGTGCCTGCGGCGTACTCCGCCGCATTACGCCCCGCTGCCGCACCCTGGACGAGCATCTCTGTGATGGCCGAGAATACTCTATTTGAACCGAAGGCGCCCAGAGTGCACTCGCCTGCCGCATACAGCCCGGCTAAAGCCGTCTCGAACCGCTCGTTGACGACGATCCCCCCATCGAAGTACTCCACCGCGGGACCGACCTTCAGAGGAAGATTTTCCTTGAGCATCCTGCCCCATTCGGAGAGGTCCACGGCCTTGTACTTCCACCTGGGGAAGATGAGCGAGGCCCACATCTCGACCTGTTCCCAGGGGATGTCTCCCCGGCTGAAGTGGATGCTGCCACCGGGAAATCCCCTGCCCGCCCGGACTTCTTTCATGCACGCCTGGGAGATGAAGCTTTTGTTCCACTCCGTTCCCGAACCGACCTTGACGATGTAGGGATCGTAGGCGTCGAGGAAGGCCTCCCCCAGGCTGTTGGTGAGTCTGTGCCCGGCAAGAAGCCCCAGCACGTAGGGAGCGATGCTCCCCCGCCAGATGGGGGGCTCGTAAATGACATTGCAACTGAAGGTGATGAATTCCAGGTTCCCGAGGTCGGCCCCGGCCCTGTGGGCCGCGGCCATCCCCTCGCCGGAGAGGTCCCGCATGCCGGTGTTCGGCCAAAAGGCCTTGTGCCAGCCCCCGGTGGCCATGACGGCGGCCCTGCACCGGAAGTGAATGAATTCCCCCGTCCTGATGTCCAGGCCTAATCCTCCCGTAATCGCGCCATCCCTGACGCACAGATCCAGAACCATCGTATCATCCCGCATAACAACGCCCAGGGACTTCGCCTTGCGCGCCAGGGCATCCATAATCCCGATACCGCTGGTGAAGATCGCCCGCTCCTCCGAAAAGCCGATCGTGATCCCCCAATCGATCAACTCCCTGCAGCAGGCGGGCGCCGCCCGAACGTACTGCTCGACGAGCCGCTGGTTGTTGAGGAAAAATCCCTGGGTTACGATGTCCTTGAAGACCTTCTCGGGCGTGTCGTTGGGGTCGCCGTTGTGCCCCAGTTCCTTGAGGCTCCTGCCGTCGAGGGTATAGTCCGCCCCGGCCATGGGGGATGCGCCGCAGCGGGCCAGGGGTCCCTTGCTCAGAAGGAGGACCTTCGCACCCTCTTCCCTGGCGCCGATGGCGGCCCGAAAACCTGCGCCGCCTCCTCCAACCACCAGGACGTCCGTATCGATGATGTTTTGCGCCATTTCCCTCTCCTTTCCGAATGCCGATCCTTACGGGGCGCCGAGAAAGGCGACCGCCGCCCGGGCAAGCGCCTCGGCACCTATGACAAGGGCATCCTCGTCTATGTCGAAACGGGAGCTGTGGTGGGGATGATTCAGCCCCTTGTGCGGATTGCCCGCCCCCACGAAGAAGTAGCACCCCGGGACCTCCTTAAGAAAGAAGGCCATATCGTCGCCGGCCATGCTGGGTGGCACCTCGATGACCATCTCTCGGCCTACGACTTCAGCGGCCTGTGCCTTGAGCAGCTCCGTCATGGCCCCGTCATTGACGACGGTCGGATAGCTGAATTGATAATCGAGCTCGTGGGAACCCCGCAGGGCGCCGGTAATTCCTTTGAGGATGCGGTCCATCCGCTCGGGGATCGATTTCCGGAGCCCCTCGTCCAGGCACCGGACCGTCCCTTTCATCTCCACGCTCTCGGCAATGATGTTGAAGGCGTTGCCGCCGCGGATCGTTCCCGCATGTACCACGAGCGGCGTAAAAGGAGACACCTCCCGGCTGATCAGGCTCTGCAGGGCGATGATCGCCTGGGCGCCGATGAGGATGGCGTCGACGCCCCCCTCGGGCATCGCCGCATGCCCGCCCTTCCCCAAGATCCTGACAGTGAAAGAGTCCATGGCTGCCATGAGGGGCCCCGGCCGCACGCCGATCATGCCCACGGGGATGGACGCGATGAGGTGGAGGGCGAAGGCGGCGTCCACCCGGGGATGAGCGAGGACGCCGTCAGCGATCATGAAACGGGCGCCTCCGAAACCCTCCTCCCCGGGCTGAAAAACGAACTTGATCCCACCCCGCAACGCTTGACGATGAGCACTCAGGATCTTCGCTACAGTTAGAAGGATTGCCATATGCCCATCGTGGCCGCAGGCATGCATGACGCCGTCGATCCCGGAGCGATAGGGCGCCTCGTTCTCCTCCCGGATCGGCAGCGCATCCATGTCCGCCCGCAGCAGCACGGTCCTGCCCGCCGACGCTCCTTCGATCAGGCCCACAACGCCGGTCCCGCCCACGCCCGTCTTCACGGCAAGGCCGAATTCCAAGAGCCGCCGGGCGATGGTCTCGGAAGTCCATTTTTCCTCCATGCCCAGCTCGGGGTGTGCATGAAACTCCCGGCGCCAGGCGATCATCTCCTCCTTCAGC
>Ga0315283_10001073_pt1 | contig 21410 bp, 10 predicted proteins | sample YL17G09_0_MG_FD_204541 | JGI IMG/M metagenome (GOLD analysis project Ga0315283, IMG submission 204541) | Sediment microbial communities from Yellowstone Lake, YNP, Wyoming, USA - YL17G09_0 | ecosystem: Environmental > Aquatic > Freshwater > Lake > Sediment | place: USA: Wyoming | collected...
GCCACTTGCTGGCGTACCAAGTGCTGGAGTCACAAACGTCGGACTGTTTGACAGAACCACGCTGCCAGTACCAGTCGAGGTCGTCACACCGGTACCACCATTGGCAACGGAAAGCGTTCCAGACACCGCCGATGGAGCACCAAGATTCACCGTGCCAAACACGGGTTGGTTAGAGCCGTTGACGGTCATGACTTGGCCTGGGCTCCCTGTAACGCCCGAAAGCGCGCCAGTCCCGGCACCGATGACGACACCGTTGTTGGTGATCGTCGATGCACCCGTACCGCCGTTGGCGACGCCAAGAACTCCGGAGGTGATGGACGAAGCAGACAATGATGGGATATCGGCTGCCACGAGGGTCGATCCGGCTGTGACTCGGCCCTTAGCGTCGACGGTCACTTTGGCATAAGTACCAGCGCTGACACCACTGGCGGCTAGCGTCGGATTTGGATACGTCCCGATCAAGTCACCACCAGCAGAACCTGTCGGAGCAAGCCCAGAGGCCCAGCTAAACGAACCGCTGCCATTGGTCGATAACACTTGGCCGCTGGTCCCATCGATACCTGGAAGGGTCCAGGTCACTGATGCAGCGAGGGTATCCGGTGCCTTAATCGACAAGGCGTTGGTGGTGCCCTTATCGTTTAAAACAAGCTTGTTGGCGTTCGTCGCGTTGCCTTGAATGGTGACATTTCCAGCTACCGTCGTGGCGCCTGCGCTGATCGTACCGGTGGTGGCGATGGTCGTTGATCCACCAACCTGCGACGCACCGTTGATGGTCGCTGCGGTAAGAGTCTTGTTGGTCAAGGTATCGGTCGTCGCCCGGCCAACCAAGGTGTCGGTGCTGGTTGGCAACGTCAGAGTGCCGGTGTTGACGATGGTTCCGATCAGAGGAGCCGTCAGGGACTTATTAGTCAGTGTTTCCGCCGCTGTCTCAGTCACCACCACACCAGACGTCGGGAAGGTTGCTGTCCCGTTCACCCCGGTACCACCGTATGCCGTTGCGAGTGTCCCCGAGGTGATACTTGCAGCGGAAAGAGCCGGGATATCGGCGGCAGAAAGCGAAGTTCCTGCGGTCACTCGACCCTTCGCATCGACCGTGACTTTGGCATAGCTGCCAGCTCCAACCCCTGTCGGTGCTAAGGTTGCAGCAGCGGCACCAGGACCGGCTGCAGACAAGTCGCCGCTAAGAGCCGTGATGTAGGTACCAGCAGCTTGTTTACCGCTAAAAGCCGCGTAGTCCGCATTGGATATCAAGCCAGCAGTGACGCTAGAGCCAGAGGCCAGCGGAATACTCAGCGTATGAACGTTGCTTCCCGAGTTGATCGCCGGCGCAGTTCCAGTAGAGCTCACGGCAAACGTTTGGGTGCTACCTGACTGTCCACCGAGGCTCGTCAGTCCAGCGCCGGAGATCCCAAGTGCTTGTGCGGAAGATCCATCCCAGTACTTCAATTGGTTGCTGGTGGTGTTAAACCAAATCTTGCCTTTGTCGGCAGCGACTAAACCAACCGGGTCGATGCCGTAGGTACCGAGGTTTAAGGTCTTGGACGCCGCGATCGCCATGTTGCCGATGCTGGTGAGGTCCTGACTACCGACGTTCCAAGGCCCCGTAAGCGGTGTGGTCCCGTCTTGCTTCACCAACAGCGACGGGTCTACCGCAGCCGAAATGGTGATGGTGCCCGCTGCGTTCGCTACGCTAAGTCCGGTGCCACCGACGATATTTGACAGGGTGTAGCCAGCGCCGTTGCCGACGAGGATTTGGCCGTTGCTTGGCGTCGTCGCTAAGCCGCTACCACCGTTGGACACCGGAAGCGTGCCGGTCACGCCAGTGGTCAGCGGCAAACCAGTGAGGTTAGTGGCAATTCCGCTTGCGGGCGTGCCGAGTGCGGGCGTGACTAAAGTGGGGCTGTTGGAAAGAACTACGCTACCGGTACCAGTCGAGGTGCTCACACCGGTACCGCCATTAGCGACGGCCAGGGTTCCAGAAACAGCGGCGGATGAACCCAGGTTGATGGTGCCAAAGATCGGCTGGTTGGAACCGTTGACCGTCATAACCTGACCGCTGCTGCCTGTGACGCCGGAAAGTGCGCCTCCACCGGCACCGATGACCACCCCGTTGTTGGTGATCGTAGCAGCGCCAGTACCACCGTTGGCAACTCCCAAAACTCCCGAGCCGATGATCGACGCAGGCAGAGTCGGGATATCGCCAGCAACGAGAGCCGCTCCAGCCGTAACGCGACCTTTAGCATCGACCGTGACTTTCGCATAACTGCCCGCAGTGACACCGCTGGTGGCCAGCGTTGGGTTTGGATAAGTACCGACGAGGTCGCCACCAGCAGCGCCAGTCGGAGCAAGTCCAGAGACCCAGCTAAAGGTGCCGCTACCGTTGGTCGACAACACTTGGCCGCTGGCACCATCAGTACCGGGCAAGGTCCAGGTCACCGACCCAGCGAGGGTATCCGGTGCTTTAATCGATAAGGCGTTGGTGGTGCCTTTGTCGTTTAGCACCAGCTTGTTCGCATTGGTGGCATTACCTTGGATGGTGACGTCGCCGGCGACGGTTGTAGCACCAGCGCTGATCGTGCCGGTGGTCGCGATGGTCGTCGACCCACCGACCTGCGAAGCACCATTAATCGTCGCCGCAGTGATCACTGGGCTGGTCAACGTTTTGTTGGTCAAAGTATCGGTCGTCGCGCGACCAACTAATGTATCAGTGCTGGTAGGCAGCGTCAGGGTACCTGTGTTGCTGATCGAGCTGATGACCGGTGCTGTCAGAGTCTTATTGGTTAAAGTCTCGGTGGCGCCTTCTGTGACGATGACGCCTGAGGTGGGGAAAGTAGCCGTGGAATTCACACCAGTCCCACCTACTGCCGTAGCAAGTGTGCCACTCGTAATCTGCGCCGCCGAAAGGTTTGGAATGTCTGCCGCCGTCAAGGTCGTCGCTGCCGTAACCCGCCCTTTCGCATCCACGGTCACTTTGACGTAGGTCCCAGCAGCCACTCCAGTCGCTGCTAAGGTCGCAACCGATGAGCCAGGGCCGACAGCACTCAGGTCGCCGGTCAGTGCTGTTAAGTAAGAACCAGCGACTTGCTTCGCACCAAAGGCGACGTAGTCCGCATTGGAGATCAATCCAGCCGACACACTCGCACCCGCTGCAGCCAAGGGAATACTCAGCGTGTGTACGTTAGACCCGGAGTTTATCGCTGGTTGGTTACCGGTCTGCGTCACGTTAAAGGTCTGCGTGTTACCCGACTGACCACCCAGGCTAGTCAGACCTGCGCCGCTGACACCCACACTTTGGGCGGTGCTACCATCCCAGTATCTGACCTGGTTGGTTTGGCTATTGTACCAGGTCTTTCCTTTGTCGGGAGAGGTGGCTCCCGAAGAATCAAGCGTACCGGTCATCGCGGTTTCCGTCGCGTTGGTAAACACCCCGAGGGTTAACGTTTTGGCGGCGCTGATACTGACGTTGCCAAGTCCTGTCAGATCTTTACCGCCAACCGCCCAGTTGCCCGACAGCGGCACCGTTCCGTCAGGACGCAGCGCATTGGCGTCGACATAGGCCTTGGTCGCTGCATCACTAGCAGCAGCGGGCGCTGCAAGATTCGTCAGGGTATGGGCACCCATGCTGAGGCCACCCGTCATGGAGTCGCCGGCTTTGTTCACCGGCGTATAACCAAGCGGTGCCTGTTTGCCGGTAAAACTCAACCAATCCGATGAGCTGATATAACCGTCACTAACACTCGTGGCCTGGGTCACCGACAGTGATGGTGCAGTGGAGGAGCCGCTAACTGCCAAAGGAGCAGAGCCAGAAATTGAGGTCAAAGTCCCGCCGCTGCTGGACATGGCTGCTGGGAGCCACTGGCTACCGTCAAATTTCAACACCTGACCAGTGACAGGTGCCGTGGCGCTGATGTTCTGCCCTTGCAGCGCTGACGCACTGGTCGTGGGAGTCGCCCAAACTAACTGACCACTGCCGTCTTTGGTGATAAATTGATTAGCTCCAGGCGCTCCAGCTGGTCCCACTGAAAGCCTACCGTCGCTGTTAAATTTGAGGGTCGCATGGTCTATCGGAATTTTCGCCGCATACGGCACCATTTCCAGCTGCTGCAACGAATAAGGATTATTGGGCCGATTGGTTAAATCGGTAATTTGCACCCATACCTTCTGGGAGGGGTCCGTAAATACACGATCATAATCTGCAGCAGACATCTGCACCGTGAACTGAAATACACCCTGCTGAAGCGTCACATTGTCCAGCCCATCACTGATCGACAACACCGGGTAGCGACCGTCAACATTGTGATAGAACGTAACCTTTAGAGCTACTGGTCCGGTCACTGGCTTGCCAACCGCTGTCGTCAGCCGGCCACCGTAGGTGAATTCAAAGATGCCATCTGCAAAGGCTTTGACCGGCACTAATGCAAGAGTTGCTAAGACAATCATTTTAAATATTTGCTTGCTCATGCTGCACCAATTCACCTCTTGAAGATTCAACCTGGATGGGTACCGATCCCAAAGGCTCGATCACCGCTTATGTAAGTCCCGGTGACGCTGGCGTAACCATGTCGAATCCACTCCTAAAGATGGAGTTTCAAGTGCACCGTCCTACATACCTCGACAAATACTCAAGCCAACTTTAGCTACATTTTTGTTTAGAATCATAAGCGAAGGGAATGGTTCGATATAACGATGGTTTGGCTGGCGCTGCAACGGGCCAAAAAGTGCAAAACTCGTGACAGTTCCACCGCAGAGGTCGCAGAGGTCGCAATGGATTTTTACTCATAGGGCGGGCCGGGACTTATCCACTGTCCCCGGAAGATTGGACGAAGCCAGGCACTCACCCACGGTAACTTACGCCTCGTTGCACATCGTTCTTGTATACAGATCAGTCATGAATATTAAATGTAAACAGCCACTTAAGAATTACACTAAAGTTTTTCCACGAAAATTCCGAATACATAGAGGTCAGTCGCAGGAGTTGAACCCGCATGCCACGTGCACCCCACAAGCCCGCAGACAAAACAGCAGCCCGCTCGCCTGAGGCTAAGCGCGCGACAACGCTGTCGGTCTATGGCTACACGGATTACCGGGCTTACTTGCGTAACTTCTACGATATGCGCAAAGAGAGTGAGCGCGGCTACAGCTACCGGGCCTTCTCGAAAGCCGCTGGCTTTTCCTCACCCAACACCCTCCATCTTGTGATCACGGGAGAACGCAATATCGGCGCCACAGCGATCGCTCAATTCGCCAAGGGTCTGAATCTGGAGGGACCCATGGCCGCCTATTTTTCCGCCATGGTGCAGATGAATCAAGCAAAGTCGGATGTTGATAAGGAGGCCTTCTTCCGCATGCTCCAACATCTGACACCTCAAGCGAAACGTCGCGATCTGCACGGCGACGAGGTGACCTACCTGAGCCACTGGATCTATCCGGTGCTGCGCGAAATGGTGAATCTACCGGACTTTCGCGAAGATCCTTACTGGATTTCGCGCCGCCTTGTCGGTGCCGCCTCGGTGGCGGAAGTCACCGCTGCGCTGAGTTTTCTCCTCGTCGGTGGCTTTGTCGAACGCAAGGACGACCGCCTGGTGGCCACCGACAATATGGTGTTCTCCAGCGACGAAATGCGTAGTCTCGCGATCCGCAACTATCATCGACAGATGCTAGACCTGGCCAAGCACGCGCTTGAAGCCCTCGACATGTCGGAGCGCGAGTACGGTGCCGTGACGGTTATTCTTCCTGAGGCGGCGCTTCCGGCGCTGAAGGAGCGCATCAAACAGTTTCGTCGTGAGCTACACAACTGGGCGGTTCACACCACCCAAGAGGCGCAACCTGAGGCAGTGTTTCAAGTGAATGTGCAGATGCACCCCGTGACGAGAAAGGTCAACGGATGATCAGGATCTGCTCCCTGCAAGGCGTCACGCTTCCTGCCTTCGGCTGCCGCCGCGCCCTGGCGACCGCAGCGCTCGTTGTTATGCTAGGCTCTCTGTCTGCCTGCAGCTCGGGCACCGAAGTCGGCAATGGCCTCAAGCCGCACGACCAGGACCCAGGCACCTCACCCGCCTCGGGGCGTGACACGACGACTACCAATGCGAGTGCGCCCGGCGCTCCGGACAGTAGCGCCCCAACCACCGCAGCCGCTGGTGCAGGCGAAGGCAAGATGACACCCTCTGGAGCAGCCGGAACAGCAGGAGCCGTACCCCTACCTGCCGACCTTGGCGAGCTCGATGTGGCTTTTGCAAGCTGCGCCTCGCCGCTCGCAAAGGATGTCTCCAACATGACGACCACCTACAGCGTCTCAATCGGCTCCGGAGCCGCCACGAAATTCATCGTGCAAAAAAATGCGGACGCGACGTCTTGGGATATCGTCGACACCAACGCCGTAGTATGGCGCAAGATCCTCGTCAACGGCACCAACACCAATAGCACCTACGGCGTAACTGCCACCGATGCCAATGGCAGGGCCCTCGGTCTCGGCTACCAGTGCGCGGCCGTGGCAACAACCACCAACGTCACCCTCGCCGGCCAAACGGCTCCCGTGACCAAACGGACGGTGACTCTCACGGAGACCGCCACTGGGCGGACCAAGCAGTTGGTCTGGTACCTCACGGCAGTCGCCAACACCACGAAGGTCAACGTCCCGCGGGTGGAGCTGACGGATCTAGCGACTGGTGTTGTGACGATGTTTGCCGCCATACCCGCTAACTAAATGCCGATACGTTCGTCAACCACCCCAGGCTCGACTTGATGGTCCCGCCGTGGCAGATCTCCTAGGCGTCGGCCGCAGGTAAACATACATCGCCGACAACATCTGCAAACGGCTAGTGAAACACTCATGCTATAATCTACATGCCGACGGGTAAGGCCTAAATTTCGCCCTAATGGACGGTCGATTCAAAAAATAAGCCAAGGTAACTGCCGACTTCCGGATTGTTCTAAAGTTTTTCCCAAAAATGCCGATAAGACCCCACATTGAGTCGCATGCCGATACCTCTGATAAAGTGTAACCGGCGAATTTACCTAGAGAAAGGATGCTTCATGACGCGTGCAGCGCAAGCACTAATGACGTCTCGTGTCCGGAACGAAATCAGGAATTGGAGCCAAACGGTCTCTATCCCTCTGGTCATCTCCCTGGTCATACCTCTGACCTCCTGCAAGTGGTCTCACCACCAAGAGCAGTCGAGTATAGCCTCCACGCAGGACCTTGCATGCGCGGGTAAATGGCTCGCGTCGTTTATCGAAGCAATTCCCTTGCCGGGATTTTCTGTACTGGGTGAAGTGTTCGGTGGTGTGGGTAAAGCTGCGGCCCAAGGGGCCGCAGGAGCCCTCAAGTCGACTAGCGCCGGCCAAGCCAAGAGCTTGTGCGGCACCGCCGCCAGCTTTTCCGATGCGCAAATGAAGCAGATGAAACAGGCCATCGCGCAAGGTTTTGACGAGCAGAACCACAAGGATGCCGTCGCGCTGATGAACAATATCGACACCAAGCTTAACGAGTTTGTTCCGGATCAGGACCGCTTCACCCAGTACACCATGGGCAAGCTGGATGATATCGTCAATTCCGTCAATACCTGGTGGTCCAAATATGACCAAAGCGGTACCCGCATCTACAACGTCCAAGATTTCATCATCGTCACCGGCTATGCCCTCAAAGCCTACCAACATCAAGTCCGCGAAGTGGCGCTTGAAGCGGCTGCTACCAAGAGTGCTGGCGACGCCGAGAAGGTCCGCCAATATGCAGGTGTGCTTTCGGACAAGGCCGATCATGCCCGTAAGGAGCTAGATGAGATCTCGAACCAAGACGTTGTCGCTATCGCTAAATCGTTCTGGAAAGACGATGGTACCAAAGTTGAGAAGAACTATGACGCGACTGCATTGACCCAAAATTTCTGTACTCTATCCAAACAAGGCAAACCCTTTTTGGCTGCTGGTCACGAGATCGCGTCTGCTCGACTTCCGCGCTTTCTCGACGGCATGCGGCAAACTAAGACCCTAACCGATCTAAGCGACTATGTACAAAAGAACGGCTCATTTTGCTGCGAGGGCGGTAGGACTTGCAACCAAGACGAAAACAAAGTCGAACCGGCGATGCAGACCGCTATCGCCCAGGTGACTAAGCAGGTCAAACAGGTGATGTTCACCAACAATGATGCAACGATGAAGTATTTTAACGAGACCTTGCCAAGCATCATTGCCGCCGGCAGCGGTATCAGGAAAGCGGACGATGCGACGGTGTTCTCCCTGGCCGGTGCAGCCACCGACAACAGTCACACCGACGAACACAGTCCTAGCCCGGCCCCCGCCACGGATCCAGCTCCAAGCAGCAACAGCAGCGGCAACTGCCCGGACGGTGATAACGGCGCAGGCAAGGGCTTCGGCGATATCTATAGGTGCGGCGATAAGCAGTGCGCTAAGACCGACAAGAGCTATGCAACGGAATGCACGGTCGGCAGCTGACACCTATCTGGGATGTAGACCCGATCAAATGGCCTCCTTAACTGAAAGGAATTCCTGATGACGAATTCTACGATGAAGCACATCACCGGTCCGACGCTGGTCGCGGCGGTAGCCCTGTTGGCGAGTTCATGCAAGCTGTCTAGTCAACCCAAGGGCTCAAGCGTCGAGAACGTAGCTTGCATTGGCAGCTGGCTCGCTGGTTTTATTGACGCCATCCCGTTGCCCGGCTTTTCGCTGATTGGACACTCGCTGGGCCAAGGAGCAGCTAAGGCAGCGACCGGCTCGCTGAAATCCACTGGTAAAGAATCGGCCTCTGGCTTGTGCGGCAGCGCAGCGTCATTTAGTGACCAGCAAATGCAGCAGATGAAAAAGGCGATTGCTGAGGGCTTTGATGAGCAGAATCATAAGGACGCTTTCGCACTTGAAAACGACATTGGGACCAAGCTCGCAGAATTCCAACCCGATCAGGACCGCTTCACCCAGTACACGATGAATAAGCTAGACGACATGATCAATGCCGTCAACAAGTGGTGGTCCACCTATGATCAATCCACCGGGCGCGTCTACCATGTCAACGATTTCGTCATCGTCACCGGCTATGGACTGCAGGCTTATCAACACCAAGTGCGCGAGGTAGCCCTGGAGGCGGCCGCCACTAAGAGCCCAGGCGACGCCATGAAAGTGCGGGGTTATGCCCGCAACCTATCCGACAAGGCAGACCATGCCCGCAAGGAATTTGAGGAGATCTCGAACGTCGATGTCGCCGCTGCCGCCAAATCGTTCTGGAAAGACGGCGGGAAAAAAATCGAAAAGAGCTATTCATCGCGCGGCATGACCTTTGTCTTCTGCGCCTTGTCCAACCAAGGCAAACCATTCAATACGGACATGGCAGACGACTCCGAGGTTAGCGAGCTCGCCACTGCTCGTTTGCCGCGCTTTCTAGATGGCATGCGCGCGACTAAGACCTTTGCTGACCTAAGCGACTACGTGCAGAAGAACGGCTCGTTTTGTTGCTCCGGAGGCACCTCGTGTAATGCCGCCGCGGATAAGGTCGAACCAGCTATCGCAACTGCCATTGACGAAACCGCCAAGCACCTCAAAGAGGTGATGTTCACCAACAACGCCGACCTCATGAAGTACTACAATGACACGCTGCCGACGATCATTGCCGCCGCCGGAATGATCCGCGACGCAGATGATGCCACGGTGTTTTCTCTGGCCGCCGATTCGGCCAGTACCGGACAGCAGGTCCCGACCAGCCCGGTGATAGCTCCTTCCTCCCCACCTAGATCTGACGCCTCAGGAGCAGTCAACACCTGTCCAGATGGCGATAACGGTCCTCGCAAAGGGTACGGCGACGCCTTCCAATGCGGTGATAAAAAGTGCGCCAAGACGGATAAGACCTATGCCACGCAATGCGTGATCGGCGGCTAATGCAGGAGTCTACAGTGCATTGATTTGTTTGCCGGCTAGGAGCCAGAAGCTAAAGACTATTCGAGGCATTTGGCGGACTGATAGTAAGTGGAGCAATTCTGCAGCTTCTGCTCCAAGGCCATGAGGTCCTCCGAATAAACCGAAGCTCTGCTGCTAGCTATCGCATCAGCGTCGAGACCCGCCTTGATGCTCTGGATCTGACTGAGGATCCCATCACGCTTGATCACCATGCGACCTATGATTCCTTGATCGACTGGTATAGACACGATCCCCAGATCTCCATAGTCAGACAGGTCAGCGCCCTGTCCATCAAGAGCGTCCCAATTCTGATCGCGAATCGCCGCATCGATCTGGTCCATGAAGTCATGTTGCGCATAATGATTCAGGGCCTGCATATTGGCCCTGCATTTATCTGGGTCAGCGAAGGTGCAGATATTAGGCTGCATAGGTTCGATAAGCCTTTTAAGGGCCTCAGGATCGCCCCCGAACTGCCAGGCCCGCAGTTCAACCTTGATATTGTTTAGGTCCTTGTCCTCAACCTTCGACTTGGTGTAGGTCTTTTTTAGCAGTCCAAAAAACAGCGAAATGGAAGCTGTAGCACTAAAATGCTTGCGCTGCTGCTCGTCGCTGAAATGAAAGGTGTACGCAATGTACATCCGGCCGCCGAGCCTCCTAGCACGGACAAAGTGATCTCCACATTGGCCGCGCTCTTGCCCTGGAATCACCTTGACGTTGGTCAGGAAGATCAGCTTTGCGAGGAGATTTTCGGTCATTAGGATCGTGATTGATTTGCTGGTGTCTTGAACCGACGACAACATGTCCACATTGCCGCTGGCACCGAAGATCTTGGCGTCAACGCCGGTGGCTAGGCGACCCTTGAGTTGCTTCAGATTGAAGCTTTGGTCACCGGCAAAGTCAGTCCTGACCTCCTGAAAGGAGGATGAAGCCACCTGCGGATCACCGGTCACGCACAGATTCACACCGATTGCCGAGCGGCTATCCACCCCTTGCCCGAGGCCGTAGGTCAGAGCCTGCGCCGGAATGCCCCATGCGCAAACAACCGAGGCCATCACCTTGCGGACAAGACGCTGGTCCACGCTATAATCCCCCCGTCTTTTGGGTGATCGCACCAAGGCTGTCCACTTCGGCACCGGAAGAGCCAGCCACTCCGATGAACGTCTCTCCAGCTGGAAACACCACTGGAGGGGAGCACTTGCTGTCCTGGAGATTGCCCAAAGTCAGATTCTTGCCACCGCTAGTCACAAAGGACAGCCCGGTTATCCGTGGCGTCAATTTATCCGAACCAGCATCGAAACAAGTCGTCAAACTGACTACGGAGTCATTACGTAAATCGAGGCCCAACGTCGCCTTTTGATTCAGTACGCCGTGGGTCACCTGTTTGCGATTGGCGTAGGTAATGCGAATGCCGCTGAGGCGCGTATCGGTTGGATTGTTGAGAGTCGAACCGCCAACGATGTTGGCGGAGGCGAGATCGATTCGCACCACCGAGGTACCATCTGCGGCCTTCGTGTCGTCATATTTCCCGCCAAATTTGTAGCCGCCGACGATGGCATAGTAATTCAGGTTACCGACCGTTTGCTTTTGCGCCAAGTCAACGGAAAGTATGCTGGCGTCATAGATGGGCATAAGCCTAAGGGTGTCACCTGCAAGCTTGGCGCAATTTAGTACATCTTCATAGCAGGCGACTTGCGTATTGGCCAGCATGTCGGCATTGCTCGATGCGGCTTGGTATATGTTCCGAATCCGCCGCAGATAGTCCTCGGAAAGGTAGGGAAAAACAGCGCCATTTTGCACAATCGCTTGCGCCAGGGCCGCATTGGTGGATTCGGCGACATACCGCGCCTCCAAGTTCTTCCGTCCAGCCCGTGTCGCGTCATCCGCAACGAGAAAGCCCTTGGATGGTGTCAAAACCTCCAATCCGGAATTATCATAGCGAGAGACCGATAGCTGCATGGCGTTCCAGCTGCCAGCTCCGCCAGTATCGAGATTACTTTTGAAATCCCCTCGCATATAGCCGATCACCGCATTGAGTGTGTCCATACATGGCTGCACGTCGTCCAGCGAGCAAGCAATGGCATTGGCTGGTAGAACACGCATGAGCGCCGTCGGATTGCCGCCGATTTGCCGGACGATGATATTGACTTTGCTTCGCTTTTTAAGCTTTTGATCGAGCTTTTCTAGATTGCCGTTGCTTTTGAATACCCCCGCGGCAAGATCCATAGTGAACGAGCCGCTGGCCAAAAATTTGTCCGAAACATTCATATACTCAATCTTCATCGTCGCAAAAAGACTCGCACCATAGGCGATTTCCGAAACGAAGCTATCTCCGCAAAGACCCTGCAGCCGATCCTTATTAGTTTCGACAAAGGTCTGACCCTGCGGCGTCAAGACCATTTTCCCGTTGGGGAAAATCTTTTTGCGATTCGCCCCGATCCAATAGATCATATGGGTTTCGGAACGATCACTGCTAGACGAGTCGATAGCTAATTGGGCTGCATTGCTAGCCTGAAGGAGGACGAGGTTAGCGCCACTATCCCAGTCAGTATCAATCTTTTTGACGATGCTGTCATAGCTCATGTCCTGCTGGTAGGTGAGCTCCCCAGAGGTGTTGCCCTGAATGACCGGATCGCCGGTTCCGGTCACACATTTATTATTGAGGATCTTCTTGCGAGACGAGTCATAGCCTTGGCCCAGGACTGCGGTGTCGCTGAAGGAACCGCTAATCAGATCACTCTTCGCACTCGAAGCACCGCCGACGATCTTACAACTGCACATGAGTACAGTAACCCACAGCGCCCCGAGTGAGCGGGGCACCCGGGCGCTGCGACCTATCGGTGTTCCACGGCGGAAGTTACAAAGTCTAGCCATCGACCATCGCCGCATCTTAATTATAGAGATCTGGTGATCACCCCAATGCTATCAATCTCGGAGCCACTACTCCCGGCAAACCCGATGAACACCTCTTTTTCTGGGACAACGACGGTCCCAAAGCTAGCGGCAGTCGTACCAACCGTGACGTTGGCTCCCGACGTCGTGGTAATCGAGAGACCCGTGACGCGGGGCGTCACCTTCTTGCCGGTGTTACTCGTAAAATAGATTTTAAATTGAGCGATGCGATCGCTGGACAGGTCTAACTCTTGGGTCTGACCAGCCGCCATATTGCCGTGCACCGCAGTCTTGCCGCCCTTGTAGAACACGGTGACACCAGTCAAATGGGCTTCGGCAGAGCTCGCCTTGGCGCCGGGATCAGTGACCAAAGCGGTGGTGGAAAACCGCAATTTCGTCACCACCGGTGCATTACCGCCGACCTTGGTATCATCGTACCGGCCGCCGTAAACCAAGCCACCGACGATATTGTAGTAGTTAAAGATCCCAACCGTGCGCTTCTGATCGATCTCGATATCAAGGAGCGATTTATCAACCGGAGCGAGCGCCTCTAGCGTCGTCGCCGCCAAATCAGCGCAGTGGACTGGATCATTCAGACATGTTGTCTGAGAATCGGCCAGAACATTGACATTCCCCTGAGTTTTTTTCTGGATATCTTTGATCGCGACGATCTTGGCTTGTGACAGATACCCGCTCGCACTGCTGATAAGAAAGGATGCACGGTTGTTCATATCGGTTTCTGCTATATAGCGTTCTTGAAGATCCTGCCGGCGCTGCCGGGTGACGGCATCAACGGTCGACCACCCGTTCAGCGGCTTAAGCATCTCAAATCCAGATTCATCGTAACGGGCGGTTTTATATTTGAGGACATTCCAGTTGTCTTGCGTTGCATCGGTAACCAGGTTCAGGCTAGCAGATGAGTCGGCGGCTGTAGACGTCGTGGAGGAACTGCTCGAACCACCCGAGGTAACAGTCGTCGAATCAGTCACCGAGCCACCAGGCACTGGAACAGTGCCACCGGTCGTAGTCGCGTCCGTCGTCTGGGGCGGTGCCGAGCTACCAATGAGATTACCGCTAGAATCAGTCACGGTAACCGTGGCCGGCCGACCGGTGAGCTCCGGGGCCAGGGAATTGGTCGCGTATTTTACGATGGCATTGAACGCATCGATACAAGGCTGCATGTTGTCAAAGGAGCAGCTCACGATGCCTTGTGGAATGACAGTAAGCAGGCCCGATGGATTACCGCCGAACTGCTTGGCAATGACGGAAACCCGGGTGCGCTTGGCCATCTTACTGTTGGTGATGCCTGCCGATGCGTCGAGTTTCACAACTTCCTTTACCCCGACATTCAGCGCTCCGCCGATTTCGAATTTATCCGACGAATTGAGGTATTGAACTTTGAGTGTGGCGAATAAACTCGCGCCGTACTGGATCTCACTGACGTACTCATCCCCGCACTTATCCTGCAGCATTGCCTGATATCCAGACATATACTGCTGGCCCTGATCCGTCACCACGATGGACCCTGGCTTAAATACCTTTTTGCGGTTTACACCGACCCAGATAATGTTGTGGGTTTCCGAACGATCATCATACTGCGAGTCGAGGGCGAATTTTCCGGTGGTGCCGGCAGAAACCCCCGGAAAGGTCACGCTACCATTCAGGTCGCCATCTAGCTTCTTGATGATGCTGTTGTAATCCATATCCGACGTGATGGTAAGCTCGCTGCTACTATTGCCCATTCCAGGTAGCTCCGCCCCCTTTACGCAGCTAACGTTATAGAGCTTGCTCTTAGTTGAGTCATAGGCTTGTCCAAGGAACGCCGTATCGCTGTAAGATCCAGGAATTTCGCTTGAGACCCCGCTACTGGCATGCTTGCAGGCGTTGGGTGACACGAGCAAAAGCACCGTGATAAGCGACAGAGCATAGCGATTCATGGTTTTCATCCTACGTCGGTAGATGCAAAGCTGTACGGACCGTCCTGATCGTTTGCCTCTACTCACTAAAATATCATAGTTGAGTGAAAACCTGACCATGCGCCGCGAAGTTCTTGCTTCAAGGCCCGATGTTCGCCATTTCGTCGACAAGTGGTAGAATGAGACCATCGACAAACCTCCCCAAAGCGCGGAGACTCCTGATGGTCAACAAGTCGGCATGCCTCTTTGTCCTCGCCGCAGCAAGCACCATGTCCGCTTGCAAAGCGCATCAGGGTGGAGATGCAGCGAATGTCCAGGATGCCGGCGACGTGCAAATGGCCCATCTACCCGACACCGTGGCCTATCAATGGTCGTGCGCGATCTCCACACGCACCGATGCTGATACCCAGCCCCAGCCGCCCACCAAGCCGGTCGATTTCCCAAGCGGCCAGCAGGAGGTCTATTTGGCGCTGGAGCACGACACCTTTTATTTTGATAAAGATGCCAAGTTTTTCAACGATCCCGCCAACACACCTCCCGAGTCGTGGGTGCCAGATGGCTTTTCGAGCGGGCCCGGCTACAAGCGCTACAAGATTAACTACAGCTTCCGCCAGCAGATGGCCCAAAGGCGCGCCGGCAGTGACGCACCCACAGCGTCCTACACGGGCTTACAGTTCTCGGGCCTCCTTTCTAGCGGCTACTTCAGCGGTAGCTTCTACGCCCTACCCGGAGCTGACGGTGGCGGTGCCAGCCAGAAGCAGACCTACGACTGCTACCAGAAGAAGTGGTGGCCGCTATCGCCTACTGGCTGGTAAGGCCTTCTACAGCGACTATAGAATCCCCGAGGCTGCAAGAAAGTCGATGATCGTCCGCCATGTGATGCGTGGATAGATGGCCACGTAGCGTGGCTAAAAGTCAGGGCGAAAGCGACTTTTGAAGTGATAAAGACTGGCACTAGACGCATCACTGAACCACGCTTTCAGCTGCCCAAGCGTTAGACGTAGGCACTTCACTTTTCCTTCTTTAAATCTATAAACAATTGATTTTTATCATATATATGCCATCCCAATCCTTATACAGGCTGACTTATATCATCTTATGACAACATAATATCAACTAACCACCTTAATTTAAAGATAAATACGACAAAGTTATATACGACAAACCAGCACAAACCTCGACCAAATCCTCCACTGTCCTGAATCATAACAGCTGACTAAACCTTAGGTACACCGCTTGCATTACAGACCATACGAATCACCGGGCGCGAAAAACAACATTGAGGTACAAACTATGGTTTTCAAGTCTTTGGTCACTTCATCGCTTTTGACCGTAGCAACCATGTTCGCAGTTGGCTGTAGCGGTACAGCGGATAACAGTGGCAGCAGCAGCAAAGCTGAAAGCACGCAGCAGCCAGCGGCAACGAGCAACAGCGACAAACCAAATACGACAGCTGCTCCCACTCCAGCAGCAGCTGGTGGGTCCGCCTTCGATGCCACTCAATTAACGGCCGCCGGGAAGGCGACGAGCGACACACCTATTGGTTGTGCGCTACCTGACAAAATCGCCAAACCGTTGGCTAGCCAGTTGACGAACACCTCGTCGGGATCCTGGGCAAACAGCGGTAGCGCTAAAAATATCGCATCGGTCGTCGTCGGCAACCTCGATCTATCCACCTGCCCATGGTATCGCCAAGCGAAAGCCCAGGGCGGCGCTTACTACATGATTACCTATACGGATGCGAGCGCCAAGCAAACCTATGCTCAACTGTCGACGTCGGTCAATCCGGTCGCCTTCGCTCTGTGCCTCACCGAAGCCACGGCTGTCGGCGCTGTCTGCGGTTTCATGCCTTAATTCTAAACCAGGTTACGGACCCGGGAGCCCGATGATGCGGCAGGTATGCCTAAAAATCCTCCCCCAAAGCTTGCTAGTCGCCGCAGCCCTCTCGGGCTGCGGCGGTTCTGCAACGCCACAGCCGTTGCAGCCAGACTCGAATCACTTGTCCGCCACACCTGCTGCTCTAGGTTCTGGCCCCACAGCTGGTGACGCTCCTAAGGTGACGTCCGAGGATATGGCCTTCACCGTAGCTAGCAAAGATGCTGCTCGCGACGTCAAGGCGGCAAATGTCCGCTACTTGAGCCTGGCGCACCTACAAAGCGCTGGCGCACCAGCCGACCAGCTAACCGCCGTGCGCAAAGGCACCGCCAAACTCTTCAATAGCCTTTCCTGGGCACCAGCTCTCGTCGCACCAGTGGTGGTGGATGCAGGCTCACTGCTGTTAAAAATCAACCTCGCAGACTATGGCTGGTCCGTGCAAATGTGGGAAACCCTCGTGGCCGCCCATCCATCTCCGGTCGCCACCACCCCAGGACTTGGCGCCCTGCAGCAAGCCACCGGCTCGACAAAGCCGCTCATTCGCGCCGACTGGTTCGTCGCCAGCGCCAGCACCCCGCCCCTATATTATACCCTGTGGCAGGCCCCTGCAGACGTCACCGCCCTTGAATCCATGCTGAAAATGGATCTAAAGGCGGATGTTGCCAATGGCCAGGTGATACGCGCGGGGCTAAGCAAATCCAACATTTCGACCAATGATCGCGTGATCGAACGCCACAACCGGGCCACTGGCTATCTGTGGCGGAGTTTTGAGTTTGGGAGTCGCACCGGCACTCGCGACATCTTTTCGTTTCCACTCGGTTCAGGTGGTAGCGAGACAAACACAGCACAGCAGGGCGGCCTCCTCGGCTCTCTCCTTGGGGGAAGCACCGGAAGCTCCAATGGCCAATCGACTTTTACGGCCGACGGCACCGAATATATCTTCACCTTGCCCAACGGCATGCTGGCATTTTACATCGCCGGAGGCAACGGGGCGCGCTTGAATCAAGTTCCTGGCGCCGCCAGCCCCATCCTCGCCGGTGCCGGCTGTATGGGCTGCCACTCTAAGGCGACGGTTCAAGCCACCGACGAGATGATCGCCAAAACGAGGGTCACCGGTGACGCGTTGACTGCGGTACGCAAACTCTACGTCGATGCGGCGACCTTTTCGCGGCAGGTGAGTGGCGACAGCGCGGCCTACGTGACCGCGCTGGCCAAGCTGGGCATTGCAGCGACCGACGCCGACCCGGTGTCGTATGTAGCGAAGCTTAGCAACGGCAAATAAGCCGACCAAAAGCCACAGCATGGCTGCGGATAGCACCGCCAGGCGCAACATCAGCTCGCTGTCGGGAGTGCTACGGCGGCTGTTTTGCTCCGGGACCTAGGCAATGTCATCACGGTGACAAAGGCAACCGTCTCGCATGCCGACTCCCTCAACTTCAGTCGAACGCGGCCACCATAATCCTCGATCATGGCGCGAACGGCGCCCATGCCGACGCCGCGACCCGATAGATGTGTGACCGTGTTTTTGCTGGTATAACCCGGCAGAAACATCAACTCGGCGATTGCCTCACGGCCAGGGTCGCTACTTGCGTCAAGCAGGTGCCACTCCACAGCCCTCTGGCGCATCTGCGCTAGATTCAGTCCTGCACCGTCATCGGCCATCTCTAGGATCAGGTTGCCGTCTTGTTCGAAGACACGGAAGTAGATCGTGCCGACCGCACTTTTGCCCTTGAGAAGCCGCTCCGCCGGCATTTCGATCCCGTGATCGAGAGCATTGTGTATCATGTGAGAGAGCACACCAGCCATCAGGTCGCTAACCTCCTCGGTGATGATCAGGTCCGCAACTTCAAGGTTCAGCATTGGCGTCGGTTTATCCACTTCCCTGGCAATAGCAGGCACGGCGACAAACCATGACGATACGGTCCCGATCGCCGAAGGACTTCCGCCTTGGGGAGCGTTCTGCGAGCGTTTAAGCGTGACCCGGTTGATCACCTCGTAGGCTTGCAAGCTGTGGTCCATAGACTCGATAAGCTGCAGTAGCTGCGTGCGTTGCCAGCGTGCGCCGTGGTCGCGGACACGAACCAGTAGGTCTTCGGCCTCATGAACCACATTGGTTAGCGACGAGAGTCGGTGCATGCGACTAAGCCCCTTAAGGGTATGCGCCAAGATAAAAAGACGCTCAAGTCCCTCAGACTTCGCAGCGCCTGTCGCCACGGTCGCAAGGTCCTGCATCTGCCTAAGCTGCATGGCAGCAAAGGCAAAGAATCGCTGCAAGGCACTCGGCTCGCTAGTCAGAAGTTCGCCAATCATAGCCAGATCCAGTCGGCCTTGATGGGCCTCCTGGACGAGCTGCCGATGACTCGTGGCGTCACGAACGACCACCAGAACCTTAGTGATCATGCCTGCAGCGTCAACCTCGGGGCTCCACTGCAATTCAAGGATCTGCGTGTCACCCGCCGCGGTTAGCCGGTGGATTTCTCGGGGCAAGTGCTGGGAATTAAGGGCAAAGGCGAAGTCTGCTTCGCCCAGGATGCAGTCAAGCGCGTGCTTTGTCATATGTCTGGTTTCAGGCGTACTATTCGATCCAGCAAACAGCAGCTCCGTCGCGTCCTGGCCGGCGATCGCAGCCGTAGCAAAAATAACTTCGAGATGCTTTGAGTACTCATCGTGGACGGCCTGGGTCGGCAAGATGACCATGATGCCAAGCTCGATGGCTTGGAAGATCGATTTGATCTCGCGTGTGCGATTGCTTACCTCGGATTCTACGTCGGTCAGGTGCCGCTCGAGGGTGGCGTTGAGATCCTTAACCTCCTCGATGAGATAAAAGTTATCGAGGGAGATGGCGATTTGGCGCGATAACGCCACGACCACTTCGAGACGATCAGGCGCAAACAGTTCGCCGATGGTGCGGTGCCCCAGATAAACAAATCCCGAGCACTCTCCTTCGTAAACCAACGGTACGACGATCACCGCACCGGAACTGAGACCTGTGCCCTCCGCAGGGCGGATGGCCGGCGCTGCCGGTGCAGCCATGACCGACCGGATGAAAGCCATGTCCAGTTGCTCTTCCACGTCACCCTTGCCGGACTGTTCATCCGCATCCACGCCGCGCGCGAACAACAACTTCCAAGAATCATGGTCTTTCAGATAAATGACGCCATGGTCCGCCCCGGTGGCCGTCATCAAGGAGTCAACGGCCGTGCCGACGAGCTTGGTCAAGTCCGTGACGACACTGAGTTGCAAGAACAGATCAATCGTTGTCTGCACTTCAATCTGCTGCCTTAAACCCTGCCCGGTAGTTGCGCCGCTTGGCACAGTCGCTACAGGAGACTTCGGATATTTGGCCAAGTAGGCAGCCTCGGCGCGTGCCAGAGCCCGGGTCGCCTTGGTCGCGGACAACATATACTCGTAACGAGCAAAAGTCTCGTGCGCCTTAGAAAATTCCAAGGCTGCCTGCTCAGGAACCTGAGCTAACAGATACTCACCGTACTGCAGCCGGAGATCAGCTGTGGCCTTGTGCCATCCCTTAACCTTGCTGCATTCGATCCCGCGCTGCATCAAGCCTAAACCAAGGCGTCTTAGACCCCATGCCAGCAGGAATTCGCCACTAGCGAAAAGTGTTTGCGGCATAAACGCGCGCACCGAGGCCGCAATATTGAACCAGGCAAAGGCGAGCGGCGGGATAGCACGCAACCTTTGACCGCTGTGCACATAAGCCTGAGCCAAAAGCACCGGACTATAAAGGCAGTAGGCGATGCGGTGGAAGCCGCGTAGCGTCATTGCAAAGGCTGCGCGCAGCTTAGGGATGGCCTCCTCGCTCTTGCCCTGCATCATCAGGATCTCACCGCATCCGATCAAGGTGTAAATACCGTCCATCGTATTCAGACCCTTGGCTTTCGTGCCGTCAAGAACCTTGAGCGCAGCGTCTTGCCAAAAGCGAACGTCATCGGTGCGCCCGTGTTCGAGCAGTGTCGGCAGGCACGTTGCCAAGGCGGACGCACCGAAGCCAATGCGCTGTTGGAATGCCGCCAAGTCCTCGACGGCTTTGCTCGCCTGTCCGGAGTCGTGTCCGAATTGATCGATGTGGACCATCATTTGGAAACCAATGGCCCGCCAAAAGGACTCGCCGAGGTCGGCACTCATCTTCAGACTCTTTTCAATCATCTCCTTGGCCAATTCGAAGCGACCTGTATTGAATTCGACGATTGCGGCGCGCGCGAACATGGAGAACAGCTGCCCCACCGGATCGACATGAAGGTCGTAATATGCGTCAGCTCGACGATAGAACTTGCGGCTTAGTGTCGCCGCCCCCAAAGCGCCGGTAGCGACGCCCCAATAGGCGAGCATGACGGCGCGAAAGGAGCAATCTTTAAAATAAAGTAGACGGCAGGTGGGCAGAATGAAATTGGCCACAGCGCACAGCGGCTTGGTAAAAAAGACCGGCACCTGAACTGCCATCAGCAGACGCAATGCGGCCTCCTCCTCGGGGCCTGCCACGCTGCGGGTCTGTTGGCCAAACAGACGGAACCAAAGGACGTTGAGCAGTAGCCACGGTATACCGACGAGGAGGCCTAGCAGCGCCACTGGAATGGACAAAGTATACCTTTTGTTTAGCTCCTGATAGCCCTTGACTCCCGCCTCAACGGATTCGACATAGCGCAGTAAATAGAGGAAATTCGAAGATAATTTCCCGTACAGGACGGCGCGGTGAGGGCGCTGAGCCGTCCATGGCAGCAGTCTTTGATAGACGGCAATAGCTTGCTCGATATGTTCGGAGAGCGCCAATGCGTCGGCATAGAGTTCGTGAACCTGAATCCAGACGCCGCCGTG
>Ga0315283_10001076_pt1 | contig 21378 bp, 38 predicted proteins | sample YL17G09_0_MG_FD_204541 | JGI IMG/M metagenome (GOLD analysis project Ga0315283, IMG submission 204541) | Sediment microbial communities from Yellowstone Lake, YNP, Wyoming, USA - YL17G09_0 | ecosystem: Environmental > Aquatic > Freshwater > Lake > Sediment | place: USA: Wyoming | collected...
TTTGGAGCATTTGCTTCTAAAGCAGATTCTATTCTTAAAAGATATGAAGAAATTAAAACTAAAAAGAAAGACCCTTGGATGACACCATTGCAAACACTAGATAAAGATGAAAAAGATATATTTGCAGATGAACAACCAAAAGAAAAAACAAATGATAAAGAATATGGATTTGTTAATATATCTGGACATAATTATGAAGATATGTTTAATGATTGGGGACCAGGAGGAAAATTATCTAAAAAATATCAAAATGTTTTTAAAAGAGAAAAGTTTGCTAATAATTTATGGTCTGGATTTAAATATACATTCATACAACCTAGAGGCGCAATTTATCTCGTCTTAAATAAAAATGATCCTGAAAAAAATGGATTAATTATATTTGAAACTAAGGATGCTAAAGAGTGGGCTGAAAGAATGGGAATGCTTGAGACATGGATAGGAGGAATAGACAATGTAAAAATTCTTAAAAAGATAACTCCTGTTTGGAAATTTTTAAATATTAATAATATATAGATTAAAAGGAGATATAAATGAATAGTTTTATGAATTATTATTATAAAGAACAAGAAGTAAATGAAATATATGAATTAAATGAAAAGTTCTTTAAATCAAGATATGCTTCAAACATTTTTAGTAAACTTTTTGGTTCTAAAACAAGAAGAATAAATCCTAAAGATTATGAAGATACTGAAGAAGTTGGACAGAAAGGATTTCAAGAATTAATTGATAAATTAGCTACAGATGTTTCTAATCCTAGAAAAGAAAGTAAAAAATATTTTATTGTTGATATGTATACTGGAAAATTTAATACCAAAAAAGATAATCATCAAAATTTTCCACCTATTAATAAAATAAATGATATTTCTGTATATAAAACTAATAAAGGTGGAAATATAGTAATGTATGCTTTTACAGATGATGAAGATGATCCTAGATTTTTTATAGGAATTGATGATAAAGGAAAACGCTTTTTTTCTGATACATTAGGAATGTCATTTTATAATTTTAAACAAAGATCACAAACAGGTGGACTATGGCAAAATATTTCTAAAGGAGATGTTGAAGCCGGAACTAATAAACCTAAAATAACAGTTGTTGATATTGATAAAGAAGAATTTAATAAACTAACTCCTGAATCTACAAATATCAAAGGTGAATATATAACAGAAGAAGGTAGACCTTTAAAATGGAATAAAGATAAAAAAATATGGACAACACAAACAGGTAATAAAGTAACTTCTTTTAGACCAGAAGATTTTGCAGTTACCAAAACAGGAAAAGATGCTGAAAGTGGAGATGAAATTGCAAAAACTTTACAACAAAAACTAGATAAAGATAAAGCAACATTTCAAGCTACTAAAAAAACTTCTAAAACAGAACCAAATGTAGAACCTGAAGCTCCAAAAGAAGAACCTAAAGTTTCTAAAACAGAACCAAAAGCTCCAAAAGAAGAACCTCAAACAAAACCTGAAGCTCCAAAAGAAGAACCAAAAAAAGAAATCGCAAAAGGTGGAGAACTTCAAAAAAAACTTGCAGGAGATTTAAATGGATATCCAAAATTAATTAAACCAACAAAAAGTATTGAAACTGGTTGGACATATTTACTTAAAAATAATGGACAAGTTTATGTATATAAATTAAAAACTGGAGAATATAAACTTGGATATACTAAAAAGGCGATGGATATATTAGTTAAAAAAGGAATTATAAACTCAAAAGATGTAGAAGCATTAGCTTAAAAGGATATATTATGAATACAATGAATAGACTTGCAAATATGTTTTTAGAAGAAACTATAGATGAAGATGATGGAATTAAAATCTTCTTTGAAAATCTAGATGAAGAAACACAAGAAACTGTTATGAATGCCATTCGTAAAGCTTTTAATGTTTCTAAAGATGATGATTTCGGAAATAATAAAATAGTAGAAGGACTAGCAAAAGCTCCCATCTTTATTTTAAGAGGTGAAGAAATTAAAAGACTAATTAATATTGATGTATAATTTTTATTAAAAAAACCTTGACAAGTATAGTAGCAAGATATTATATTTATAGCGTAGATTGAGATTGGGTTTTTAACGAGACCAGTTAAATGTAAAATAAGAGTCCTTAAACATATCACCTAATCTCACTGTTCTTTGAAAATAAAACAGAAGAGTAGTTACAGCAAAACAAAAATATTACATGGTATAATAACTATGTCAGAATGTTGTTTAGTAGTTTCTCATTCAATTCTCCCTGCAAAGGGATTATTAAAAGAAATTATTTGGCTTGTAGCTTACCATAAACAAGCTATTGGAGTTGTAAGTTTTCCATAAAAAATTTATTAGTTTTAATGAATTTTCTATAAAAAAATTTAGACTACTCTGGTTTTTTAAATTTAAAAAGAAATAAAGGATAAGTTCAGCAAAACAAAAATCTTCTTTATTATAAAAGAAAAAAGTTATCCTGTTTTCTTTTTATTTTGTGAATTATAAATGAAGAATGGTTACAGCAATAAAACTTTAACAAACGGCATGTCGGGGGTTCGAATCCCCCGGAGACCTCCTAACAATGTCTGCGTAGCTCAGTTGGTAGAGCAGCCGTCAATAAAAGTCTATTCTGTTTTATTTTGATATTTAAAACCGAAGATTGGTTACAGCAATAAAAATCTTTATTGTAAAAGAAAAACACCAATCTGAAACTTTAACTTTATGGAGGTCTATTATGGCGAAGACTAGAACTAACGAAGGTGCAGTTTGTTACGATCATTCTCTAGACAATGCCACCGAATTTTTTTCCAAGGCAGGATCACTTTACAAGACTAAGACTAAAAAATCTTTTTATAAAAATGAAACGTCTGCTCTTGAACTTTTTAAACCAGTTTGGTGTTCAGGACAAAAAGAAATTGCAATGAAATTACTTTTTTGGTTACGTGACCCGAGAGGTGGTGCTGGCAATCGTTCTGGTTTTAGGGATTGTTTGAAATGGTTAGTCGAAACCGATCCTAAGTGGATTGATGCAAACAAGCATCTTATTCCTCTTTATGGACGTTATGATGATTTGCGTATGTTGTTTGCTACTAGTCTTGAAGATAGCATTGCAGAAATGTGGTCTAACAAGATTGTTGCCAAGGATGGACTAGCTTGTAAGTGGGCAGACAGAAAAGATACTCCTATTTTGAAGAAGCTTCGTTCGAAGGGTATTCTTAAAGATATAGGAGAGTTCCGTAGAATGCTTGCTAAGTTCAGAAACTTTGTTCCTGAAGCTAAGATGTGTTCTAAGAATTGGAAGGAGATTGAATATCCAAAGGTTCCTTCTGTTGCTATGTCTAGATATACTAAAGCTTTTGCTAAAAATGATGCAAAGCGTTTTGAGAAGTACAAGGAAGCTTTGGTAAGTGGAGAAGCTAAAATCAATGCATCTGCTTTATTTCCTCATGATTTGGTTAGAACTGTATTGAATGGAGATGCAAAAATTGCAGACGCACAATTTGAAGCTTTGCCTAATTACATGGGAAAATCAAACGCTAGAATCATGACTATTGTTGATACTTCTGGTTCTATGAGTAGTATTATTGGTGGAAGTGTTCATGCATGGCATGTTTCTACCTCTCTTGGACTTTACTGTTCTGATAGACTAGGAAAAGATAATCCTTTCTATAAAAACTTTTTGCAATTTGCAAGCGAATCCAAATTGACTGATTGGGGAAAGTATACTTTCTCTGAAGCTTATAAAGGATATTCTACATGGGGTGGAAAACAAAATTCTCTTTTTGATGGAGCATGTAGTGGAACTAGAATTGATAAAGCATTAGATTCAATTCTTAACTTTGCAGTTATGTTCAAAGCAACTAATGAACAAATTCCTAACATGTTATTAATTATCTCTGATATGCAATTCCAGGAAGGATCAAGTGTATATGGAAGTACTGATACTGAAGTAGAACGCTGCATGAAAAAGTGGGATGAAGCCGGATATGCTAGACCTAAGATTGTTTACTGGAATACTGATGGATATGCTGGTTCACAAGATGTTGCAACTAGTAAGAATGTAGGTTTAGTATCTGGATTTTCACCTTCAATTCTTGAAGCTATCTTGAATGCTAAAGACTTTACTCCAAAAGGAATTATGCTTGAGAAGATTAAGAAGTATGAGATTGTAGTTCCTAATTGATTAGTCTCCTTTGAAAAAAGAATAGGATAAGATTTAAAAATCTTATCCTATTCTTATAAATATTTAATAATACCATAAGAGGAAGTATGACTATAACAACACTTACAACAATGGTTGTTTTATTTTTTATTTTATTAATACTAGTTTCAATTAATCAAAATTTACAAAATAATAAAAAACCAATTGTCGAAAAAGATTCGACATTTAAAATTCTAGATAGTGTTGGACAAAATAGATTTAAATCTCCTATATCTACAATTGAAGTTAGACAAGTAACTGAAGATTTTAGAAATGGTGTAACACATAATTGGATTATAATTCAATTAGGTTTATATAAATTATATGCAGAAAATAAACTTTTAGATTATGATAGTTTATTTAAGGAATTAGTTGTTAGTATAAATTCTTTAAATAATGATCCTAATGAATTAAAGAAATGGAATTTAGAATATTTATCTTATCTTAAAGAAAAGATGGAAGGAGAAGAAAATAATATATGACATGGTTAATAGGTATAATTTTATTATTTCAAGTTGTAGTATTAATTATTGCATATTTAGAAACAAAGAATCTTTTTTTAATTAAAAAAGCAGTTGAAGAACTTATTTTAAAATTTGTAGAAAGCAATCAATTATTTTATGAACATCAAAAAACATTTATTAAAACTATAACCGGCAATTTAGATCAATCCAATCGACAATTAAAAGAACTTACTAGTATTAAAAACTCTGCTTCAGAAATATCAAACATCATTCCAATTATATCAGATACTTCTAAAAACATAAATGAAATGAGTAAAATTATAAAAGATATAAATATTCTTACAAAGACTGTAATAAAAATGGAAACATATAATAAGAAAATAATGGATTCTGTAGAGAGACTAGATTCTATTTCTAAAAGTTTAATTACAATATCTAAATCAATGGGAAAATAATATGTCATTCATAGAATATTATGAACAAAAAGTAACTACTCTTAGAAATATACTAGAAGATACTAAATATAATAAAACTTTTAATTGGATAGAAGAACATAGAGCAATCACAAATCATGATAGCATATGTATAGGAATACTTAATGAAAATGATTATAATATCTTTGAAAAAGAAAGATATATTGACTATCATGTTATTCCTTTTTTAACTTATAATATACGAAAAGCTATAAATAAAAACAAAGATGTGTATTATATTTTAAATAATCTGGAAGATCAAAAATATATTCAAAAAATACTAGAAATCAAATTCCCTAATAAAATTAAATACATAAATAAAAATAAAGATATCCCAGAAGAAATAAAATTAATCGAACAACAAAAAAATATGGCTATAGCAATCGTTAATCAAAATGATTCTTATGCTTTAAAATATATAATTGAAAATATTTAACAGGAGATTTATTATGTCAATGTATGATTATACATGTGATAAATGTGGATTCGCAGATGAATACAGTACAAGTCCTAGTGTACCAAAAGATATGCAACCTCCAGAAAATTGCCCCAAATGCAAAGAAGGAAAAATGATTCAACAATTTTCTCCTGCTGGACAAAGTTTTGATGTTATAGGAGGCTATGATTATATCTATGGCAAAAAAGCATGGAAAAAGAATATGAGCATGGAAGACCAGTCTAAAGTCATGGCAGGAACAAAAGACCCTTATTAATATGTATAATACTAGATTACTACCTACAAAAAATTTATTATCTGTTATAGATGATAGGTGTGATATTAAAACTGCTTTTGAAAAAACATTAAATTTTTTTGATCCTAATAAAAATAAAAACAGAAAAACTAAAATACTAGATTGTACTTATACTTATCTTTGGAATGAAAATCTTTATAAACGATATGATGTGACTAGGACTAATAATATTAATGGATATGCTTTAGAAAATAAATATCCATTAATCATTTATGAACCACCACATAATAATACTTTCAATGTATCTGTTACAAATGCAGTTTATAAATTTAAAAACCTTTTATATGATGATGGAATAATTATTGTTAAAATTAATGATTTTAAAGAAAAAGGAAAATTGATTCTTAAAGGCAGTTATGATCTTCGACAAATATTTGAAATTAATGATTTCTTTCTCAATGATCAAATCATCTACAGATATAATAAAGTAATGGACCATTTAGACCTGAACGAAAAAGTAGAAATAGTTCATTCCTATTTTATGATATTTAAAAAATTGACTTCAGTGTAATAATATATTATCTTTTAAATATCTTATTGAAAAGAAGGTTTAAATGATAAAGATAGATGATATCTTGAATACCATCATTGAAGGTGATAATATTCAAATTCTAAAAGATTTCCCTGACAATTGTATAGACTTGACTGTAACTAGTTGTCCTTATGATAATATTAGAAACTATAAAAATCTAATTAAACCCGATTTAAATTATAATGGATACTCATTTGACTTTGAAACATTAGCTAAAGAACTATATAGAATTACAAAGTCTGGTGGAGTTATAGTATGGGTTGTAGGAGATCAAGTTATAAATGGTTCAGAAAGTGGAAATAGTTTCAGACAAGCTTTATACTTTAAAGAGATAGGATTCAATATACATGATACAATGATATATGAAAAATATTCTATGTCTTTTCCTGACCCGACTAGATATAATCAAATGTTTGAATATATGTTTGTCTTCTCAAAAGGAAAACCTAAAACAATTAATTTAATTAAAGATCATAAAAATACTTGGGGTGGATCAGTTAGATGGGGAAAAAAATCTTTAAGATATCAAGATGATAGACTAGTTGCCCGTGAAAAACCTTTAAGTAAATTTAATAAACTAGGTGTACGATGGAACATATGGAAGATTAATAATATACCTGGAATGGATTCAGATGATAAAGAAGTTCATTATATTCATCCTGCTGTATTTCCTGAAGCTTTAGCTAAAGATCATATTCTTACATGGAGTTCTGAAAATGATGTTATACTAGACCCGTTCTCAGGAAGTGGAACTGTGGCTAAAATGGCATCTAAAACTAAACGAAAATATATAGGCATTGATATTAATCCAGTTTATGTTGAATATTCTAAAAAAAGAATTAATAATTCTGGCGGTTACTCTACTCTAGATGAATTGTTTGGAGATCAAAGATGAAATTAGAATCGTGGATTCAAAAAGGGAAACCTTTAAATACAATTATTAATGAAGATTGTATAAAAGGTTTAAAACAAATTGAAGATAATTCAATTAATTTAATTGTTACTTCAAGCCCCTACAATGTCGGCTTCAAGTATGATAATTGGGATGATGATAAACCACAAGAAGAATATTTAGAATGGACTGAGAAATGGTTAAGGGAATGTTATAGAGTATTAAAGGATGATGGAAGAATAGCAGTCAATCATTGTTTAAGAACTGGTCGCAATGGTTCAAGATTTCCTATCATGGATATTAGAAATATACAAGAGAAAATAGGATTTAAAGTAAACAGTCTAGCTATATGGGCTGATCCTACTCTTGCTAAGTTATCTGCTTGGGGAAGTTGGTTATCTGCTTCTGCTCCTTATATTCAAACTCCCTATGAAGGAATTTTAATGTCTTGTAAAAAACAATGGAAGAGATTAGATTCAGGAAAGAGTACATTGACTAAAAAAGAATTTATAGAAAGCGTTGGAGGAATATGGAAAATACAACCAGAGACAAAACAATTTACAATGTGTAATTTTCCTATTGAACTTCCTAGACGCTGTATTAATTTATTATCTTATGAAAATGATATTGTACTTGATCCTTTTATGGGAGCCGGGACCGTGGCTTGTGCTTGTCTTATAACTAAAAGAAATTATATTGGATTTGAAATATCTTCTAATTATACTAGAATAGCTGAATATAGATTAAAAGATTATGATAAAGAATGTGGGCTTAAAGATTTATATTAAACTATTGACTTTTATATTACCATGATATATATTTAATACATGAAATTAAATTTTTCAGATAAAATAAGAAAAGATTATAAAGGATATATGGAACCATTACTTTTAACAGCATGTGATCATCAAGCTAAAAAATTAAATATCACACGGTCTAAATATATTCGATATGCTGTTATTAAAAAATTAATAGAAGATAGTTATCCTTTAAATTGTATGTCTACTAAATTCAATAAGTTTTACAAGGGAATTACGGAAAAGAAGTAGTTGGTTGAAATGCCTTTTTATTATAGGAGCGGCGTATGAAATTGGTCGGTGAGGTTTCTGGTATCAAAATTTATGCGCTTGGCGAAAGTGAAATGGTTTTAAACAGCGATACAGCGTGTGCGTTGGGGCATTTTTTCGAAGCTATAGCCCCCATGCGATACGACGCCGCTCTTGACGCTAAGGAGTTGGGCGCATCAACCAACATACAAAGTGACGCCATTGCTTTGCTTAACAAAGTATATCAGGACTTAGGTGATAGGGGTATTGTTAAGCCAGATACTTATTCATCGATAATTAAAATGATTAGCGTAGCGCAACATCGCACAGGTTTGTAACCGTTGGGTGAAACTCCGGTCGCTCTTAACATATTGGAGGCGCAAATGGAAATCAAAAGCGCGGTGGTGGTTATGCAAGGTGTTGTTAGCCATTACGCAATGGATTGGGCGCAACGAGAAGCGTGGAAGACTATTTGCGCAGCACTAGAGGAAATCGCTCCCTCCGCATCACCCAACAACGCAAGGGACGAAATTTGCTCGCGGTGTGATAACGACGAGGCTCTTGCTCGTATCTTCGGCGGTGGCCAGTTCAGCTTCTGTCCCAAGTGCGGTCGCAAACTATCGCCCGTTGCGTAAACGTTGTAGTCAATTTAAAATTGAGTTATTATATGTCTTTAAAGAAAATTGATTTTCATAACGGTTGTCCTTATCAAACTGATGATGGGTTGTTTTATAATGTGGCAGATGTTGAGCCAATTTTAAACAGCCTACAACAGCTAAAAATTGAAATTGCCGCAATCGCCACAAGCTTTAATCAACTCGGCCCAGGTTCATGCGACGGCGAACAGTTAAAAGCATTTTACGAGTTGGTTATCAAATTACGGCAACTATCAGCCGTTTAGCAAACGTTGTCGTACATTTTAACCATCTTTAAATTAGGAGAACAAATGAATATTTATGGAGCGGCAGATATTGTAAGGAAAGTTGTTGTTCGAGCGGGGGAGCCTATTGAAAAAGAGGCCTGGGATTTCATTTGTTCTTACATTAATGAAATGATTAAAACGTCCGACAACAAACAAAGTACGCCATGTCAAGATTTTTGGCACAGTGGTGGGATTCGTGCTGGTTTGTGTCCTTCGTGTCATGAAGTAGCATAGGTTACACGGCGTACATTTGTCATATGTTGTGTGGAAATGTTCGGTTCTTTGAAATTGTAGGCGGTTGGGTTACTGAGTTGCCATCGGCGGGGAGCCTTGAGATTCGCGGTCTCACGTGAATAAGAATGCGGCAAGCTTTCAGCGTAGAGTAAACTTAGTGCCTTGTCGGCAGACACCGGTTCGTCCGGGTTGTGGATTGTAGCGCTGTTCAGGTGAAGATACCCCACCCAACCGCTGAAACTTTTGAAGAACCGAACACATTCACACAACAACCGTATGTCAACATTTGGTGAGGTAGCATGCGGTTGTACCAAACGTCAACATACTTCACCGTTGTGCAAAACTCCAGTCGTGCTTTTTGCAATTAGGAGGCCGTTTGTGACAATCTTTTTGGTAGTATCAATGTTTTTCTTTGGGTGCGGGGTTGGTGCCCTGGTACAGCGTTTGGCAGACAAACGGCAGAACACTAAGGTAGGCACTCCTTCCGCATCGCACAACAGGCCAAGTGACGAAATTGCCGACTATGATTGTGGAATGTTAAACGATCATGGTGGCGGTAACGTGAGTTGGTGGTGGGACTATCTTCGGAGCGAAATCGGGCGGTGTAACGATTATTGGAGGTCGGCAACTTCGCACGTTGGCTGACCGTTGTAAGAAATAAACTGCTCTTTTGAAATTATAGCTTGCGCCTCAGTGGAGGTCATTAAATATTGAGTCGCGGTAGTAGACCCTGCAATCTACCGGCTGGATCAGGCGCAATAACTGTAGGAAGAGCAGTTTACATCTTACAACAAATAAAGTGATGCCATTTTGAGTACAAAACAGCACACATTTATCAAACGTTGTGCAAAACTCCAGTCGTGCTTTTTGCAATTAGGAGGCCGTTTGTGACAATCTTTTTGGTAGTATCAATGTTTTTCTTTGGGTGCGGGGTTGGTGCCCTGGTACAGCGTTTGGCAGACAAACGGCAGAACACTAAGGTAGGCACTCCTTCCGCATCGCACAACAACAAAAGGGACGTAATTCGCTACGAAGAAAATCACCCTTGTAGTTTTTGCGACAACTTTAGTGTATGTAAATTAAAGGTTAATCCTATACCGTGCTTTAGGCGTAGCGAACTAACGCCCGTTTTGTAAACGTTGGTTGAAATAAAATTTTTCTTTGGAGGTTGTAGTTGGCCGCTAATAAAAAATTTGAACTTTGGTGGAACAATTATCTTGCTGTTAAGAAAGTTGATCAGTGTTGCCGTGACGCATGGGACGCGGCCACTGAAGCTGCGGTAAAAAATTTTACATCCACCAACAACCGCAGCTATGCAATTTGTGCCTGCCCTGTGGATAGCGTAGTAGAGCTATGCGAAGATAGAATCGTTGTATGCGGGAGTTCGTGTTTTGATTGTCGGCACAAACAGCAAGCAGTGCGGTAAACGTTGTATGCAATGTCAATTTTCTTTGGAGATTATATGAACACGGCTAAAATAAACGATCCTTGTAAGCAGTGCGATAGTGTGATTTTTGAAAGATGCCTTGATGTGTATAAAGTGACTGGTATGCCGCCGTGTTCAAAGCGGGCGGTAGAAAATTGCCACAACACACAACAGCTAAATGTTGCCATTGCTTTGTTAAATGACATGGTAAAGGTATGGAATGTGCATGGTGTTATTCACACAGATTCGTGGTATTATGAAAGGGCTAATGCGGTTATAGCGCAACAGGCAACAGTTTAGCGCTCTTGCTTTATTGGAAGTAGATCGGCGACTTCTCCAGAGAGCGATATGAATATAGTCGGCGCAAAACTAAATCGCGCCGGAAAGTAGTAGTTTACTTATGATCAAACAATTTTTAGGATGGTGAAATTATGAATTCATTTACAGACATTGGGCAATTTAGAAATGTGATTAGAGCAGTTAAATCTCACCATGATTATGTTGGCAAGGATGATAATGGTGATCCTATCTATAATCATGTTGGCACTTATCCTACTTTAAAATTTCGTGGGACTGTCAAATTGCACGGAACAAATTCTGCTATGGTTAAATATGCAGATGGACACATAGAATATCAAAGTCGTGAGAATGTATTATCTTTACAAAAAGATAATAATAATTTCATGCTTGCTATGAGTAACATTGATGTGAATCAATTATTTGAAGGTATTTCTTTTAAAGAACATTGTGCTATCTTTGGAGAATATTGCGCCGGGGATATACAGAAAGGAATGGCTATATCCAGTCTTCCAAAAATGTTAGTTATCTTTGCCGTTAAGATTGATGGTGTTTATCAAGATATGGAAAACTATAAACATTTAAAAATGGAAGATAAAAGGATATTTAATATTCTTCAATTTCCACATTTTTACATGGATATTGATTTTGAAAAACCGGAAGTTGCTCAGAATGAATTAGTCAAACTTACTATGGATGTAGAAAATCAATGTCCGGTTGGTAAATATTTTGGTATTGATGGGGCCAATCCCGATAAATCAACTTTGGGAGAAGGGATAGTCTGGGAACATATTAATGATAAACAACGATATATTTTCAAAGTTAAAGGGGAGAAGCATTCTAGTAGCAAAGTAAAAAAGCTAGCTACAGTCGATATAGAAGAAATTGAAGATATTAAATCTTTTGTAGAATATGCTGTTACCGAAAATAGAATGTTACAAGGAATTGAGAAGCTTAAAGAAATGCATATTCCTATTGATATTAAATCGACTGGAGACTATTTGAGATGGATAGTCGGTGATGTTATCAAAGAGGAAAGTGATACTATTATTGCTAATCAAATCAACGTTAAAAAGTTGAATGGATATATCTCTCAGAAGGCTAGACCTTTCTGGATGAATTATTTAAATACTGAAGGAGTTTAATATGTGGTTTGAAGGTTTAACACTTCGAGGTGTTTTAGTAATTATGATGTTTACATTAAATGTGTTAGTATTTATTTTTATTGTTATGTATCCTTGGTTCAAAAAATGGTATATAAATCGTCATAATAAAAAAAAACCTTCTAAAGAAGTTAAATCAGAAATTACTTTTCCACCAGATTTTATTGATCCTGAACAATTTCTTCGTGAAATGCAACCTTAAAAGGAGTTTAATATGAAGCCTAAAACTTTGAAAAACATTGTGACTAGTCTAACTGTTTTCGTTTGTACTGCAATTATACTTATTGTTGTTATTAGTATATGGAAATATTCTAAACTGTGGGATTATAATACTAATTATAAATCCTTGGTTAAACATACTATTACCGAAATGGTCAAAGAAGATTGTCTTCGTAATCCTGAAAAGAAATAATGAAAACTCTACCTATAGAGTTAGTATCGTAAAATGGGCATCGAGACTTCGTACAATAATAGCAACAATATCAAAGAAAGAATAATATGATTGACATTAAAGAATTTATTAAAGAATTAGATATAGAAGAAACTCCTACTGCAACTATGAAAGTTATGTATCTGTTTCGAAAAGGAGAACTTAATCCAGATCAAAAGTCTGCTCTTTTTACTTATATTAATAGCAAACCAAAAGGAAAAGCTATACAACAATTTTATAAAATAAATACAGATTTAATTAATAAATGGATAGAAAGAAAAATGTTAGATGAACTAAAAGAAGAACGTAAAAAATTATATATTCCTTTACTAAAAGATAAATATATTTTTTATGTAAGTGAAAGAAAAGGACAATTAATCAATAAAAAAAATGGTAAAGTACTTATTAGATTTACAATATATATTGGTACAATAGAATATTGGAATAATAAGAAAGCACTTAATGAAATTTATTCAACACAAGAATCAAAAGAACTTCTTCAAACAATAGACGAACTTAATTTAATTGCTATTGATGCTTCTGTGTTTATTTCATCTTTAGAAATTTCTAGGGAAAAAATGATTGAAGAATTTCTTAAAAGAGGATTTAAACAAATACCAGAATTTGATTCTTTTTTAAAAAATTCTGAAGATGTTGAATAATAACTAAGGAGTTTTAAAATGTCTTATAAACAATTAACGGTTGAAGATAAAGAGATATTAATTAGGGAATATTCAATTGAGCAAATTAGATGCTTGTATTATGCTGGTGTTTTATCAAAAGAAGACTGTCAAGAGGTGATGTTAAAAATGTTTAACTTAGGTAAAGATTATATCGGACTTATACCGGACGAACTGGGTAATGTATGGGCTGTAGAGAATAAAAATGGTAAAACAACAAGGCATATACTTGATGGGTTTAAACTTATTCGAAAAGAATCTTTATTTTGAAACGAATAAAAGGAATTTAAAAAATGTCTTATATTATTAAAATTAAAAATAAAACATTTGAATTAGTAACTGGTGATGAAATCATGGATAATGGTTTTTGTTACCAATTGATCACTCGTAAAGTTCAAAAAAATTTTAATTGGATTACTCCTAGAATTTCTAAAAAAGAATTTGAAAAGTTTATTAAACTTCCAAATCTTCATAGAATTAAAAGGAAATATCCTTCAGGAATAGTTGTGACTATTTATCAATATAGAGAAGAATAATATTATGAATTATTATAAAATGTCTAATGAAACAATTATACTATGGCAAGAAGAAGATGATAATTTTTTTATAGCCATTGAACCTAATTGTTTTGATTATGAAACATTTAATAAGATTATTAATTCTAAAGTGGCTTCATTATTAAATATTAAAAGTAACATAAGATATTTACAAGCTATAAGCGAAGCACATACTAGAGGAACTCTAATAGAAAATAATAAAGAACAATATATTAATTTTAAAAATCAAAATCCTCAAAGAGTTTCTAAACATTATTTTCCTTTAACAGAAAAAATAAGGGATAAAATTTTTTATGATAGTTTGCATTAATTGTAAAAAAGAAATGAAATGCGCTAAAACTGGAACAACCGTAAGATGGAATGAAGGACATCATGTTTATGCAGGAGATAAATTTGAATGCTCCTGTGGTGCTTCTGTTATCGTATGTAATCAAACTTCTTATTATGATGAAAGAGAAATAGAATTAATTAAAAAAACTTCTGATAAACATACAGTTTTTATGGATGGATAAATTATGAAATATGTTGGTAATTATGGTAACTATTGTAAAAAGGAAGTTAATTGGGATATTGATAAAGCCACAGGCGAACAAATTAATATTCAATTAGGAAATCCTGATATACTAAATAAAGATAACAGTTGTAAATATTTTAAAAAAAGATTCTCTAGTAAAAAACAAAAAGAATTTTTTTGTATTAATTGTCAACATTTTGGAAATTTTTATGCCGATATATATTAGAAGATTTGGATGGTAAAATGTCATTTGATAAAGTTATATTAATACATAATGCTTTAATTATACCCGGAAAATTACACGCATTATCAAATCAATTTCAGCCTTCAAATAAAACGAATCAGTTTAATATGTTATATAAATTTGTAGTATTAACGTATTCTAAATCTGTTAAGATATATCAAGATCAATATAATTTTCTGGATTTTTCATTAGAAATATGTTTAAAAAATCATAATATTATTAAAAAAATTTGTGAATCTAAAACAGAAGCACTATTACAAATTAAAAATGAAATAGAACCAATTGCTAAAATAGCAGAAGTTAAACTTAAAGATTTCCCAGATAAAAATATTTTTATGATAGAATTAGAAGATGCTAATCTAGTAGTTGATTTTAAATCTTTATTTGATAAAATTACATTTAATGATATTATTGACAACATATAAATAATATATTATATTGAATACATTGATTTGACTTATTTAAAAAGGAGAAGTATTGTGATAGATACAATATCAGTTATTGGAGGTAACGGTAAAAAAAGTGTTGATCTAGTTAATAGAGTTGATTTTAAAATGGGTGATGTAATATCCATAGTCGGCCCAACGGGTTCAGGCAAAACAACTTTTATTAATGACATTGAACTTTTTGCAGACGGTTCTACACCATCTCGTAGAAAGGTATTAATTAATAATGAAATACCTGACCCAGAACTTAGAGATGATCCTAGAAATAATCCCATATCATTGATCACACAACATACAACTTGTTTATCTGATATGATAGTTCAAGATTTTTTAGAAACTCATATTAGCGTTCGTAATGATCAAACTAATAGTAAAGATTTACTTCAAGAAACTTTTTGGTTTGCTAATCAACTTACTGGAGAAGCTATTAATCCAAATGGTAGAATGACTGAACTTTCAGGTGGACAGACTAGATCACTACTTATTGCTGATGCCGCTATTATATGTAATACGCCAATTGTTCTTCTTGACGAAGTAGAAAATGCAGGAATACATAGATCAAAAGCAATTGAACTTCTTAGACGATATAGTAAGATATTTATCTTCGTTACTCATGATCCTAGAATTGCTTTACTTTCCGATTATAGAATTGTAATGAACGAAGGTAGAATGGTTAAAATTATTCATATAAATGAAATTGAAAAAGAACTTTGCAAAAAAGTTATTCTGCTTGATAACATTCTAGTTGGTTTGAGAGATAAAATAAGATTTGGGGAACAACTTAATGGAAAAGAACTGGAGGGAATAATATGAAATTAGTTATAGTAGCTGGTCCGGCAACAACTGGAAAGACATCGGTTATTAGACATATTATTTCCAAATTAAAAATTAAGAATATTTCTTCGGCTTTTCTTAAAATAGATGTTCAATATGCAGATGAAGACGAAACACTAGCCAAAGAGTTTGATATTCCTACTCGTAAAGTATATTCAGGAGAACTTTGTCCAGATCATTGTAATGTTATGGTTTTAGGAGAAGCAATGGATTGGGCTAAGAAAAATCATTCAAAAGTTCTTTTAGTAGAAACGGCTGGTCTTTGTCTTCGTTGTGCGCCATATGTTGACAAAGGATTAGGCATAATGGTATTAGAAGCAACAGGTGGAATGAATCTTCCTAGAAAAGTTGGTCCTATGTTATCACTTGCTGATATAGCTGTTGTAACTAAAGGAGATAGAATTTCTCAAGCAGAGAAAGAAGTTTTTAGAGCTAGGATTATTGATGCTGCTCCAGGGGTTAAAGTAAAAGAAGTTAATGCTCTTCATGGAATAGGGATTGATCCTTTAATTAAAAGTATTATGGAATTAGCTGATCTTCCAGAAAAAGATGGAAAGATTGAGCCTTTATTTTTAAGAGGAAATCCTCCAGTTGGAACTTGTACAATTTGTGTAGGTAAAAAAGAAATTGGTTGGCAAGCGCATTATGGTGTTGTTCGTCAACTAGAAAATCAAACATTTTATAGAGGAGAATAATTATGGAATTTCCGGGTATTAATTGTGGATCATGTGGTTTTAAAACTTGTACAGAATTAGAAATAGCATCAGAAAAAAATACTGAATTAATTAAAAGATGTCTTTATGCTAAAGATGAAACTAAAAAACCTATTAATCCAATGAATAAAAATTCTGAATGGACTGATGTATTAGGTAGAGAATTTGATTTTATCTTAGATCATTTTCCTGAAGATCCAGGTCCTAGAGAAATTGTATTGCCTCATAATCCTATGTTGACAAGAGAGATGGAAATCAAGATAGGTGATAGAATGATAGGTAGACCTCTTGGAATGTCTTGCGGTTGTCCTGTTACTCATTGTGGAATTGTTTTAGCTGTTGATTATAAGACAGGAGTTATGACATGGGCTGTAACTGGTCCCCTTGCTATTAGAGGTGGAGATTATAAAGATATTGGTTATTATAGCGCACAAGGTTATGAGGGACTAGTCAAAGAATCTAAAACAGTTCTTGAAATTGGTCGTAGATATTTCTTTAAGCCTAGACGTTGTATGCTTCAATGGCGGCACAGTGGACTTATGAATTATATTAATAAGGTAGATGAACAAACTTATCAAGTAAGGCTAGAAGGTCTTTATATAGGATAAATAAAATAGCAAACAGTTAAAGTCTAGTCGTAGCTTATCTACGGCACATATATACTAAGCATAGAATACCGTCTATGATTCCTTCGGGAATATATGTGTATTGAAATGTAAAACTTGCTGTGAAATTCAGAACTTGCTATTTTAAATAAAGGAGAAATTAGGAGAAGTTTTAACAAATCTTAGAAACGATCTAATTAAAAATTTAAAATAGTCTTGACTTTTGTATTGCCATATATTATTTTATTAGAAAGGAGATTGAATATGAAAACTTTAATTAAAATCTTAGCAGTAGTATCAACTATATCAGCAATAATTGTTATTACAAAAATGATTCATAAAAAGAAAATTTCAATTATTGATCTGGTACGTTGTTCAAATTATTAATATGATTAATCCATTATTTTATATAGAAAGGTGGAGTAAAGATTATACTAATAAATATAGAAAAGTAGAATCTATAAATACTTCAAAAGATTTAGATAACTATACTCCTTCTAAAAAAGAAGAAAAACAATTGTATAATAAAAAAGGAAAAATAATGAAGTAGATAATTGGTTTAACATAGAGGATTAAGAAGCCTCCATAACTTCTTATAATTTAAAAACTAATTAACTAAATTATTAACAATTAAATTATAAGGAGAACCTTATGGAACTTATTACTCTTAAAAATGAATTAAAAGAACTAGCAAATAAAATTAGAACAACAAGAAAATCTTTCAGAAACGAACAAAGAAATGAATCGTTACATTTTAAAAAATTAAATATAGATTTTATAACTAAATTACCCGGTCCTAATGAATGGTATAAAGATGATCAAAAAATATGGACATTTGAATCTGATCTTTATAAATGTAAAAAATTATTTAGACATAAGCATATAGCTTATTGTTTATTGAAAGGTCGTGTTTATGAACAGATTGAAAAACCTTCTGAAAACAATCTTCCAGATTGGAAAATCATCCAAGGAGTCCTCGATGCATACCGAGCCTCCTAAAAAAAAGATGTATTTAATCCTTAGAGAAGATTTAGTCTACAAATATATTCAAGGTGGTCATGCTATAGCACAATATGCATTAGAGTATCCTGAATGGTTTAAAGATTGGAATAATCAATATCTCATATGCCTGTCTGTTTTTAATGGACAGGCATTAAAAGAAATTGCTATTAAATTTGTTCAACATAACCAAAATTTGGAAAAACCATTTTTAGATTTTTCTAAATTTATTGAACCAGACCTGGAAAGTCTTCTTCCAACTGCATTATGTTTCTATGATCCAGATGAAAGATTTAAACATTTAGTAAAGGATTTAAATCTATCAACTAAATAATTAATGCTCCTATAGCTTAATGGCTAAAGCAAGAGTCTCTAAAACTTTTTATCTAGGTTCAATTCCTAGTAGGGGCGTATATTAATATTAACAAAGAGGAGTTTATGGAACAAGTCGTTGATGCATCTTATCGAGCTGGACAATATGTAAATAATATTGTGATTAAGATTGTAAAAAAGTTTGGTAAAGGATTTTTTTATATGCTTATCATTCCTGCTATTGGAATTTTGTTTTTTATAATAGGAATGTTGACATTTAAAAAGAAAGAATAATTATGAAAATACCTGTTATATTACAGACAGAACTTACAAATGAATTATATCAATATGAAATGGATTTGTTAAATCAAATTAAATCATTTCCTATTAATAAAGAATCGACTACAGCAGATATAGGTGTTAGAGATTGGTTAAAAGGAAAACAAGCAGGAATATCTACAGCTAGAATGATTATTAATGCTTGGAATGAACCTAATCATGGAAAAGTAAAAGTACAATTAAATTAAAAAGAAACTAATATGGCAATAATTGTTGAAGCTCCTAATGAAAATTATTCTTTAGAATGTCAAGTAAGCAAAAAATTATTCTTAGCAGGAGGAATAACCGGAACATCTAATTGGCAATCTAAAATTATAAAAAAATTAAAAAACGAAGAAAACTTAACAATATATAATCCTAGACGCAAAAATTTTGATATTACTAAAAAGAAAATAATGGAAGAACAAATTGTTTGGGAATATAAACATTTAAAAGAAGCTGATTTAATTTCTTTTTGGTTTTCAAAAGAAACAGTTTGTCCTATTGTACTTTATGAATTAGGAATGTGGGGCAATTCTAGAAATCATTATAATAAAATGATGCATAACAGAATTTTCATAGGAATAGATCCAGAATATTCTAGAAAAGAAGATGTTAGAATTCAAACTATATTAGCTAGAATAGAACAAGATAATTATTATATAGAAAATGATTATTGTTCTTCTATAGACGAACTAATAGAACAAATAAGGATGTCAATATGAAATTTATAGATTTAATTCGAAATACTAAATGGGAAGATATTAAATTATTTGTTAATGATACAAATAATATTAATGGTTATGAAGTAATGTTTAATCAATTACAAACTATTACTCCTAAACAATCTGATATGGTTATTCATATTACTCATATCGAACCGAATGAGTTATCAGATACAGCATATGAAGATGTTCATGGAACTAATGGAAGTCTAGTCAAGGATAGTTCAGATTTTGAATATATGAATATGGATAAAGATTCTCCAGAAGCAAACGCTGAATGTACCTATGCAATGGATTTTACGGCATGGGATAAATGGTTAGATATGTCTATTCATCCTGACACACTTCAAAAATATTTACCCGAACAAATTGTATATGAATGTTTATATGAAATGTCTTTTATAAGTTTCGATCAAGAAGAAATTCAAAACAGACTAGACGAATTAAAAAATCAAGTTGATAAAATTAAAAATATGTCTCCAGAAGAAATTAAAAATAATTCATATACACTTGAAGAAGTAATGGAACGTTTAAAAATTTCAAAAGAAGAAAGGGAAGAAGCAGCAAATGAAGAATCAATTTAAAGTTCAAGTTCTGCAAGGAGAAAAAATTATCTATGAAAGTGAACCAATAGATAATTCTAAAAAAGAAATGGTTCAAAAATATTATATGCAATTAATAACTGATTGTTATGAAAAAATAGCAATGTCTTGTACTTCTTTTCTTACGGTAGAAGGAAAATTAATTATTGTCCCTAGAAATATCCTTATGAACTGTATTGTTCAACTAGTCCCAATTGAAGAGGAAAAATCAATATGAAGCGGGAAGATAATTTTGGAAAATATGTACCAAATCTAAAAGAATATTTTAAGGAAACATTTCAAATATTTGATAGAGCTTTAACGTTTGCAACTGAGAAACATAAAGGACAGACTAGATTTAATAGTGGTGAACCTTATATCAATCATCCTATTGCAGTAGCCGCTATTGTAAAAAAATATCCTCATAATAATGAAATGCTTGTAGCAGGATATCTTCATGATACTCTAGAAGATACAAATACAACATATGAGGAAATAGAAAAAGAGTTTGGTAAGAAGGTTGCTGATCTAGTCTTAGAACTTACTAATGATGAAGCTCAAATGAATGCAAAAGGAAAAGCAGAATATCTTCTTGACAAAATGAATCGCATGAGTACAGAAGCATTGATAATTAAACTAGCAGATCGTTTGCATAATGTATCAGACTTTGATACTGCTAAACCGAAATGGAGAACTAAATACAAATTACAAACAGAAACTATATTAGATGGTCTTAAAAATTTAAATGCTACTCAACAGAAACTAGTTAAAGATATTCATAACATAATCGATAAATACTAATAATTGTAAATATAAAAAGGAAGACTAATATGATTAAACAAGTTATTGTAGTTAGAACTGATTTAAGAAATATACAAGGACAAAAAATTAGAACTGGAAAAATTGCTGTACAAGTTGCTCATGCTTCTATGAAAGTATTTTTTGACGTTATGGGAAAAGAAAATAGTTCAAATTCTAATTATGCTAACTATTATTTTCAAGCCGATCAAGACGTTCAAGAATGGATTGATGGTATTTTTACTAAAA
>Ga0315283_10001077_pt1 | contig 21365 bp, 11 predicted proteins | sample YL17G09_0_MG_FD_204541 | JGI IMG/M metagenome (GOLD analysis project Ga0315283, IMG submission 204541) | Sediment microbial communities from Yellowstone Lake, YNP, Wyoming, USA - YL17G09_0 | ecosystem: Environmental > Aquatic > Freshwater > Lake > Sediment | place: USA: Wyoming | collected...
GATAGGTGATCCTGATCTTCAGCAGGAAGCGGTCGAGCTGAGCCTCGGGCAGCGGGTAGGTCCCCTCCTGCTCGATGGGGTTCTGGGTGGCCAGCACCAGGAACGGGTCGGCCAGCTTGAAGGTCTTGTCCCCGATCGTGACCTGGCGCTCCTGCATGGCTTCCAGCAGCGCGCTCTGCACCTTGGGCGGCGTCCGGTTGATCTCGTCGGCCAGGATGAGGTTCGAGAAGATCGGCCCCTTGCTGGTGACGAAATCGCCGGTCTTCTGGTTGTAGATCAGCGTGCCGACGATGTCGGACGGCAGCAGGTCGGGCGTGAACTGGATCCGCTGGAAGCCGGTCCTGATCGCCGCCGCCAGGGTCCGCACCGCGTAGGTCTTGGCGAGTCCCGGCACCCCTTCGATCAGGATGTGCCCGTCGGCCAGCAGGCCGATCAACAGCCGGTTCACCAGGTACTGCTGACCGACGATGGCCTTGGACACCTCGGCGGTGATGGTCTGGACGACGATGCTCTCCTTCTCGATCCGCTCGTGGACCGCCTTGATCTCGTCTGTCTGGATCTCCATCTCTCCTCCGATATCGCTCGACTCGTTCTGCTCGTCAGGGTGTCGAATCCCGCGGGAGCGCCGCACCGACCTTCGCGGCCCCCAGTCCCTCGGCGGGCATTTGATTCTATCGGACCTGGAACACCGGTAGTCAAGATTGCGTGAACTCATCGCAACGCAATGGAAAAATCGGCCCGGGTCCGTCGGGTATGTTCTTCTGTCCGAAGAGCGACACTGAACCCATCGTTGCCCCGGCGTGCACTTCGGTGGCGGGCAGGCTTCCGCGTCGACGGTACTCAGTCGCCTTTCGACTCACCGAGCCTGGCGTCCACATCCGCGGGCAGCGTCCGGCATGCCACGCGGATCGAGAGCCCGAGTCCGAACTAGAACCTCATCTCGAGCCCCAGGACGAAGTTCCTCCCCGCCTCGTTCGACCCCGAGCCGTGGACCCGGTAATCCTCGTCTGCCAGGTTCTCCACCGTGAGGACGAGGCGCAGGGCGCCGGGACGCCACGCGCCGCGCGCCCGGGCGATCACGTAGCCGGGCGTACCGCCCGGCGGAATGCGGGAGTTGTCCCGCTGATCCTCGGTGGAGAGTCGGTCCTGGCGGGCCACCGAGACCACCTCCAACTCCGTCGAGACGGGCAGATGCAGGGCGCGCCACGTCACGGCGACACTTCCAGTCAGCGGCATCAGGCGGCTCAAAGGCTCGCGCACTTCGAGCGGAGCAGAGGTGGGAAACTGGTCGGCCTCCCCTCTCTGCCAGGACACCTGCCCCCGCAACGCCCACCCTCGGGCCTGTCGCCATTCCGCGAGCGCTTCCATCCCGTTCACATAACCGTCGCCGGCGTTCGCCCGCGTGACTTCCATGTTGCCATCGACGACCTGTCCCGTCGGACGCCGGACGATCATTCCATCGATCCATGTCCTGTAACCTGCCCACTCCGCCCGCAGGTTGCCCGTCGCGAACCGGAACCCGACCTCCGCTGACACGTATCGCTCCGGCTCGAGGTCTGGCGAAGGGATCTCGATCTCGGCCGTGCGCGCAAGGTCAAAGCGGGTGAGGTCGGACAGGTTGGGAGCGCGGAACGCCTGCGACAGTCCCGCGTACGCGCCGAACGAGCCTTCTCCCGGGAAGACCCCGCACCGCACGCTTCCGATCAGCGAGTTCCACTGGTCATCGATCGAGACGCGCTGCCTGGTCAACGGGTCTCTCACGGCTCCAGCCACCGCCCTCGCGTGCGTATAGCGGCCACCCGACAGCACCTTCACGCCTGCGCGGGGTCGCGCCTCGTGGAGCACGAAAGCCCCGATCGTGGTGTAGCGCGCATCATCGGCGACCGGTCCCTGAATCGGGTTCGTGCTCGAGTACGAGTCCACGTCGTCCTGGTACGCATCGACGCCGCCGGACCAGCGTCCGATCGCGGAACTGAGGTGCGCCTGGGCGAATCCACCAATAGTCCCGACCTCGAACCCCTGGACGGTCCGGATGCGTTTGCCGCTGACGCGGTCCTCCTCCTCGTTCATCTGCTGGAACGAGAGCCCGGCCTCGATCCCATCGGACTCACCGGACCCCACGGGACGAAACTGGAGGTACGTCAGTTGCCGCCGTTGGTCCGACTCACGGCGCAGATCGGTGCCGACCGAAGTCCCGGCGAAGCTCTTCGCATACACCGTGGAGTGCGTGCGCGGCACATCGTCCTGCCGGTAATACTGGTGGACCAGGATGACGTGCCGTCCCCGGCCAGCCGGCACTTCGACGCGCAAGTCATGCGCCGCGTCGCTGTAGCCCGTATAGGGTTGCTCCCCGAGGTTGCGCCCAGCGCGCAGGTTCCCCAGGTCGCGGAGCGTGACGCCGGCTAGAATGCCCCCGCGGCGGGGGTCCGAGTAGCCCACCTCGAGACGTCCGGTCTGCGACTCCTCGGCGGTGGCCGCGCGGAGGAGCAGCATCCCGTTCCATCGGGAGCCATCGCCCGGCCAGGCCTGGCGGCCCACCGCCTGCACGACGCCGCCAACCGCATCCGACCCGCAGCCGACCGCCCCCGGACCGAGGACGACCTCGAACCGATCGACCCCATACAGATCGATCTGATTCCAATACTGGTTCGGCCCCTCGCGGAACACCGAGTTGTTGAGCCGGACTCCATCGATGAGATAGACGTTGCGGAACCCGGTGAACCCCCGCAGGAACGGCGACGCCTGTCCCGGGCTCGTCTTCTGCACCATGATGCCAGGAATGTCGCGCAGCGCATCGGCGGCCGAGCTCGGGAGCCTGGCGAGAAGCTCGTCGCGGCCGACGATGCGCACCGTTCCCGGAAAAACGCGGAGGGGCTGCGGCGAGCGGGTGCCGGTGACCACGACCTCGGGGAGCTTGAGCACGACGGAGTCCACGGTGGCCATGGACATGACACCCTGTGAAACCTCGGGCCTGAGGCCGGCAGCTTCGCATGCAATCGACATGAGGCCGAGGGCGAGGCCGACCATTGCCAGCGCCAAAGCAGGCACGAGGCTGGAACGACGGCTGGAGGGAGCATCGCGCCCTTTCCAGCACCAATGGCTCACTACTGGGAGAAACCCGGTCAGCCGGCTGAACTCCTGCATCAATGCAAGGAAGACAACCGGACGGATCCGGCGGAACGACGCCCGACGGTGCAGTGCAAGAAGCAAGCGCCCGGTCCCATGAGCACCCTCCGGTCGTTCCAGCCCTCCGACGCGTTGGCAGCTCGATCCGGACGCCGCCACCCATTCACGAGATATCCGACGCTGCTGAGTCAATGTCATTCCTCGTCGAAATGCAACGATACGCCAGCCCACCCGGCTGGGAGCCTCAATATCTTACGATAAGGGCTGGCGTCATCTCCAACTCCGCGCCTCCCACAGCAGTTTCGGGACCGCCAGCCTGCTTCGTCGCCCAAGTGACTGCGAGACGCCGCAGCGGGCGGTCGCGAGTCGGCCCGGGTGCTCCATGCTATGGTCGGGCAGGTCGGGCGGGCCCGTCAGGCCCCAGCAGCGACGGCGGAGCCCAGCGGAGCAAGGACGTCAAGAACAAGGGGTTGTCAAGAACAAGCTGTCAAGCACAAATCGGTATCCAAGGGAACGACCTAAAGAGTATCATACAGGGGACCGTAATTCGCGTGGGGGGTCTGGGCTGCACGGCGTGGACGCGCAGCGACACGATTGGTGGGGTTGTCTCTGGAGGGTCACCGAGCATGAAGGGCTCGCTCAAAGACTGCGGACGCGACCGGCATCAGAGGGGAGGTGGAGTCGTGCCCCGGATGCTTGCTCTGGCGGCGCTCCTGGGCATGTTCCTGGGTGGGGCTTTGAACGCGATGGCCGCCCCTGGCAGCACGCCAGCGGCCGGCCCGGCGGCTGTGGAACCGGGACCCGACGCCCACCCACGGTTTCCCGGACGGCCCGGGCCCCTGCCCCGTGATTCCGTGATCAAGCTTGCTCCCGGCGTTTTTCGGGTCGGCAGCGTCACGATCGACGCCAACCAGCGGCGGGTGACAATCGACGGGCACGTCAACATGTCCTCGGGCATCGTGGAGCTGCTGGCCTGCGCCCGTTTCGGCAAGACTCACGAATCCGTCTTCGCGATGGAGGCGGAGCCGTACCACATCCAGGTAGGCCTCCTGCTCCTGGGCCTCGAGCCGACGAAGCGGCCACTCCGTTTTCAGGGCGACAAGGACACGCCCACGGGCGATTCGGTCGAGGTCACGGTCGCCTGGACGGATTCCACGGGCAAGCGGGTGGAGGTCCGTGGCGAGGACGCGATCATCGACCTTCGAACGAACCAGCCGATGCAGCATACGCCCTGGGTCTTCGTCGGGTCGCGTATCGCCAACGGGCAATTCGAGGCGCAGGTCGATGGCAACATCATCACGACGTACCACGACCCGGCTACGATCATCGACAACCCGCTCGAGGGCGGGGGGAACGACACGGTCTACGGGGTCAACAGCGCGCTGGTCCCCAGCGTCGGGACACCGGTCACGCTGACCGTGCGCGCACTCAGCTTGCCTCGGAGCAAGTCCGAGCGCCAGGAGAAGAAGCCATGAGCCTTTGGGGCCACCGTGCCAGGATCCACCGTCGTACCCGTGGGCACCATGTTCTCGGCGCTGCGCTGGGACTCGTCCTGGCCGCAGCGACCACCGTTTCAGGAGTCGTTTGCGCCCAGACCGCCAAGGCCCCCGAGATGCGCTCGCCGGTCGGGTTGTCCACGCGCAACGAGGCGGTTCACTGCACCCAGCTCGGCCTGGACTGGCTGCGCGAGCAACAGGCCCCCGATGGCTCGTGGGGCAGAGGGTACCCGGCGATCACGGCCCTGGCGACGACAGCGTTTCTGCGCAGTCCGGCCCCGCTCGACCCGGAGAATGGCGCAGCCGCGGATCGGGCGCTCAAGTACATCCTGGGCTGTGTGAAGCCGGACGGCGGCATCTACCCGACGAAACAGCCGCAGATGCAGTCCTACAACACCTCCATCTGCCTCATGGCCCTCGTGGCGGCGAACGACCCGTCCTACGACGAGACGATCCGGCGCGCGCGCGGCTTCCTGCTCGGCACGCAGGCGGACGAGGCCCGGGGTTACGGTCCCGACAGCGTCTTCTACGGGGGCATCGGCTACGGGGACGACGGCACTCCCGACCTGTCGAATCTCCAATGGTCACTCGAGGCTCTGAAGGTGAGTCAGGACTATGCGCCCCACGGTGAAGCGACGAATACGCCACAGGACGAGTCGTCGCGAGTCGAGAGCGGCACGGTGCCGGCGGCCTCGGGCCAGGGCCTGTTCTGGGACAAGGCAATCGTCTTCCTGCAGCGCTGCCAGAATCGCACGCCGAGCAACGATCTGGACTGGGCCGGGGCGGATGGCGGCTTCGCGTACAACCCGGACGAGAGCAAGGCTGGCGGCCACACGAGCTACGGCAGCATGACCTATGCGGGCATGAAGAGCTTCATCCATGCGGGGCTCACGCGCGACGACCCACGGTTGCTGGCTGCCTTCGCCTGGTGCTCGAAGAACTTCAACCTCGAGCAGAACCCCGAGATGGGCCTCCAGGGTCTCTACTACTACTACCACACGATGGCGAAGGCCTTGAACGCCTACGGACAGGAAGCCATCTCCGACGAAAAGGGGAAGACGCACCGCTGGCGGGAGGAGTTGATCGGCAAGCTGGCGTCCCTGCAGAGCGCCGAGGGCTCCTGGAAGAACACCGTGGGGCGCTGGTGGGAGAATGACCCGCAACTGGTGACCAGCTACTGCGTGCTCACGCTGGAGGAGGCCCTCGGCACCGGGTTGACCTCGACCTATCCGACGGGCCAGCCCCACTGATCACCCGCTGACCGCGTCCTTCGTCACCATTCCGGGAGCCTGCAAATGCGCCTCCATGCCACCATCTTGCTCGTCACCATGATGCTCGCATCTGCGTCGCCCGGCGCAGGCGTGGAAGCCCGGGCTCTGATCGCGCCGGACGCCATGGCAAGCGGGACGCAGCGCATTTACGACCAGGACACGGTGGTCGTGCTCGCATCCCGGATAGGTTCCCGGCTCCGCGAGTTGGCCACGTCAGGAACGGTGATCCAGGCCGGGCAGATCCGACGTGCAGGAGACCCGGGCGTGGCCCGGCTGCTCGCGGACGTCCCGGGATTGAATGTCGTCGACCTCTCGGGTTCCGGGAGCGGCGCGCTGGTCGAATCGCGAGGTTTCGTTTCCCTGGGGCACACCAGCCACCTGCTGGTCCTCGTGGACGAAGTGCCGGTGAACGACCTGGATGGCGACCGCGCGGACTGGAACCTGCTCACCAAGTCGCAACTCGAGCGTATCGAGGTCCTCCGCGGTCCCGCCTCGTACCTGTGGGGCAACGCCGCCATGGCGGGCGTGGTCAATCTCGTGACCCGGCGAGGGACCCGAAGCGGTTTGCAGAGCCTCGAGACGAGTGGCGGCGGCTATGGCGACGCCAGCGGCGCGGCCTCGGCCTGCTGGGTGGGCCGAAGCGCCGAGTGGAATGCCTCCGGGTCCTTCCGGAGAGCCGACGGATTCCGCGACCACAGCCGCTGGAACTCCGCCAGCGGCTTCGCGCGGGTCCGGGCTCCGCTCTCGGCGCGCTGGCAACTGAACGGACATGCGCTCCTCCACCGCGGCGACCAGGACATCCCGGGCGCCCTGCCCGATCCACTCTGGCGGGACGCCCCCCGGGTTGCGCGGGCCGCCGGCCTTCCGGACCCGGCGGCAAAGGATTGGCGACGGGAAGAAACGCTCAGCGCTGCCCTCGGCCTCACAGGACCTGTGGCGCGCAGCGCCACGAGCACCTTCATGCTGGCGGCGGATGCGCGGGACCGGGATTCCCGGGAGACCATCATCCCGGTCGGGACGCTGGACCACGCGGCGCGGACTCTCGCCGTGCGAGGCAACGCCCGTCTCGACTGGAAGACGTCCACCCCGGGGAAGCTCGAGTTGCTGCTGGGCGCGGAATCCGTGCTCGGCGGCCTCGTGTCCCGCTATTACGATCCGACCTCACCCACACTGGGGAACCCCGTCGGCGCGGGTGACCTGCGCCGCACCTCGGGCGCGGCCTCGATCCTGGCCCGGCTCGAACCGTGGCCGCGCCTGACCCTGGCGACGGGCGCGCGCCTCGACTGGCTCCAGACGCGTCTTGAAGGCGTCTCCTCCGGATCGAGCAGCAATCTGTCGGCCCTCAGCCCCACCGCGAGCGCGAGCTACGACCTGGGCGACGCGGGCAGCGTCTATGCGACGGTCGGCGGCTCGTTCAAGGCCCCGACGCTGGAGCAACTCTACGACCCGCGCCCGTACGGGTATGATCCGGACGGTCCCGGGCCCATCCCGTCCATGTCCCTGCAGGTCTCCAGCCATACTCTCCAGCCCCAGCGCGGCACTCACGTCGAGACCGGCTTCCGGGCGCTGCTGCCGGGCGGCCTCACGGCGGAGGCCAGCGGGTACTACAGTCGCTCGAAGGACGAAATCGGCTTCGATCTCGCCCACTTCCGCTACGCCAATATCGCCCACAGCACGCACTCGGGCCTCGAGGCCTCGCTGGCAGCGGAACTCGGCCCCCGGGCCGGTGCCCGCCTGTCCTATGCCTGGACCCGGGCGATCTTCGACGGCGGCGAGCAGGATGGGAAGCAGATCAACGGCGTGCCGCTTCATCAGGTGTCCGGCTCGCTCACCCTGGTCGCATGGCCGGGGTCGAGCCTCACGGCGAGCGGTCGTTACCTGCAGCAGCAGTGGCTGGACGAGATGAACCTGTACGAGATCCCCTCGTACGCGGTCGCCGACGCGGGACTCACGCAAGTCGTGGGATCGTTCGAGTTTTTCGCGTCCGCCAGCAATCTCCTCGATCGCCGCTATGCCAGTGTCGGCTACCTCACGATCGATGGCATGGGGAACGATCTGCCCCTCTACTACCCCGGAGCGGGCCGCACCCTGCTCGCCGGTGTGCGCTACCCGGCGCCGGCGCACGGCGGCGATCCGGGGCGATTTCACTAGGCAGGCAACCAGGTGCTGCACCCCGAAGCACCCGGCTGCCTGGCCTGACCCGGGCGCAGCTCCCGAGCCGCGCGCAGGACCTCAGTGACCTGCTGGGGAAACGGCGCGACCACCACCGGCCTCCCGCGCCCCGACCCGAGCAGGACCACCTGCGCCTCGGTTGGGTCATTTCGCCCACGTTGCTCCCCCCTCGTGGGTTCCCGGGCCGGGCCCGAACTGACTGCAGAACTTTGGCTTGACCGAACCTTGATCCAAACATAACATGCCTCTATCAAACTCCGCCGTTGTTCACAGCCCCTCACGCCGCCGTCGGAAGGAGACCCCTCAATGCGACCACAGGCATGCGTCCTCGCCCTTCTCCTGCTCACCCTCCCCCAGCTGGCCATCGCCAGCGACGGAGATCGAGATCTCACTCGATTGAATGGTCTGCTGCAGGAGTATTCCTCCCTTTCGGATGCGATGCAGCAGCAGCGCACCTTGAGCCCCGAGGCGTTTGGCTGCACAACGGGTTTCACCGACGGCTGCTTCGAGCCGAATGACGGACTCAAAGTCAGGATCATGCCGCCGCCACCGATTGACAACTCCGGCAAGCTCCAATCCTACAGCTCCATAGGTGTGAGCCAGGCCGTCTGGGGCCGCGCCGCGGGCGGCGTGCTGCCCTACACTTGGAGCCTGAGCTTCGAAGACGGCTCGACGGCCGGGGGCATCGCGACGACCTGCGCCCAGGCCAACAACATCTCGGCGGACCACGTGTACGCTACGGCCGGCCCGAAGACCGTGGTCCTCACGGTGACCGACGCGGCTAGCGTGACGGCCTCTGCAAGCGTGAACATCTACGTCGAGACCGTGCGCGACAGCGTGGTCATCATCAACGCCGCCATCGAGAAGGGCTTGCGCTGGCTGTACCTGAACCAGTGCCCCGACGGACGATGGGCCAACGGTGGCAGCTATTACGACATCGCGGGCACGAGCCTTGCGCTGCTGGCGCTGCACCTTCGTGGGCATTTCCTCAATGACACGACCGCCACTTCAACCGGCATCTACGGGTTCACCGTTCAGAAGGCGACCGACTACCTGCTCTCGCAGCTCCAGACGTATTCGGCGTGCATGACCAGCCCCTACCCGGATGTGAATGGCGACGGGCTGGGGCTGTACTTCGGATCCGGGCTGGGATACTCGAACGGCATGGCGATCATGGGACTCGCCTCCGGCTACGCCCAGGAATCCACGTATGTCCCACGCTCGGGTGCCGCGGCCGGCTGGCCGATGAACCGGGTCTTGCAGGACTGCATGGATCAGCTCTACAACGCCCAGTCCAAGTCGGGCGGGTCTCGGGGCGGCTGGCGGTATTGGGTCAACAACTGCGGCTCAGATGCCGACAACTCGCTGGTGCAGTGGGCCGTGTTGGCCTTGGAAGCCTGCAAGGAGGCTGGGTTCACCGTGGCCGACTCATGCCGCAACGAGCTGGCTCATTGGACGGCCTACAGCCAGTGCGCCACCACCGGGGGTTTTGGCTACGCGGGTGCGTGCGACGGCTGGAATAACATCGCCAAGACCGCATCTGGCCTGATGTCCCTGGACTTCCTCGGAGCCACGCGTGAAGACCCGCGGGCGGTGGCTGCCCAAACCCGCATCTGCAATGTTTGGAACGCCACGGGTGACGGCGCCGGATATTATGAGAACCTCAACGGCAACTTCTACGCGATGTACTCGCTGGCGAAGAGCTGCCGCAGCATGCAGGACGTGAACGGCCAGCAGCTCGACGTACTCCAGCCCGGCAACATCGACTGGTACAGCGTGTACTGGCATCTCCTGACGGATCCAACCTCTCCGCATCACCAGCAGCCGGACGGGTCATGGACGACCGCCTATGCCTGGACGCAGGGGCTGACTGGACTGACCACGGAGTTGGCCCTCCTGACCTTGATCCCTGGGGTGATCGTCTGCCGTCCCGTTGCCGTCCCGGTGATCAACCCGCCTGGATCATCGTGCTCGAGTGTGCTGGTGACGCTCGACGGGTCCAAGTCGTACGACCAGTGCCAGGACCGGCGGATCGTCGAATGGTGCTGGGACTTTGACCTCTCCGATCATGCGGGGTTCTTCCCCGACACTTGCGCGAGGATCGCGGGGCACCTTTACGTCCTGCCTCCGGGCGAGACCACGCACACTTTCACGGGTGCGCTGCGCGTGAGGGACAATCAGGATTCCACGAACACGATGTCGTTCACAGTCTTCCTGAACGACACCACGAACTTCCCGCCGATCGCCTGCGCACAAGTGGGCTGTACGGCCGTGCCGTACGCCGGCCCGATCGGGCAGCCAATCATCTTCGACGGACGCTCGTCATTCGATCCCGATGCGTGCCGGGGTGACTCGATCGCCCAGTACTTGTGGGATCTGGACGGCGACGGTATCTACGAGGCGAGCGGCCCCGTGGTGAGCAAGACCTGGTTCACGGAATACACCGGCCAGATCAGCCTGAAGGTGTGCGACACGCACGGCCTCTGCTGCGAGGATCCAAGTTCCGTGAGTATCTACGTCAAGCGGCTGAATCTGAGCATCCAGGCGAGCGACATCGCATTCACTCCGGATTGCACCGTGCAGACCCCGGAGCGCACGATCCACGCGACCGTGCACCTGGCGACTGATAATGACTCAGCAAAGGTCCTGCCGGAAACCCGCGTGGACTTCTACGACGGCAATCCCAACGTGGGCGGAACACTGATCGGACAGCAACTCATCCCCGGCGGCCTGTACGGTCCCGGCCTGATCGTGGTCAACCAGCCATGGACGGTCAACGACTCGAACTTGCACGACGTGTTCGTCATCGTCGACCCCCTGGACGTGGTCCAGGAGTGGAACGAGACCGACAACCTGGCCGTTCACCAGTTCCGCAGTCCCTGCCCCAGGCCCTGCAATGCCCGCGTATGGATCACTCCCCGCGTATTGAATCTGCAGTCGCGCGGCAAGTGGGTCGAGTGCAAGGTCGCACCGCCGCCGCCGTGCGTGGCGTCGGAACTGCTGCTGGGTGCGCTCCGGCTGAATGACGTGCTGCCGCCGGCCGATGGCCCCGCCCACGTCGTCTACGACGGCGAATGGGGGCAGATGGTGTACAAGGCGAAGTTCAGCCGGCCGGACGTCGAGGCGATGTACCCCAACGGTGGCATGCAGCCGGTCAAGATCTCCGGCCTGTGCGTCAGCGGACGGGATACGATCCCGACCTCGTTCTGCGGCATGGACACCCTCTGGATGATCAAGCCCCAGGTCAAGATGCCGACCGCCGGGCAGGTCGTGAACGGGGGCAGCGACTTTGAGATCACCTGGGCCATCCCGGATGGCTTGAAGGCGGACGAGATGTCGATCTACTACTCGATCGACGCCGGAGCGACCTGGACCACCCTGGCCGAGGGCTACACCGGCTCGACCTCGTACCCCTGGCACGTTCCCGCGGTCCGGACCGATTCTGCCATGGTGGCGGTCGAGAGCTATAGCAACGGGCAGTTCGCCGGCCAGGGCATCAGTCCGATGTTCTACATCGCGAACGGCACCCTGGGGGTGACGTCGGGACTCCCGACCCGGGTCTATCTCTCGCCACCGCAGCCGAGCCCGTTCGGCTCGAGCACCACGTTGCGGTACGGCCTGCCGAAGGCCGGCACGGTGAAGCTGAGCGTGTTGGACGTCACCGGGCGACTGGTGCGGACCCTGGTCAACGGGATGCAGGCGCCGGGCGACAAGACCGCCATCTGGAACGGACAGGATGATCACGGCCGTCGGGTGGGAGCCGGCATCTACCTGTACCGGCTCGAGGGACTGGACGTCGTTCTGTCGCGGAAGGTGGTCTACCTGAGATAGACAGGATCAGGCAATTCAAGCAGCGAATCCTACGAACCGCGGCGGCCACGGTTGGCCGCCGCGGTTCGTATAGGTGCGGGAGCGTGACCTGGCCTGCCGGGCCCAAGCGTCGGACCCCGCCCCAGCGCCCAGGGACGGGGTCCATACACCAACTACGGCACCTGACCTTCGCGTCCGCTACGAGTTCCGCTTCTTGAAGTCCGCCATGAACTGCGCCAGGCGTTCAGCGCCCTCGACCGGCATGGCGTTGTACATCGACGCGCGGCAGCCGCCGACCGAGCGGTGGCCCTTCAAGCCCGACATCTCCGCCTTGCCCGCCTCGCCGATGAACTTCTCCTCGAGTTCCTCGCTCGGCAGGCGGTAGACCACGTTCATCCGCGAACGGGACGCCGCGTCCACCGGGGAGCGGTACCAGCCGCCGGAGCCGTCGATGGCGGTGTAGAGGATGCCCGCGCGCTGGCCCGCGCGCCTGTCCATCTCCGCCAGCCCGCCCACGGACTTCACCCAGTCCAGGTTGAGCTTCATCATGTAGATGGCGAACACCGCGGGCGTGTTGTACATCGACTTGTCCGGCACGTGGCTCTTGTAGGCCAGGTAGGCCGGCACGTCCTCGCGGCACTGCTCGAGCACGTCCTTGCGGATGATGACGATGGTGTTGCCCGCGGGCCCGAGGTTCTTCTGCGCGCCGGCGTAGATCAGGGCGAAGCGCGCGAACGGGACCGGCCGCGAGAGGATGTCCGAGCTCATGTCGGCGACCAGCGGAACGGCCCCGGTGTCCGGGTATTCGCTGAACTCGATGCCGCCGATGGTCTCGTTGCTGGTGACGTGCAGGTAGGCGGCGTCCGCGCCGACCTTGAGCTCGGCGGCCTTCGGCATGCGCGTGAACTTGTTCGCCTCGTCGGTCCAGACCACGCGGGTCGGGCCGACCTTCTTCGCGTCGGAGATGGCCTTCTTGGCCCAGGCGCCGGTGTTGGCGAACTCGAAGGTCTTCCCCTCGGCGCGCAGGTTCATCGGCACCATCCCGAACTGCAGCGTGGCGCCGCCCTGCAGGAAGAGGATCTCGAAGGTGTCCGGCACGCCGAAGACCTCGCGCAGCGAATCGAGCGCCTGGTTGTGGATCGCGTCGTACTGCTTGCCGCGGTGGCTCATCTCGAACAGCGACATGCCGGAGCCGCCGTACTCGACGAACTCGGCGGCGGCCTGCTCCAGCGTGGAGAGCGGCAGGGTGCAGGGCCCGGCAGCGAAATTGAAGATCCTCTTCGTCATCGTCCGCTCCTCACTTGCTCGCCCACTTCTCGAGGATGTCCACCACGATGTCGCCGATGCGCAGGAGGTTCTCCTTGCTCGACGCGCCGAGGTGCGGCATCACCACCGTGTTCGGGGCGCCCACGATCGGGCTGCCGTAGATCTCGTCCTTGGTCCAGACGTCCGTGCCGTAGCCACCGAGCTGGCCCGAGTTCAGGGCTTCGACGATGTCCTCCTCGACCACGCACTTGCCACGGCCGGTGTTGATCACGATCGCGCCCTTCTTCATCTTCGCGATCGTCTGCCGGTTGATCATCCCCTTGGTCTCGTCGGTGAGCGGCGTGTGCAGCGAGAGGTAGTCGGACTCCGCCAGCACCTCGTCGAGCGGCTTGATGGTCGCGATCGGGTGCCGCTCGATGACCTTGTCGGCAGCCACGACCTTCATGCCAAAGGCCTGCGCGCGCTTCGCCACCTCGGTGCCGATGCGACCGACGCCGATCAGGCCGAGCGTCTTCTGGTAGAGCTCGGTGCGCTTGAGCTCGCTCTTGAGGAACTTGCCGGCGACGATGCCGTTGTGGCCCTCGATCAGGCGGCACGGGAGGGCGATCATCAGCGCCATCGCCAGCTCGGCCACCGCCACCGAGGAGGCCGCGGGGGTGTTCATCGCCGCGATGCCCTTCTCCTTGCAGTAGGGCTGGTCGATGTTGTCCATGCCGACGCCACCGCGGATGAAGAGCTTCACGTTCTTGGCGTTGTCGATGTAGGCGCGGTCGGCCTTGGTCTTGGAGCGGACGAGGATGACGTCCGCCTCGGCGACCCGCCCGGCGTCGTCGAACACCTCGCCGAACTTCTCGAGACGCTTGGGCAGGCCCTTGTCGAAGGCGTCAGCGATCAGGATCTTCATGGTTCTCTCCTCCCAGGACGGCATCTTCCACACGATTGACCGGATGGAATCTACTGAGTACGGAGCGGGATGACAACCCCCCATCGAGATCGAGGCAGGGCGGGAAGCACGGAGGTGGAATGGCGGGCTCTCGACCGTGAATTGGCGGGCGCACCCGACGGCAGAGGACGAACGAGCCCGGGCAGAAGCCGGCTCCGCCAACGATTCGCCGGGTCACTTTCACGAGGCAGTGGCGGGGCCACGGGGAGAGCGTCCCGGGAACATTCCGCGGGAGTCGGACGGGCCACGGCCGTCGTGCGAGGCGCTTCGATTTGCTCTCCCGGCGAGGGCCACCGCGGAGCTCCCGTTCGGTGCGCCGCGTTGCAGCACGCGCCGTCCCGGTGTGCGACCGGATGCAGTCTCCAATACCGCTCTCCGCGCCGGTCCGGGCGGACGGCCCGTGGCAGGATGCAACGCCCCGCGTAGCATGCTGCCCTGCGCGAGGTTCAGCGTCTGGCTCGAGCGGCCCCCTGGCCGCCCACCGCGCGCCCGTGCAGGGCACGGTTCGTGCAGTTCTGCCGACCGGTTCTCGGAGCCCGGGTCGCACCCGGACCCGCGAAGACCGCCATGGGAATAGCGGCCCCCGCGCCCACCGCGTCCACCCGCACAAGTCACTTCGGAACGAACTCGCGGACGTCGCGCGCCGGGCAGTGGAAGCCACGGTGGCGGAGCGACCGGAGAATCCATGCGACTTTCGCCACTTCACCTCGCAGATCGCGCCGGCCCCCCATCGGCGCTCTCAAACGTGCCCGCGGAGGCCCGGGACGGCCAAGCGGCAAAGGCCCGCCGACGGACCCTTTCAGGCGGCCGGACCGGCCTCAGAGCGGTCTTCCCTGACGGCACTGGCAACCTCGTCTGCAGGGCGCCTGACGCAGTGGCTGGCATGCGTCACGGTCACCGGACCGGCGGCCCCGGCAAGAGGGGCGCGGGAAAGATCCCGGGCAGGACTCCGACCGACGGGACGCGGTCGGCCGCCCGCGCCCTCGGCAGGCCGCGACCAAAACCGGCTGTGTCCAGGCCGGGCATCGTGTATTCTCCCGGTAGTCGGACTCTGGCACGAATCGAGTCAGCGAACGTGGCCAGGCGAACCGTGCCGCATCGGTCCCTCGGATCGAAGAACCGAAGCGGCGCGAACTCAGGTTGGAACCGGGACCAGGCCCTGCACCGGGGGCGTACTGGGTCCGGTTACGGCAAGCGAGCCGCGGCGTGAGATTGAAGATGGTCTCCAAGGAGGTCCTTCTGAACCGCTTCAACGAGCACACCGGAACGCCAAGAGGCGGGCAGCGAAACAACCGGGACGCGGCGCGCAGACCCGCCTTCAGGCAGAGCCACAAGGCTCGGCTCGCGGCGCTGGCGCTGACCGTGACCGCACTCCTGCTCGGCGTCGCCGTCTCGTCGGCGGTCGACACCATTCCGCCAGCCAGAATCCAGGATCTCAGGGTCGTCACTTCCGGCAGTTTCCCGGCGTGGGTCGCTCCAAGCCTCGTGCGCATCGGACCCAGCGACGCTGCAGGGACTCTCACAGAGATGGAACTCTACGCCGCGCGGGGCGAATCCGAGTCGTTCCAGGTCATCGTGCGCGCCCCGGCCGGCGGGCTCACGAACGTGCGGGTCTCGGCCTCGAATCTGACGGGGCCGGGCGCCAGCGTGATCGCCGCGCGGAATCTCTCGCTGTTCCGGGAACACTACGTCTACCTCGCCCAGGCCAGTCCGGATTGGAGGGGGACCAACCGCCCCTCGGGCGTTCCCGGGTGGTTTCCCGACGGCCTCATCCCCTCGGTCGACCCGGACACCGGCGCCCCGCTGTCGGGCGCCCAGTTGACGGCGTTCCCCTTCGCTCTGGAGGCCGGCAAGAACCAGCCGGTGTGGATCGACGTCAAGGTGCCGCGCGGCACCCTTGCCGGTCGATACACGGGAATCGTCGACGTTACCGCCAATGAGGGAACGGCGCAGGTGTCGGTGGCGCTGACCGTCTGGGGCTTCGACCTTCCGGTTCAGCCCAAGCTCAAGTCCTCGTTCCCGTATTCGGCTTCGGTCGGAATCGCAAGCTACAAGGAGTTGCTGCGCAACCGGCTCATGCCGACGGGTGTGAGCACTTCAGACGAACGGGCGCTGATCGACAGCCTCGGCCTCAACGCCGCGAGTACGGGGCCGTGGAGTGGCGCCGACATTGGTACCTGCACCATGAGCGCCGCGCCGTCGGTGAGTACGTTCCAGCAACTCGCCGCCCGCCACCAGCCCGGTCTGCTCCTCTACGACTACAGCGCCGATGAAATCGGCAGGTGTGCCACGCAGTTGGCGCCGACCATCAAGGCGTGGGCCCGCAACATGCACCAGGCCGGAATCAATAACCTGATCACCATGACGCCCAAGAGAATCCTCTTCGACGACGGTTCGGGGACCGGCCGCTCCGCGGTCGACATCTGGGTGATGCTGCCGGTGACGTACGACGAAGTGCCGGATAGCGTCGCCTACGTGCTGAGCAAGGGGGATATGGCGTGGTCGTACAACTGTCTGGTCCAGGACTCGTACTCCCCCAAGTGGGAGATCGATTTTTCACCCCTCGACTTCCGGATCCAGCCGGGATTCATCAATCAGAGCCTGGGTCTCACCGGGCTGCTCTACTGGCGCATCGATGTCTGGACCAGCGACCCCTGGAACAACGTGAACTATGCGGAAGGCTCCGGCGTCTACCCGGGCGAGGCAAAGCTCGTGTATCCGGGGACGCAGGTGGGGATTCCGGGAGTGGCGCCCTCGATCCGGCTGAAGTGGCTGCGGGACGGTGCGGACGACTTCGACTACATTCAGATCCTGAAGGACCAGGGCCAGGGCGATTTCGCGCTCGGGGTGGCGCGCACGGTGGGCCAGGACTGGCACACCTGGACCCGTGACCCGGTCGCCCTGGAGAACGCGCGGCGGCAACTGGGCCAGAAGATCCACACGATCCTCAACCCCTGATCAACTCCGGCAACGGATCGGGTGCGTGGTGGCCACGATTCGACCATCGTGTGAGCCTGGCGGCCAGGCGCCCCAGCACACCGGGAATGGAACGGTGCGTGTGCACTGCTTGCCCCTGCCTCCTCCGCAGATAGGCGGTGAGCTCGATCAGCGCGAGCACACGATCCTTGAGCAGCGTGTCCGCCGACGCGCTGAGATTGATGACGTCCACCGCGCTCATGGTACGCGTTCCTCCCCGCTGCTGGGAGGCTCCATCCCCAGGAACAGGGCTGCGCCGGGAAGTCCGAACGACGCGTAGATGCGCTGGAGGGCCCGCATCTCCTCCGCAGTGAAGGCCCTCAGCAGGAAGAGGAGCGCCGGGTACGAGACACATCCGATCGCCACGCGCACGAAGATGTTCGTCCCGCGGAAAGCCAGGAGCAGAAGGCCCATGCCCACTCCCGCCGCAAGCGGTTTCACGGCCTCCACCAGGAACTCACGCAGGCGAACGTGTTTCGACAGCGCGTGATGACACACGATCAGGATGGTGGCCTCCGCGCCCAGGTAGGCAGCGCAAGCCCCGAGGTAGCCGAGGCGCGGAATCAGAATCGCGCACAGGACGGCATTTGCGGCCAGTCCGGCCAGGATGGCGTGGAAGAACTGCCGCTGGCGATCCAGCGCCGCGAGCACGTAGCGGTACGAGATGTTGAGAAAGAAGACCACCAGCCCCAGGCTCGTCACCGCGAGCCCCGTCGCGGCTGGCTGGAAGTCCCGTCCGCGGAACAGCAGGGACACGACCGGCCGCGCGAGCAGGAAGAGCCCCACCATCAGCGGCACTGAGAACAGGACCTGCCACTTGAAGTTCAGGGTGAGGTCCCGACGCAGGGCCTGCTCATTCCCGCGCGCATCACGTGCGACCATGGGGAAGACCGCGATCCCGAAGACCATGGCGATGAAGGTGATGGGCTGGGAAAGCATGAAGGCCACATTGAAGTACGCCACATCGGCAGCGGTGGCGAAGCCCTTGAGCATCAGCAGGCCGACCTGGCCATAGAGTACCGTCCCGAACATGGCCGCCCCAAACGGCAAACCCTCTACCAGGAGCCCGCGCAGCCTGGCAGGATCGAGGCGGAATTCCGGCCGGTACAACCGCTTCGAGACGATCCACGCCCCCGTCGCGAAGCGCACCCCGGAGGCAAGCACCAGGGCAGCCAGGAGTCCGGGCATGCCCGCCTTCGTCATGATGCCCGCGATCAGGAGCGGGAGCCAGAGGAATAGACTCAGCAGGAGCATCAGGGCCTCCAGATGCAGCTTCTCGCGGGCCCTGAAGACCCAGATCGCCGGATCCAGACCATGAGCGATGAGCGCGCCCACCGTCACGATGGTGATCAGGATCGCGCGGGCGGGATCGAGCATCGCCCAGGCGCCCCCGACCCCGACCAGGAGAATGAACCCCGCGACCGCCGCCTTGATCAGGAGTGCGTCACCCAGGAGACGGGGGCCGCTCGAGTGGTCACGGGCGATGCCGCGCATGACGATGATGCCGGTGCCCACGTCGCACACGCTGGCAATCAGCGGGATGAACGCGTAGTAGAAGGCGTACTCACCGTAGCCCTTCGCGGCAAGCGAGTTCCCCAGCAGGACCATGGCCGCCACGTTGAACAGCGCGTAGACGACCTGCGCGGCCATGAGGAACAAGGCATTGCGTCCGACCCGTAGCGCGTTCCCGCCGGTCGCGGGGGATCCGCCGCTCGACGCGGGGCTGCCGGGCGGGGCCGGTGCGACGCGGTCCTGGGAGACTTCCCCAGGAGCTGCGGCGCTCCGGGCGCGCGGACGCGACTCGTAGAGCTGGCGCAATGCATCCACCAGGGAGCGCTCGTCGAACTCCGCGGTCGCCACCCGGTGCCCTTGCCCTCCCATCCGCGCGCGCAGCGCGGGGTCACCGATCAGGAGGGCGAGTGCATCCGCCAGGCCCGCAGCGTCACCCAGTTCAACGGCCAGGCCGGTCTCATTGTGGCGCACCACCTCGCGCGTACCCGGGACCCGGGTAGCGACCACGGGAATCCCCATGGCCATGGCCTCAAGTACGGCGCGCGGGAGGACCTCCTGCTCGGACGTGAGCACCGCGATGTCGGTGATGGCGAGGATGTCCGGGAGGTCGTGGCGGTAGCCGAGGAATTCGACCAGCCCGTCGATCCCGAGCCGCGCGCACTCGTGCTGGTACTCGGCCCGCAGACGGCCGTCACCAACCAACTTGAGGCGGAACCGCGTTCCGCGCCGCGCCAGGTTCGCCGCCGCCGCGAAGAGCATGCCGTGGTTCTTGACGGGCTCCAGGCGGGCCACGCAGGTCACGGTGACCAGCCCCTCGGTGGACTCGCCCCGGTCCTCCGGGCGAAAGCGCTGCAGGTCCACCCCGCTGCCGATATGGTGGCGGCGGCCCTGTGGCCCGATTCCGAAACGCTCCGCCTGCTCGAGATCGCCCCGGTTCTGCGTGAGGAGCGTGTCGGTGACGAGCCCGCACAGCCGCTCCACCGTCAGGTGCGGCAGGCGGGCCAGCCACGACGTCCGCTCGTGGAAATGGAAGCCGTGGACCGTGTGGACGATGACCGGCACCCCGGTGAGCCAGGCGGCCAGGCGCCCCACGACCCCGGGGATGGAGCCGTGCGTGTGCACCACATCCACCGGGCTCCGTCGCAGATAGGCGGCGAGTTCAATGAGTGAGGCGGCCAGCCGGAACGGGTTCAGGTTGCGGGGCAGGTGCACGGTGTGCACGGGAATGCCCTGGGCGCGCAGGGCGGCGATCCGGGGCCCGTCGATGCACACGATCCGGTTGTCGATGCCGCTCGCCCGCAAAGCGAGCACGCGCGCCTTGAGCAGCGTGTCCGCCGAGGTGCTGAGCTCAATGATGTCCACGACCCTGATGGGACGTGGCCCCTCCCGGGACGATGCAACCCGCTCGGCCACGGACTCAGCCCTGCGGCTCTGGCGCGAGGCTGGCCTCGTCTGCTGGATCGGGAGCGCGCCGGGAGGCCGGCGCGAAGGCTGTGCGCTTGACGGTGCCCTCGTAGGAGGTCATCGCTGTGAGGATGGCCAGGAACAGCCAGAAGTGCCTGAAATGGAGCTTGTCGATGACCAGAGAGTGGACGGAGGTCGCAACCAGTGCGCCGAGGAAGGCAGCCCACAATGCGTCTCCCGCCCGGGCGCCCCCGACGAGGTTGCTCAGCCGCCGGCGGGAACGCACGACCATCGCGAACGCCTGCCAGATGCAGAGCAGCAACCCCAGGAGCCCGAGCGGACCCCGCTCGACCAAGTACCCCAGATAGTCATTGTGCGGCCGTAACCTCCGATAGACCAGCTTCGGCTTGAAGCCTCTGGGGTCTTCATGGACAACGTCGCCGCTGGGCAATCCATCAAATGCACTGCCCCCGGGACCGATTCCCATCGGCGTGCGCATCCAGTTCTCCACGAGTTTCTGGCGGATGCTCCCCCGGGTATCGGCGCTCATCTCCATTCGCTCCACGACATGCTGCGCCCCCCTCCCAATGCCCAGTCCCGACTCCGCCAGAAGCCACACCGCCACGACCGCGACCGCCAGGCCGAAGGCGAGACCGCCCACCAGGCGCGCCCGCCGCACGGTCCGGGCCCAGACCAGCACGAGGACCCAGGTCATGAGACCGGCCACCAGCGAGACCAGGCCGCCGTTCGACTTCGTCGTCAGCACGGCCAACAACAACAACACCAGTGACGGAGCGAGGAACAACCACCGGACCTGCCCCGCGAATCCAAGCAGGATGAAGATGCTGAACATCAGGTAGTCCACGAACATGTTCTCGTTGGCGAATGTCCCCTTCTCGCGTCCAACCTCACGGTCGAACAGGTTCCCCGGAGAGAAACCTGACCTGCTGACGACCTGAACGGTCACGACAAGGGCGATGAGGAGCGCCGTCCAGAGCCAGACCAAACGGATGCCCTTGAGATCCCCGCGCGCGCTCATGAGGGTGACCAGGACCAGGAACCAGACGTAGATGTAGGCTTCCTTGGCGACAACCAGTGCGCAGCCCATGACGGACGTCGCGTTCGTGAACGCGAACGCGGATCCTGCCAGGATGAGGAGCACGGGGAGCGCGAAGTGGAGCTTCACGGGAATGCGATAGATGAGGACCGCAACCATGAAGACAGCCACGGCCGCCACATTGAGCAAGTCCACATACACCACCTGGGACCGACTCATTTCCGAGGGCGCGACGAACGCCACGAGCACTGCCACCAACAGGAGGTAGAGCCCCCAGCCGCGCGCGAGCACGTGCCCCCGCGCTGGCCCGCTAAGCGCCTCCGACATCGCGG